>OJGU01000802.1_pt1 | contig 15073 bp, 9 predicted proteins | sample 1594741 | NCBI WGS metagenome assembly OJGU01 (sample SAMN05416841, study PRJEB24817) | seawater metagenome | isolation source: Sea water | place: Canada:Atlantic | collected 2013-07
CGGCATACGAGATGCAGAGAGGTCTCGTGGGCTCGGAGATGTGTATAAGAGACAGCTACAGACCCCAACCCGACCGAAGCGGCCGAAGCGACCGAAGAGACCGACCCCACGGACTTTGAGCATGAGCTGAGCCTGCTGGTCCGGCGCGCGGAGGCCGAGATGCAACAGGAACGAGGGCCGGAAGCCCTCCGCCTGCAAACCCAAGCCCGCGAGCTGTGCAGCGAGCACGGGCACCCTGTCCGTGCGGTCGAGATGGAGATGATGCTCGGGGGCTACCTCATGCGTCTCGACCAGCCCCGATTGGCCGCCGCCACCTTCGTGCGGGCCGACGAGTCCGCGTACGAGCACCAATCCTATGCTCTGGCGTGTCGAGCCCGCCTGAACGAGGGCGTTGCCCACGAGGCGGACGACAGCGTCGTCGATGCCATCCGGGCCTACCGGCGCGCGATCGAGACCGGCAAGGGGATCGGAGAGTCGCCCCGCATCGTCTTTGAGGCGTACCGACGCGCGGGGGAAGCTGCGCTGAAGCAAGGGCTCGAGATCGACTGCATCGGCCTGTGGGCGGACGCTGTGGCGTATGGGCAGGAGCTCGAGCCCGACCAGCGGGGATCGACCCTCAAGGAGCTCGCCAAGCGCCTCTCGGAGATGCTGACCCGCCACCGACGCTACTCGCAAGCGCGGGAGATCGACCGCATCGCCGAGCAGTTCTGAACCTGGTCGGAGACCACTACGCGGCTCAGGTACTGAGCTTGCGCGGCGGGAACGGGCTGAGCAACCGCATCAGGGCGGCTGCGTCGAGCCTCGTGGACGCCACCGACGGGTCGGCGACTTCGGGCGCCCACTGATCGGGGTTCCACGCCAACGAGCCCCGCATGGGCCTGGGCTTCGGGTCCCAGATCTGGCGACGGAACGTCCGGCTGAGGACGGCCGCAGGGGTCAGGTCGAAGAGCCGGGAGGGAAGCGGCTCGGAGCCGAGCCCGCACGCCCTCACAAGCTCGTCAGAGCCCGCCCTGGCGCTGCCACCCACGCTCTGCGCAAACACCAGCGACTCGCCCCGGACCACGGCGAGAGGCTCGCCTGAGGGCGGTGCAAGCACATGAACCGCATCGCCTTCCCGAACCAGTCGGCTCTCATCCCAGACCAACGACTCACCATCGGCATTGGCCAGAGGTCGGAACAAGGCGTCGGTCGGGGTGCCTGCCGAAGCCACGACGGGCGGCTCGTGGTCGCGTACGGCCGTCGAGTATTCCGCCCGTGCGTCCCCGTGACGCGCGACGCCCCGCGAGCCATCCGGCGAGACCTCGAGATCGATCTCGAACGCGACCTCGCCGACCAAACCGATGCGCTCGACCGCACCGGCCGACGACCACAAGTAGAAAATCGATGCGCCGCCGGGGAGGTCGAGCCCGTAACGGTTGCCGCGGTAGTCGACGTCTGGACTGGCCACGACATCGTCACCCACGGTTTGCGACACAACGACGCCCAGGCCGTTGCGCTCGAGCGTGCAGGCGTGATCCTGGGTCGAGAACCCGCGAAGCAGGCCATCGTCACCGTAGGTGTACGTCCGCGTGCCGTCCCCATCGGAGCACGACAGCAGGCGCCCTGCCCCGTCCCAAGCCATGGTGACGGTCCGCTCGTCGGTGATCAGCGAGGTCAGGACGCCATCGATGTGCTCCAGCTCGGTGGGCTCGCCGCCATCGACGCTGTAGCTGGACACCAGGCCGGTCGCGTCCCGCACGAAGTCGACCCGAGGCCCACCTTCGCAGCTCGCCTGTAGGCAGCGATCCTCGGCATCGTACCGGTAGGAAATGTCGATGCCATCGCCGTGCCGCCGGAGCAGCCGACCGAACGCATCGCGCACGTAGACCTCGAGTTCTTGGTCGCTCTGGCGCTGGATCAGGGAGCCTTCGGGGTCGCGACGCCACTGGGTCAGCGTCCCGCCGCGCATCGCTCCCACGAGCTGTCCTGCCCCGTCGTAGTACCAACGAGACTCGTCACCCGACTCCGTTGATGCTCCGGTGAGCCGCCCGGTGCCGTCGTACTCGAACGTCATGTCGGGCTGCCACGGAGCGCGGAGCTCGAGCAGCTCGTCCGCAGGACCCAGCGACACCTCGAGGACACGCCCGAGCGGATCGACGATCTTGCTCAAACGCCCCTGGGCGTACTCCATGCGGAAGATATGGTGCTCAGGGTCTTGCACCCGGCACAGCCGACCATCGAGGTCGTGGCTGAATTCCCAGCGACCGCCGCCAGCATCCACACCGGACACGATCCGGCCGGCATGGTCGTACTCCATCTGCCAGGTCGCGCCGCCGTGATCGCGATGTTTCACCACGTTGCCGGCGTCGTCGTAGATGTCGACGGAGCGGGACTGGTCGGGGTGACGGATCTCCGTGAGGCGGAGTTGGTCGTCAAACTCGAACTTGGTCTCGAGACCCAGAGGATCGGTGACGGACTTGACCAGACCGATCGGCGAGAGCCTGTACGTTGTGCGCTCGCCCAGGCTGTCGGTGACCAGCGTGGTCCCGCCCTCGTAGGAGATCATCCGGTGAAGTCGGCCGCCGTCGCCCCAGGTTCGGACACATCGCGCACCCGCACCATGGCCGTCGTAGCCGTAGTGGAAGGCCCCTCCGCGCCGGTTCGTTTCCCGGACCAGAAGATGCGAGTTGTACTCGTACAGCCGGGCGTGCCCCTCGAGATCGCGGGCCTCGGTGAGGTCGCCCGCCGCAGAGTAGGCGTAGCGCATCACCCGATCGTTGATCGAGTCGAGCTGGCCATCACGGGTGTAGCGGAGCGAGAACACCGCCTGCCCATCGGTCCGCACCGACGTGAGCCGGGCGCGATCGTCGTAGTGCAGCTCGACGAGCGGCTGGCCCGGGCGCGCGAGGGTAGAGAGCATCGCAAGCCCTCGATCCTTGTCCTTCCCGGAGGTCCCGGGCATCGGCAGGAAGTAGCGGGTACAGGTGCCGTCGAACAGCTCCCAGGCATTGCGACCGTGGCTGGTCAGCGTCAGCCGGCCGGTGGGGTCGTGCAGCACGTCGCCAGCCCGGGTGACCTGATCGAGAAGATCGAAGGTGTCGAACTCGATCTCCCGCCCGGAATCCCGGAGCACCACGCGGCCGGGTTCGAGCCAGAGCGTTTGGTCGAAATTGTGCGCCCAGCCCCACCCCAGCACGCTTTCGCGGTCGCTTCGGTGGGAGTCATAGCGGCGCTCGAACCGCAGGCCGAAGCGGTGCGATTCGTCGTCGACCTGCCACGTGACCACCGCACCTGTCGCAACATCGACCGGGTCGCCGACGAGGTGCTGGTACTCCGGGGGAAGGATGTCGGCCAAGCGGGCGGTCGAGATCCGCGACGCCATGACGTGCTCCGGGCTCGGCTGCGCGTAGTCGCCACGCGGCACCGCGCCGCCCGAGGCACCTGCTTCGCCGCCCGTCGCGGTCGAGCCATCGAAGTCGGCACCGGAGGGGGCGCTCACCGCCTTGCTGCACCGCACCGACTGCTGGGTGACCGCCGTGGAGGCGAGCGAGCCCATCGGCGTGGCCATGAACGGGCCAAGCTCGACGAGCAGAGGTTTTCCGTTGAGCGTGATCCCGCTGCAAAACGCCAGTGGACGCGCTTGCGGAAGCGGCGGCGTGGCCATCGAGACACAACCGGCGTGGGCCACCGGGAGGCCATTGACGGTCATGACGCAGCCGCCCGTGGAAGGAGCCGACGAGGCAGACTCCATCGCAGCGGTCTGCGGTGCCCCACCGCTCGCGGCGGGATCGACGAGCTGGCCGACGTACGGGGTGACCGCGTCGGACATGCCCGAGACCATGTCCCCGATGAGGAGAAGCCGCTTAGCTGACATGTCTGCTCATGTGTCCTTTAGGCATACGCGCAGAAGGGGCAGGAGATTCTAAAACCGCCCCTGGAGGCTCAAACCGGCGTAGCCACGCCCCATCTCGGGCGCAAACGCCATGTAGCGCATTCTGCGCTTGAGTCCGATGCCCAACATCGTGGCGCCCCCGGCGAGCAACACCGCGGTCGTGATCGAGCCGGCGATGATGAGCCCGTTGGCACGTCTCCGGTTCTCCCGGGCGAGCTCCTTCTCGGCGTCGAGCGTCATCATCTGGGTCTCCGTCGCGTCCTCTGCGTATTCTCGGTCGAGGACTCGTCGAGACTTCCGGCGGTTGATGCCGCCCACGATGATCATGGAGGTGGCCCCCAAACCGGCGGCCATCGTGACGGCGCCGGCGATGATCAAGCCCGCTCCGGACCGATCGGGAAAGGTGGGCTTTTCCACGGGCAGCGGAGGCGGGGCCTTCGTCACGACCTCCGCCTCGGGGGTCGGCGGAGGACCACACGGCGGCGCGCCCAGGGCGGTCTCCGCCTCGCTCAACAGCTTCTGGAGCTCCTCGTTGGACTCCAGCGCGGCCTTGCTGGGGTCCATCGCACCGCCGTACTCCTCGCGGTACGTCGCCAGGTAGGTGTCGTAGTGCTTTGCGGCGGTACACAGCAGCTTGGCGGCATCTTTGTCCCCCGCGGCGCGCTGCTTCCGGTAGGCCTCGCGGTAGACCTCGAGCGCGATCAGCAGCGTGTTGTCGCGCTCCTCCAGGTTCACCTTGTTTTCGGGCAAGACCTCGAGAATGCGGGCGTACTTGTCCGCCGCCTCCGCGTACAGCCCGTCCTCAAACATCTGCTGGGCTTCGGCGTTGAGGCGCGTGGCGTCCTCGGCTTTCTTGCCGGGCATGTCGCTGGGCTGCGCAACCGCGGTTCGAGGCGCGGCGACGGCTGCCGCGAGAAAGATCCCCAGTACGAGACGTCGCTTACCTGACATGTGCTCTCTTATCCGCCACAGACATACGTGCAGAGGGGCCGGAGATTCTAAAATCGCCCCTGAAGGCTCACACCGACGTAGCCGCGGCCCATCTCGGGCGCGAACGCGATGTAGCTCAGTCGGCGCCGAACCCCGATACCTAGCATTGTGGCACCGCTGGCCAGCAGAACGGCGGTGAGGACCGATCCACCGATGATCAGACCGTTTGCGCGCGATTGATTCTCCCGCGCGAGCTTCTTCTCGCTCGCGAGCGACATCATCTCCGCCTCGGTGGCGTCCTCGCTCTCCCCTCGGTCGAGCACGGTCTGGGCCTTGCGGCGGTTGATCCCGCCGATGACGATCATCGACGTTGCGCCCAAGCCGAAGGTCATCGTGACGGCTCCGGCAACGATCAGACCGATGCCGTTGGGTCCTCGCGGAGGGTCTGGCGGGGGCGGCGGCTCGGGCGGGGCCGGCAGCTCGGGTCCCTCGTCGATGACGGGTTCACATGGAGGCGCGCCCAATGCGGCTTCCGCGTCGCGCATCAGCGCCTGCAGTTCATCGTTGGAGGCGAGCGCGGCTTTGCTGGGGTTCATCGCGCCGCCGTACACGTCGCGGTACGTCGTCAGGTACCTCTGGTAGAGCCCATCTGCGGTGCACAGCAGCTTGGCCGCATTCCGCGTGGCTTCCTTGTCCCCGGCGACACGCTGCTTCTTGTAGGCCTCGCGGTAGACCTCGAGCGCGATCAGGAGCGTGTTGTCTCGCTCTTCCAGGTTCACTCGGTTTTCGGGCAAAACCTCGAGGATTCGGGCGTAGATACCCGCTGCCTCTGCGTACCTCCCATCGGCGAACTTCTGCTGCGCCTGGTCATTGAGACGAGTGGCCTCGTCGGCTTTCTCGCCCGGTCTGTCTCCAGGCTGCGCGAGCGCACGCCTGGGTGAGGCAACCGGCGCGGCGAGAATGATCCCCAGAAGCACCGAAACGATGCGGGGCAAAGACGACATGGGTGGCATGGTCCCCTCGCAGTCTCGCCGCGTCAATTCTAAGCTGACGCGGCCACGAGCCCCGATGCAGATCTTCAACCGACTCTCCACCGCCGTCCTCCTCGCGGCGCTCGCCACGTTGAGCGGATGCGTGTCCCGGGAGTACGTGACCCGAACCGTGCTCTATTCGATCGGCAGCAGCGATCCCGAGCTCAAGAAACTTCGGGTCTATCCGAACGTCAGCTTCATTGCCGTCTATAGCCGCGAGCTCGGGAAAGCGACCGACGTCAGCGGATCGGCCGGCACCATCGAGGCCGGCTTTCGTGGCAAACGCATCGAGGTCGAGGTCAAGCGTAAGCTGCCCGGTGCCGTCATCAAGCGCGAGGAACTCGACGGCGAGCCCGTGCTCTGGGTGACCTTCGACGAGCGATGCGTCGAGGTCGACTGCTCCTACGGTTTCGTGCGCACCTCCGACGGGTTGTTCCGGCTGTTCCGAGTGCCGCTACTGAGCGGCTACGGCGAACCAGAGGTCTACCGAAAGCGCGTCTCGCCTCGCAAGACGATGGAGCGCACCAAGATCTACTCACGCACCGATGCGACCGCGGTCTACTTTTCGACCCGCGGACACGCGGCCTCGGTCGGGCTCGAGATCAAAAAGCGCGACGACGTCGACATCGAGGTCATCACGGCACCCAAAGAAGGCGTCCGGCCCGGGCGCTGACCCCTTGGCAGGCCCTCTACAGGGAGGTCCGACGCAGTGTGAGGGTCCGGCGAATGTCGCCGAGCCCCTCTTTGGTTTTTCGGAATTTGGCCTTGTCGCGGATGACCTTGGCGACGCAGAGCCCCAACGGGGTGTTCGAGTGCGGCGTCCGAGAGTAGGCCTCGGTGACCCGACCGTTCGCGGCGACGCTGAAGTCCACGGTCACCAGTGTCTTGTCGATGGCGCCGTGTTTGGCCGAACACTGGTTGAGGGCCGGCCGGATCTTGCCCAGGCCGCGATCGACGTCGCCCTTTTCGAGCTTTCGCTTGATACCGGCTTTGGGTTTGCGGATCTCCGGCTCCGGCTCCGGCTCCTCGAACGGCTCAAACCCGGTCGGGTCGGCCACGGGCGCCTCGACTTTCGTGAGCGGGAGGACCGGATCTTCATCCGGTGGCTCCAACAACCACAACGCCAGCGCCACCCCGCCCACCATCGCGAGCAGTGCGAATCCGACGATCATCAACATGAAGTTGCGTCGGCTTCGCTTCTCGGCTTCGAGATCGAAGCGGCGCTCCTGACGGGAATTGTCGGGCATGAAGGGCAAAACGCTCAGACCACACTGGGAGGTCCACGTCAACTTCGGCGCCTTCCCGGCGCGGTGGGCGCAGGACTTTTCCCCGGACGGGACGGGGCTGCTAGCCTGCAGGGACCCCGATGCAGGTGCTTCGAGTCACGCGGAAAGACGGCCATGCCTGGACCGTCCCGATCGAGCCCGATCGCATCAACATCGGCCGAGACCCGCACAACGAGCTCGTCCTCGAGGACGACGCAGTCTCGCGTGAGCACTGTCTGATCGAACGGGAGGGGCACGCGATCGTGGTCAAGGACCGCGGCACCCCGAACGGAACGTTCATCAACAACGAGTTCCTCGGTGAGCCGCGGCAGCTCCACGAGGGGGACCGCGTGTACATCGGCCCCTTCCTGCTGGAGTTGGTCAGCCTGGCCGACGAGGCCCGCCGCAGCGTCCAGCCGTTGTCGGGTCCTCACGGGCCTGTGCTGCGACAGCGGTCGATGACGGCCGACGACCGCTATACGGACCGCCTTCGAGGGTGGGCGCAGCGCTGGGACATGGGCGGCCGCGTTCGCTCCGAGCTCCTTCGTGGCCGTCTGCTCGCCGAAGCGCGCGAGCATCTTCGAGCAGGCCCGGTCGATCCTCTTGTCCGCACATTCGTGACCGCGAGCGCGCGCCGGGGCACCGGTCGCCGGGTTGGCATCGGGCTTGGAGTCTTCGCCGTGACTGCGGCCGTCGCCGCCGGGCTGTGGGTCACCAAGCCCTGGGAGAGCGGAGACGATTCCCCCGTCGTCGCTGCGGAGGACAAAGAGCCTGAGCTCCAGCCGCTACCGCTCCAGCCCAAGCGCACCGTTGAGCCCGCCGTCCCCCTGACCTGGGTCGAGCACAAGGTCATCCCTGCCGAATCGATCGATGACATCGCCCGCCGCTACGGCGCGACGGTCTCCAACGTCGCGCGATGGAACGAGCTCAACCCCGATGCGCCCGAGATCGAGACCGGCCGCACGCTGCGGATCCACGCTGCCAAAGTCCCGCTCCCCCAGCAGCTCATCGAGTTCGAGCTCGATCGAGACTATGACTGGAAATCGCTGAGCGACCGCTTCGACGTCGACCCGGCCAAGCTGCGCTCCTACAACCCCAGCACCGAGGAGCTTCGGGAGGGCCAGCGCATCGCGGTGTGGATCAATCCCAAGCCCTACACCCGGCGCTCCGAGACGCTCGAGCTGCCCGAGTTCCAGATCCGTGCTGGCGCCATTTCGGTGGGCGCACCCAACCAGGGCAAGCTCAAGAACGGAGTCCAGATCCCCGAGAGCCCCCTGTACATCCGGCGCTACAAGAACATCATGTGGGGCTCGAGCCACACGATTGAGACGCTGCTCGGAGCCGTCGCCCGGTTTCGCCAGGACCTCACGTTCGATCACGAACTCGTCCTCGCAGACATGTCCCGCCGCAACGGCGGCAAGTTTCCGCCGCACAAGTCCCACCAAGCCGGACGGGACATCGACATCTGGATGCCCACGCTCAAGGGTGTCTACAAGCACAAGTATCTCGGGAACGGCAAGGAGCGGGAGCGTAAGCCCCGCTCGAGCGAGGTCGATTGGTACGCGACGTGGGGACTCGTTCGTGCGCTGATGGAGACCGGCGAGGTGATCAAGATTTTCCTCGACTACCCGCTGCACGAAAAGCTGCATCGCGCGGCCGTCGAAATGGGAGCGACGGAAGAAGAGCTGGCCAAGATTCAGTGGCCGCGAGGACGCGGAGCCGGAGGTGCGATCGTCTCGCACTCGGCGGGGCACGTGGGGCACATCCACGTTCGGTTCAAGTGCGCCCGCACCGATCAAGATTGCCGCAACAACAGCATTCGCGGTCTGGGCGACGACGAGTAGCGGGGCTCCGACCTCGCCGAGGTTGTGAGGTGAACGCTACAAGCAGGGGTCTTTGACCGGCACACCCAGTGCGGCTGCGGCCTCGCCCTCAGCCAACGACTGCCCAACCACGTCGCAGATGGTGCGAATCAAGCTCGTATGCGCGAGCGGCCAAACTCGCAGGGTTCCGTCGAATCCGGCCGAGACCAGGTGCGCGCCATCTTGGGTGAGCTTCAGCCCCGTGACCACCCGGTCGTGCCCAGGGAGCAACAGCTCGCGCCCCGTATCCGCCCGCCACAACCGGACGGTCTTGTCGTTGCCCCCGCTCGCCAAGACCTCGAGGTCTCGGCTGAACACGAGCGCGGTGACCGACTGCTCGTGGCCGACCAACGCTCGCGGCGACTCGCTGGGGTGCTCCGAGGTGAGGTCCCACAACAGGACCCGGCCGTCGGCACCACCGGTCGCGAGCTTCTTGCTGCGGCCAAACGCCACCGCACGAACCTCTTCCCGGTGGTCCCGCATCTCGTACAGCAGCTTCCCGGTGTTTGCATCCCAGACGTGGGCCTTGCGATCGGTACTGCCCGTAGCCACCCGGCTGCCATCCGGCGACACCCGGACCTGCAGAATCTCCCCTCCGTGACCCGGCATCGCGATGGACGTGCCCTCGCCCACATTCCAGCGCAGCAGCACGCCATCGAGTCCTCCGGTGAACACCACGTCGCCGGCCGGAGATACCGCCAACACCACGACCTCATCGGAGTGACCGGCCCAGATTGTCGCAGCATCCGGGGCTCCGATGTCCCACAGCCTCACAGTGCGATCACTGCTGATCGAGACGAGTCGCCCATCGGGGAGATACGACAATCCGTTGACGGGCCCGGTATGTCCCTCGAGCACCCTCGGGGCTCGTTGTGGGTTGGCCAGCGACCACACATGGATCGGGCCCGTCTCCGTCCCCGCGGCGACGAACTTCCCCTCCGGGTCGATGGCCCCGGCCTTGAGCAGACCGGATGCCCCCTTCAGGCTTACCGGCATTCGCCACCGGCTGCGGTCGGCAAGCGTCCAAACTTTGACCTCGGCCGTGGAGAGCCCAAGTACGGTGTCCGAGTTCGAGACCCCGAAGTCTTGGACTGCGGTCGCGCCCACGCGGAGGATCGCACCACCGCGCCCGGCCGACCCGCCGAAGGCGTCCCAGACGCGCACCGTATTGTCCGCGCCCCCCGACGCGACCCGGAGTCCGTCGTTCGACACGGCCACCGCTTGCACGCTCGCGGCGTGTCCGTCGAGCACCTGGGACGTGATGACCGTACGAGATTTTTCGAGGTCCCAGACCCTCACGGTGTTGTCGCTCGCCCCGGTCACCGCCCGGTTTCCCGCGGCGAGCACCATCTGGGTGACGTCTCCGGAGTGACCCGGCAACACGACACTCGCGATGCTCGGATCCTTGGCTCGTAGGTCCCACATTCGCAGGCCCGCGCCTCCGGCTGTGATCAACCAGTGCCCATCGGGCGTGAACCCGAGCGAGGCCACCACACCGGTGTGACCCACGAGCGGGAGAGGCGGAAGCGTGCCGGCCTTCTTCTTTTTCTTTCCCCGTTTGCGCCGGGTACCGCGAGGCCACAGAAAGACCTCCCCCGCGGACGTCGCGGTCGCCGCCCAACGAAGGTCATTCGACACCGCGAGCGCGGTCACCCCACCGAGGTGTTCGTCGAGGGTGCGGACCCGGGCGAGCGAGCCGTCCTCTCGGAGCGTCCACTGACGCGCGACTTGGTCCTCACCCGCGGACCACAACGCAGGAGGGTCCGAGCGGTCGAAGACCAGGCTCCGGACCGCACCATCGTGAGCCTTGCGCGTCGACAGCGGGCTCTGCGGTGCGCCCGTATCCCAAAGGACCAGCACCCCCGTCTCATCGGACGAGGCCACCCGCGTTCCGTCCGGATGCCAGGCAAGCGAGAGGACGCGCCCCTTGTGCTGGCGCAGCAAGACGCCGGAGGCCGCCGGTTCGTCCGCGGCGGCGTCCCAGAGCCAGACCTTGCCGCCGTCCCCCCCCGTGACCAGGCGCGTGCCGTCCGGAGAGAACGCCAACGTGTTCACGGCACCGATGTGTCCCCGCAGCGTGGAGACCCGGCCCGGAGACGGGGCCGAGAAATCCCAGATCCGAGTACTGCCGTCCTCGCTCGCGCTCGCGACCCGGACCCCATCCGGGGAGAACTCGACGTCGGTCACCGGGGCGGTGTGACCGCGCAGCACGGTCTCACGCTCCTGCGCGAGCGTGCCATGAGCGGACCGCTGAAGATCCCATAGCGCGTCCGACAGCAAGGGTCGTCCCTGACTTCGCGCGACCTCAGCGACCGAACTCTCGAGCAAGAGCCGCCGCGTCGAGGTGGGTTCCGTCTGAACCGCGCCGATGAGTGCGGCCAGCTCGACCGGCTTCGACTCCGGCCGCTCTTCGAACTCCGGCGGAGGGTCCAAGTCCGTGTCGATGGCGTTGCCGTTCCACAGCTCCAGGAGATCGGCCCGGAACACAAACGCCGCCACCCCACCCCCGACGACGATCACGCCCAGCACCAAGAACAGCACCAGCATCTGCAGCCGAAACAACCGGCCGTTGCGGCTCTGCTCGACAAAGTCCCGGTGCAACGCGCCGGGTGTCGGGCTCTGGTTGATCCCCGCCGCCAGCCACTGCTCCGCGATCCGAACGATGGCGCCGCGCAGGAGCTTGCCCTTGGGTCGCCCGGAGTCCTGCCAACTGCGCGCCAGTCCGTCGAAGTGCTCGAACTGCTGCATCCACGGAGCCGCCGCGTCGAACGCACCAAGCTGCGCCGCGGCCCCCGGCGCAGCCGGAGCCGGGGCAGCCTCGGGCTCGGCAGCGGGTGACGCCAGCGCCGAGAGCCTCGCGATCGCGGTTTGCTCCTGCCCGGGTTGCGCGAGCATCAGCATGCTCCCCCCCACGGAAACGACGTCACGCCCGGAAACCACGACCGGTCGGCCAACCCGCGCATTGTTGACGAAGGTGCCGTAGGTGCTCGCGAGGTCCTCGAGCAGATAGGCGCCGGGGAGCTCCGGCATGGGGCTGAGGCGGCAATGAGACCCCGAGACGCCACGTTCGTCGAGCACGACGGTGGAGCGAGCATCCCGTCCGACCACGATGACTCCCTCGGCTCGCTCGACCCGGCCGCGGCCGTTCTCGAGCGATGCGATCACGACGCAGATCATGGGCAACGGGGGCGGCACCAGCGGGCACCGCGGCGGCGGAATCTTAGCAGGCCCGCAGCGCTCTTCGCCGCGAGTGGTTGACCGACACCATGTTTTCCGCAACCCTCGCTCTTCGGTGAGAGCCCTCGTCGCGGTCGTCTTGTTTTCGGTGTGCAGCCTCCTGTCGGGCTGCACCGCTCGGTACATCCTGGGTGACTCTGCACTCCGCGACGCCAAAGCCCGGGACAAGTTCCAGGACCTCGGCGTCTACGTCACCCACCGAACGATCCCCGTCTACGAGCGGGACGAGTTCAGCCAGAAGCGGGTCGACCGAACCATCGAGGACAACTCCCGAAAGGGCCGGCTGCGCGTTCTTCTCGGTCGCAACCTCGTTGGACTCATCGTCGACGAAGACCTGCGCAACGGCGCCCGTCGCCTGTGGGTGGCCTTCGACCGCTCCTGCAGGGATGCAAAGTGCGCCTTTGGCTTTGTGCAAACGGAGGACGGCCGCTACCGCCTGGTCGATCTGCCGGTCCGCGACGACTACGAGAAATCGAGCGTCTATCGGTCCTGTGTGATGAAGCGGCAGGAACTCAAGCCCGGCAAGCTCCGGGCCCTCTCGGACGCGAACGCGGTCTACCGCCTCGAGCGAAAGCGGAAGAAGCGCCCCAAGACCGTCTTCCTCGAGGTCAAGCGCACGACCAAGCGCAAGACCAACGAGAAGGTCGAACGGCCGAGCGGCAACTGAACGGCCAACTGATCCGCCAGTTGAACGATGGGCCCAGAACGGTGTCCGCAGCCCCCCACGAGGGTCTGCGCCCCCGTATTGCGCCTCGCGAAGTCGCGCAGGGGGCGCTCGAACCGGGCCGGCCGATCGAATTGGCTCCGCGAAACGTACCCAAGCCCACGTGTCGACTCGATCCTCGCAGCGAGTTTGCAACCGTGCGAGTTGTCCCACATCCTTCTACACATATGAGGGAGGACGCTGGGGAGCTTCTGCGGCAATCGCAGCAGTGCGCCTTTTTCGCGCTGGGGCACGCAGGCGCGTCCCGTTCCTCCAGGGAGCGGGGGCCTGATGCGTAGTTTGCCCGGCACCACGCTCGAGGGCCGCTACCACGTCCTCGAGATGATCGGCGAAGGCGGCATGGGACACGTCTTCCTCGCCGAACACGTCACGCTCGGGCGCAAGGTCGCCATCAAGGTGCTCCGCGAGGAGCTGATGCAGGAGCAGGCCAACGTCGAGCGCTTCCTCCAAGAAGCCCAAGCTGCGTCATCGATCCACCACCCCAACGTCGTCGATGTCACCGACTTTGGCCGAGCCTCCAACGGCCTGGTCTACTTCGTAATGGAACACCTGGTGGGCGAAGAGCTCACCGGGATGATGCACCGCCACGGATCGCTCCCGTGGCCATCTGCCCAGGCCATCATCCTCCAGGTCGTTCGCGGGCTACGGGCGACCCACGAGCAGGGTGTCATCTACCGCGACCTCAAGCCTGCCAACATCTTTCTGACCCGCAGCCCCGAGGGCTCTCTGCTGGTCAAGCTGCTCGACTTCGGCATCGCAAAGCACACGGGCAACACAGCGCGACCGCGAACGAAGCCCAACTCGGTCTTCGGTACCGCGCGGTACATGTCGCCCGAGCAAGCGGCGGGCAAAGAGGTCGATGGGCGCTCGGACATCTACGCCACCGGTGTCGTGCTCTACGAGCTCCTCGCTGGACGCGCCCCGTTTGAAAGCGACAACTACATGGAGGTCGTGCGGTGCCATGTCGCCGACCCCATCCCGAAACTTCGCGACGTCGCACCGGACGCCCAGATCCCCGAAGTGGTCGAGGCGCTGGTCATGCGCGCGCTCGAGAAGGATCCGGCCAAACGATTCCACGACATGGCCGAGTTCGAGGCAGCGATCAACGCGGCCTCGATGGACGACGCCACGCGGATGGGCGTGGGCCTGGGCGACGGGCTCGGAGCGGTCCAACAGGACAGCTTCGACGACGTCGACCACACGATGATCTGGGATGCGGAGCAGGGACGCGTGGCGCGAGGGTCTGCGCCCGGTGCTGCGCCCGCGGCCGAAAACGTCGACGCCACGATGATTCGGCCGCGACCGGACTTCGCAGGGGTTCCAACCCCAGCGCTGCGCGGGAGAAGCGCCGCCCGTGTCGTCGTGGCTGGCCCAGGTGCCTCGCCCCGCCGAAGCACCGTCATCGCTTCACACGCGCCCGCAGCAGGGCCCGCACCCGGACACGGATACGGCGGCGGGCCCGAGCCCATGCCCCCACCCATGCAGGACTTTGCTGCCCCTGTATTTCAGAGCATGGATGCGCCGGCTCAGCCGGCCCCCGCCCCCGAGGTCCGCCGTGGCGATGGAGCCTTCTTCGCATCCACGACCAACAGCGCCGGTGGACTCGGCGACGGCCGAGCGGCACCGGTTCTGCCCCAAGGCTCGTTCGCTCCATCCGCGACCGCCTCCAAACCGCACGAGCACCAGACGCTTCCTCCGGTCAACTGGGCCCCCAATCCAGCGACCGGGAACCACACCAATGGCCCCGAACAGAACTCCACCGAAGAGTTCGCGCTGCGCCTGCCGCAGCGAGCACCCTCCCGCAACCGGGCGGTCTTTGCGGTCATCCTCGCAGCCGTGCTGCTGATCGGAGTCTCCGTTGCGGCCTGGGCGGTATTCGGTGGCGACTCCGAGTCGGGCGGCGAAGACGTCTACCCCACCGTCGCAGCCGAGGATCTCGAGCCACTCCCGTTGAGCAAGGCCAAGACCAACACCGCACCGAAACCGGCCGAGGACGACTTCGAGCCCGACATCGACTTCGAGCCCAGCAACGGCCCCGGCGCCGCGCCGAGCAGACAAGACGACGCCAACGAGCCGCCTCCCCCACCTCGACGGCCCGACCCCGAGCCTGAAGATCGGGTGGCGGAACCGGAGCCCGAGCCTGACCCCGAGCC
>OJGU01000803.1_pt1 | contig 15072 bp, 10 predicted proteins | sample 1594741 | NCBI WGS metagenome assembly OJGU01 (sample SAMN05416841, study PRJEB24817) | seawater metagenome | isolation source: Sea water | place: Canada:Atlantic | collected 2013-07
GACTGCAGCAGGTCTTCAATGACATCGGGAACGGTTCTCTTTCGCAATCGGCTCTCAGGGCGGAGGATTAGACGATGTCCAAGAACATACGGAGCCAAGAGTTTGATATCGTCTGGCATGATGAATTGGTAGCCATGAATGGCGGCAAAGGCTTGGGCGCATCGTGTCAGTGCGATAGAGGCGCGCGGGCTTCCCCCGAGGCTTAGGTCGTGATGTTCTCGTGACGCGTTCACCAAGGCGACGATATATTCGGCGACTTTCTCATCGATTTGCACCTCCCGAATTGCAGATTGGCAGGCTTGGATCTGGCCGCTGTCAATGACCGGTTGGATATCGTTGATGGGATGGGATGACTGCATACGTTGGAGCATCGCCACCTCGTGACTTGGCTCCGGGTAGCCGAGGCTGAGGCGAATCAGGAATCGGTCAAGCTGGGCTTCAGGTAGAGGGAAAGTGCCTTCGTGATCAATAGGGTTCTGAGTCGCGATTAGTAAGAAAGGAGGATCGAGAGGGTAATTCACGCCATCGGCCGTTACTTTCCGCTCAGCCATGGCTTCAAGGAGGGCAGATTGGGCTCGGGGCGTCGCGCGATTGATCTCGTCCGCGAGGGCGATCTGAGCGAAGAGCGGGCCTTTTCGAAACTCGAATTCTGTAGTTTTCGGATTGAAAATTGACGTTCCTGTAATGTCATTCGGGAGGAGATCTGGGGTGCACTGAATCCGCTTAAAACGACACCCGATACTCTGGGCAAGGGCCCGAGCCAACATGGTCTTGGCGACTCCCGGTACATCTTCGAGTAAGATGTGTCCTTCTGCGAAATAGGCGGTGAGCGTCAATGTGATTTCCTGAGTTTTGCCTACGATGACCGTTTCGATATTCTTGATCAGCTCCAGTGCCGTCGACCGAACCAGGGAATCATTAGCACTCTCTCGTGTGACAGGGCCAGTCGGCTTGGGTTTCGGTATTCGAATTATCGGAGGAGCACTGTTGCTCAGGAGTGTTGTCGCGCGGCAATGGGGACATTCTGCTTCGGTTCCAGTCAGCTCTGACGGGAATTCGATATGTTGCCCGCAGTGGCTGCAGGGAGTTTTAGGCATGGTGGGACATTCTCCTTTCGTTTGACGCATTCCAACGAATGCCTGGGTGCGGTGACAAGGTATTTCTGGAGACAAGAAGGGGAGGGAATGGGGAACAGCACTTGACCAATGACCAAGGGTTTGGACTAATGTTGGGAGTCTGATCCATGAGTTGTCGAAACGTTTTCCAGAGTCTGTTGCCGTCTTGCCTGGCCCTTGCATTGGGTGTTTTTGTCACTTGCCTGACATTGCTCCGGGCTGATCATCACGCAGATTCTCAATGGGAGGTCTTGTTTGATGGTAGTTCGTTGAACGCGTTTCGGGCATTTCAAGGGGATTCGTTTCCCTCCAAGTCATGGCAGATCGAGAATGGCCTGCTTAAAACGGTGAGTGGTGCAGATGCGATCGACATCGTCACGAGGAAGCAATACAGCAATTTTGAGCTCGTCTTTGAATGGAAAGTCTCACCAGGCGGGAATAGTGGTGTGATGTACCGGGTAAATGAGTCGTTTGATCGCCCCTGGCACACTGGCCCAGAATATCAAATACTCGATGATTCCCGTCATAAAGATGGGAAGAATCCACTGACTTCGGCAGGATCATGCTACGCACTCGTCAGTGCGGCGAGAAAGGAGCTCCGACCGGTGGGGCAGTTCAATGTGTCGCGAATCATTGTCAATGGAAGGCGGGTTGAACATTGGTTAAATGGTACGAAGGTTGTCGCGCTCGAGTTGGGGAGCTTTGCGGTCAACCAATTGATCCGCCAGAGCAAGTTTGCTGACAAAGTTCAATTCGCGCGGGAACCCAGCGGGCACCTTTGTTTTCAACATCATCATGATGAGGTTTGGTTCCGGAGTATCAAGGTGCGTACGATTGAGCTGGATCGGGATCCCTTGACGTTGAAGCGCCTTAATGAACTCACCAAGGAACAGCGGGATTTAGGTTGGCGGAATCTGTATTCGAAAAAAGGGCCCGTACGTTGGAGAGGCTTTTTAAGGGAGGAATTTCCTGAGAAGGGATGGGTAATGGAAGAAGGCATGCTCAAGCATCTAAGCCAGGGTGGTGGGGGTGATATCGTGACTCGCCAGCGCTACGAGCAGTTTGACTTTCGCTTTGAATGGAAAGTGGCCCCCGGATCGAATAGTGGTGTGAGGTATTTTATTCTTGAAGAAGAAAGGCGAAAAGCAATTGGCCACGAGTATCAAGTGATCGATGACGGCGAACATCCGGATGCGTTGAGAGGTCCGAAGTGGCAAGCAGCTGCGTTCTATGACTGTCTTCCTGCCAGCAATCGAATCCTCAAACCTGTTGGTGCCTTCAACGAATCTCGGATTCTTGTTCACGAACAGGAAGTGGAACACTGGCTGAATGGCGTCATGGTTTTGAGTTATACACTCGAGAGTTCTGAAGTGCTTGCTGCGGTGGCGAGGAGCAAGTTTAGGAATGTCGTGGAGTTTGGCTATCGGCATCGAGGTCGGATATTGCTCCAGGACCACAATGACGAGGTCGCCTACCGAAATCTCTACATCAAGCGACTTGATCAGTAGTTAAGCAACGTGGGGTCCAAGGCGCTCGGGAGGCCTGCCTCTCGCCGACTGTGTGGCTGGCTTATATTTCGAGCGTTACTTTTCCAAACTGTTCGGCATCGCGCATCGCGGCAATCGCCTCCGGCCCCTTGTCTAAGGGGTGAATCAAGTCGACGATGGGTCTTAGCTGATGATCGGTCATGAATTTTAGTAGATTGCCGAAGTCTGCGGGTGAGCCAAGGGTAGAGCCAACAAGATGGAGCTGTCTCCAGAAGATCTTGAAGAGATCTAACTTTTCGGGTTTCCCAGCCGTGGAACCATAGTTGACAAGATGACCACCAGGTTTCAATAGAGAAACAAGGTCGCCGTATCCTTTCCCACCGGCACCATCAATGATGACGTCAATCGGTCCCGCCTCTTTGAGGCATTCCTTGCCCCATTCGGGGCGGGTGTAAAGATATCCTCCCTTTGCTCCAAGGGCCTTGGCCTGTTCGATCTTGGATTCTTTTGACGATGTCACATAAACGGTGGCCTTCATTGCGAGTGCGAGTTGAAGGGCAAAGACTGCCACGCCACCGCCGATTCCAGTAATAAGAACGGTTTGTCCACTCTGAAGCTTTCCTTGAACCATGGCTGCTCGATAGGCCGTGATTCCAGCGACAGGTATACTTGCCGTTTCTGCCCAGCTTAGGTAGGTGGGCTTTGGGAATAGTTGGTCGATAGCGACCGTGACGTACTCGGCAAAGGTGCCGTTCTGAGGCATTCCCAAGACCTCAAAATCGTCGCTCTGGGCAGATTCTTGAACTCCCCAGTTTGTAGCTGGATAGATGACGACCTCGTCGCTTGTTTTCCATCGAGTTTCATTGTCGTTACCAATGGATTCAATCGTTCCGGCGCCATCCGAGCCGAGAACGACTGGAGTGACGATTTTGGGATAGAGCCCTTGAGTGATCCAATAGTCGCGTCGGTTTAAGGAGGCTGCCTTCAATTTGACCAAAACTTCGTTTTGTTCCGGAATCGGGGTTGCCAATTCCTGGACTTCAACCTCGGCCTTGACCGCTGGGATTACTAATCCTTTCATATTCTTGGCTAGCTTGTCAGATTAGAGGGGAAAGGATCAACGATGTTCATGAGACGATTCAGAAATATATTTGGCGGGATGGTCGCAGCCTTGATGGTTGTGAGTGGCGCAGTCGTGCAAGCGGAAGAGCGTTTGCCAAACATCATTCTCATTTTCATCGATGACCAGGGCTACCAGGATCTTGGATGTTACGGTTCGCCAATTGTTAAGACTCCAAATCTCGATCGAATGGCAAGAGAGGGGACGCGTTTCACCGATTTCTATGCGCTCGCGCCGATCTGCTCGGCCTCGCGGGCCGCTCTGCTGACTGGGTGTTATCCGGCGAGAGTCGGGATAACAGGCGTGCTTTTTCCTCGGCATCGGGTAGGGCTTAATCCAGATGAGTGGTCAATCGCTCGACTCTTAAAAACAAGAGATTATGCCACGGCATGTATTGGGAAATGGCATCTGGGGCACCATTCTAAGTTCCTGCCGACGAATCATGGCTTTGACCAGTTTTATGGTCTTCCTTATTCGAATGATATGGACCCGGTCAAAGGAATGGGCAAGGGGCGAGATCTGGCCTGGCGTGAGAGAGATGTCACTCCTTGGAATGTGCCGCTAATGCGCGATACCGTCATTGTGGAGCGCCCCGCTCAGCAAGGGACGCTTACCAAGCGGTACACGGAAGAGGCAGTTCAATTTGTTGAATCCAATGCTGAAAAACCGTTCTTTCTGTATTTACCCCATACGATGCCTCATATCCCGCTCTTCGTGTCTGACGAATTCTACGATCCGGATCCGATGAACGCTTATGCTGCGACGATTGCCGAGATCGATTGGTCGGTGGGCAAGGTCTTGGAAGCGGTGGAACGGCTTGGCTTGGACGAGGAGACCCTAGTTGTATACACCTCTGATAACGGGCCATGGTTGAGCATGAAGCACCACGGGGGCAGTGCGCTCCCGTTGAGAGATGGGAAGTTCAGTACTTATGAAGGGGGAATGCGCGTTCCCTGTATCATGCGATGGCCTGGGCGAATCCCTGCCGGGAGGGTGGCAAGAGAAATAGGCGCTTCGATTGATCTATTGCCTACCTTTGCCCATCTTGCTGGGATTGAATTACCAACGGATCGTGTCATTGATGGAGTGAATATTGCGTCATGGATTCAAGGCCAATCGAGCTCGCCTCGGGAGGAATTGTTCTACTACAAGGGGGAAAAAGTTCAGGCCGTCAGGAAGGGGCCTTGGAAACTTAATCTCGCAAGGGTTCAGAAAAGGAGGAATCGTCCTGATATTGCTACTCCGGCGTCCCTGCATTATCTCCCGGATGATATTAGTGAGGCCAAGAATGTGATTGAGGAGAATTCGGCTGTTGCAGAACAGTTGTCGATGGCTGCATCGCTCTTTGATCAATCCTTGAGAGACCAGAGTCGTTTGGTGGGGAGTCTCGAACCCTGGTCGGACGAGTGAGTTTGCCAAGACGGGTTCGAATCAACTCGAATGAGCCCGTCCGCGAAGCTTGCGAGCGCTGCTTTCTTCAAAGAGAATTCGGGAGGTACGTGGGTGATCTTCGCTGCGGTTAGTTTTTTAGCTAGACGGAAGACGCTTTGGGTTTAGGTTTTGAGCTTTAGTTAAATGAGAATTCTAACATCACTAGTATTCAGACGGATTGTTTGTTGGGGGTTCTGGCTTGTTTTGACCCCATCCCTTGCCGCGGCACTTCCCGCCACAGGGCTCGTGCGGAGCGAGTATGTTTCGGTTGCCGGGCAAACGGCTTTTAATTATTCGCCGACGATCGTTCAAACGACCGAGGGGGTTCTTGTGGCCTGGGTCGGAGCGAGTCAGATCGGTAGTCCTGATGCGAGCATCTACCTGTCTCGGAATCTCGGGGGGCTTTGGACTTCGGCCGAGAAAATTGCTTCGAGGACGGATCCAAAATCCCTGATTCAATTCGCCTGCCAGCGGCCTGTTCTTTTTAAGCCTGCTAATGGGCCGCTTGTTCTTTTTTACCAGACCGAAAGCACCCGAAGACAAGTGAAGGGCTTCATGAGTACGTCTGGCAATAACGGAAAGACTTGGATTCGTTCCAAGGAACTGCCGAAATCTGTTCCTGGGCCGGCGAGGGTAAAACCGATTGAGCTTTCAGATGGTGTCTTGCTATGCGGAGGGGATTCCCACGAGGCAGGGTGGCAAGTTCACGTCTCACGGGCCTCGGCGTTTCGTGCTGGCTGGGGCTGGAGTCGAACCCGAGATCTGACTTCAGCAATCATGCACAATGCTCGTGAACCGGTGTTGTTGAATCATGGGGGCGGAAATATCCAGGCTTTGTGTCGCACCAAGCGTGGTTATATCGTGGAGGGCTGGTCGAGTGATAGTGGAGAGTCCTGGGAACGCTTTGAAAGGACGGCTATGCCAAACCCAGATGGGGGCCTAGATGTAGTGAAGGTGGGGCCCCAGTCTTTTTTGATGGTCTACCAGCATTCGAATCGGGAGAAGGGTGTGCTAAATTTGGCGACGACCGAGGACGGTCGAAGGTGGTCGGCGACTGCTGTTCTTGAAAATCAACCCGGCAAACATTTTTCGGATCCGGCAATCGTGAAAGGTGCGGATGGCAACGTCCATGTGGTTTATTCTGAAGACCATCAGCGAATCAAATACGTTGTTCTTGATCCCAGTCGCTTCGCTCCCATAGCGATGGTCGGAGGCAATTGGCCCTACTAGGATAAGGGCATAGCCGCTTGATGGAAGATCGAGAATTCGGGGAGATTCTGTGGGAGTTTCATAACGCTGGTTCCGACCCGGAGCGCTGCGATTTGATTTTGGGACTCGGAAGTTATGATCTACGCGTCGCCGATCACTGCGCTGATCTTTATCAAAGCGGAATCGCGGAGCGGGTGGTTTTCTCTGGGGCAGAAGGAAATTGGACTCGTGGCCGCTGGAAATCCAGCGAAGCGCTGGTGTTTCGTCAGCGAGCGATTGAGAAGGGTGTGCCCCAAAGGGCCATTCTGACGGAGTCAAAGGCAACGAATATTGCCGAGAACCTGGACTTATCGCGACGACTACTTCAGTCCAATGGAATCCCCGTCTCTTCGCTTACAATTGTTACCAAACCAAACACGCTGCGCCGAGTTCGAGCGACGCTCCCATTGAGATGGGCCGAGGTTAGTGCCTATCTATCGGCCCCTCCGATTACGCTTGGTGATCAGATTACGGAAAAGCGAACGCTGCGGGCGATGGTAGAGGAAATGGTTGGTGATCTTCAGCGTTTGTTGGTTTACCCGCAACTTGGCTTCTCTGTGGAACAATCTATTCCTCCTGACGTGCTAGACGCCTACTGGACACTTGTCGAACGAGGGTATGTCGGGCATCTGATGAAAGGGCACGCCCGGCCGGAACGAGGAAAGCTTTCTTAGTGAAAGCCTCGTCGATTTAGAGTTCCTTGCCCGGCGATTCTGGGCGCAGAGCCCAGTTCTTGAAATCGTTCCCGCTTGAACGGCTGGATGCATTCGTTCGAATCAAGACAGAGTCTTCATTTTCTGTGACCTCCGGCCATGGGGCCTGTGCTTGGTAAGTGACGGATTCGATCGTTGCTCCTTGAGGAGAGATGCAATGGATCCGGTCTCCTCGGTTGTCTAATTTTCCTTTAAAATTACCAATGACGTTGGTTGTCTTGCCGTGGCGTATTTGAAAGGCGATTTGATTGCGTGTGACGGTGATCGATTCTCGGGGAGCGAGGATGAAGTGCCGCGGGAATTCGAATTCCACACCGTCCGAGATTCTTAGTCCAGAAAGATTGAGCTGTCCTTGGCTTGAATTTGTAAGGGTTAGGTATTCGAAGTCACTCGGCGTACGGGCGACTCGTTTTTCCGTGGGCGTTGTTGCCGGGAGCGGATTGAAGGCGATCGTCGTAAGCCTTAGATCGCCTGGCTTTGGGCTGGGGATGCCGCGAGTGTAGTCGAACTCTGCAAGCGCGCTCCATCGCTCTTCTTTTCGAGCGCGAATCTTAAGGGTGCCGAATGCTTGGGGTTCCAGCGTAGTGTGACTGAAGGTCTTTCCTTTGGTTGTTGTTATCCCCGCAAGTGAAAGATCCACCAGGGTTGTCGTGTCGGATTGGTCTCTAGGGTGGACAAAAAGGATGAGCTCATTTCTGCCCACCCGAAGAAAATCGTTGGCAGGGATGGTTAGTTCAATTGCTTCTTCGAGCTCTGAGGTGGCGGAGGAGTACGGAGAGTCTGTTCCGTATGACGGGAGCAGCGGCGATCGATAGAGTCTCTTCCCATTGAGGAACAGCGCTACAGCGTCACTGCAGTGAATCCATAGTGCAAGAGAATCAATCGGTAGCGGTCTTGGAATGGAGAATTGTTTCTTGAGCACCTGAGGAGGATTGGCGCTTGATTCCTGTGTGGGGAGTGTTCGCTGGATGGTTGTCTGAACGTCTTTCCGAGCCACTCCGAATGGTGAGAACCCAGCGGTCCACTTGATCGTAGAATCAAGCGATTCAGCGTGCCATACCCTTTTCTCGAGTGGCGTCTTCCCTAAGTCTGATGCGTATTGCCAAATACTTTGAGGCGCAACGAAGGTGTATTTTTCCAAGATCGGAATCGCAACCTCAAAGGCGAGTTTCTTGGCTGCAGAGCTGACGGCGCCTCCTCTCTCTCTCGGATCAGTTCCGTCGAGTGTGAAGTAGACCTCGTTTTCGACGGAGGCGATGCGAAACGGTTCATCCTTCTCAAGGGAGCCACTGATTGGGAAAATGCGCGGAGCTGGGATTCTAGGGTAGAGATTGGCCTTTCGGAGTTGATCCAGAACAATGCTGCCTCGCTGTGGGAGATAAGTTTCTACAAGCCAGTCGCGCTCTCTTGTCCAATCCGAAAGTTCTTGGGGTGATTCAAACTGATCATCTCCCCATCGGGCCGATTCAGCGATGATCGCCGACTGCACCTGATCTGCCCAGTGGTGATATCTCTCTCGCATCGCGGAAAGACTAAGGGCGCCTTGATTGAAGAAGTGTTTGTGGACTCGGTCTGAGAAATCTATTTGATACTCTCGAACGCCACGGAGTGTGAAGTGGGGTTCGGTCGCGCCGGACCGCATGGCATCAGCATGAGGCGCCTCATAATTGAGAGGGGATCGCGAACGATTGTTGCCCATCGTGATTTCCATATCCCAGGGATAGAATAGGAAACCCTTCGACGGTTTGCCTCGATACCATGCTTGCCAATAGTTCTTGTCTGGCCAATCGGCATTGCCGGTCCACATGTTGACTAATAAGTAGTCGATATAGTGTTCTATGTTTAGGGTTTCTGGAAATTTGTCGCTTCGGACGCCTGCTGGATCCTTACCTTGAAGGGTGAAATAGCTGGGGAGGTCCCTAACTCTGCTGATCCGAGTGCTCGTGTTCCGCCAAGCTTCTGCGCTACCCGCTTTGGCCGCGCCGGTATTCAGAGCGTCCCAGTCGATTGCAGACCCTCCTCGGTAGCTTGAGGAAAAATGTTGATCGGGACGTTCGCAAAGATTGTAGAGCCCCCAGTAGGCTCCGTTGAGGTAGAGGTGAATGAAGCGTCCCCGGGCTGCCGGTTGCCCCATTGCCAGGGTTGTACGACGGCCAAATTCGTCGCGGATAAATTGTTCGCTTCCTTTCGCATCCGCCCATGAGTAGCCATCATTTCCCCCCGCTCTGAGGATGAGCGATTCGAACTCTTTGGCCGAACCGAATTCGTTGAAGAGATCCAGTCGAAGTTTGGTTTCTCCGTAGGCTCTTCGAAATCGAATTCTAAACGAATGTTTTCTGGTGACGGTCGGGTTTCGAAACCAGCCGCCCTGAATCCTTAGCCCGGCATTAATTTGATGGGTTTTGCCGTCGGCAATCCATTCCATTGAAATGGGGCGTTCCCATTCTCTTCCGTGTTTATTGGGATTGGCGTAGATCCCCTTTTCTTTCCCAAAGAGCAGGTCTAGATCGGTTGCCATCGAGAGGGTGGGCAAGGAGCGAAGGGCTGGGGTAAGGCGGTGCTTGTACTTTGGGTTTTTCGTTATCCGAGGATCCATTTCATAGTCCGCAGGCATGTCTGCCCATTCTTTCGGGAAACCATCAGGCTGCTTTTGCCCACCCACCTGGTCCGGGAAGAGATAGGAATGGGTTACGACGGGTCCGCTGTGGCCTTGGCTGATAGCGAGCGCTCGGACAATTGTTGGCTTCGAAATGTGAATAGGCTTGCTGTAGAGGGTGCCTTTGTTTTCAGTCGGGGCACTTCCATCGGTTGTATAGCGGATGGTTGTATCAGGCTGGCTAGAGTTCAAGGAGAGCTCGATGGGCTCTTGATAGAGCCCCCGTTCTAAGCTGAAGCGAAGGGAAGGGGAAATCACTTTGGTTTTTTTGGCGGTGTTCTGCGATCCCGGGGTTGGAGACTCAAGAATTGCAAAGCTGGGGCTTGCCTCCGGCTTGGGGATGCTCGAGGCCGTTCTAGGGCGTCCGAAACTGAACCCTGGAATTTGTTTGGGATATGCCGGGGAGAATTCTTGAACGACCGATCCGGAATCGCGTTCGACGAGTGCCAAGTACTCTCCGTCAGAAGCGAGTTTGAAGGGGATGTGGAATGGAGGGTTCAACCGTTCCGTTGATTTTCCAGAGGCAAAAAGAAGCACTCTTTCTCCAGGGGCCAGGGTAAAGGACGGGAGTCGAAACTTATCGAGTGTGATCGGATCATCAGTAACGAAGTAGTTTCGAATATCGATTCGGTTTTTACTCGGATTTTCCAGTTCGATCCAATCCGGGTAGTCCCCGTCATCATCGGCAATCGTGTTGAGGTTGGAGGCACAGAATTCTGTAATCGTCAGGTGGATTACCTTCGGCTCTTCCCCAAAGATGAGATCGATGGTCGAGATCCAGAAACAAAGTGTAACGATAAGTAACAGGAATCGATCTAGTCCGAGAGCTGATTTGTTCACAATGGCGGTTCGTTCAAGGGGAGACATTAATGATGAAATCGAAATCGCTCAATAACATTAGATCGGATGGCGTTGGTGTGACTTTAGTCGGCTAGATCTCAAGAAACCGTTGATATGACCCTGCCTGACAGGATTCTTACATTTCTCTTACTTCGAAATGACCAAGTCTCTGGCAGAATCGGTTAGTTTGGTCCCTGGGGAGATAATCCCGTTTCAACGATTGAAGAAGAATAAAGGAAAGACTTATGATGAGATTCATGCCGTTAAAGAGACTATTGCTCGTGTTGCTCCTGGGGTGGGTAGGAGGTGCGCCTGGGCTGATGGCTAAACAGGTCGCGCTTGAGGTATCGATGCCTCACCCCGTCCTCTTGGCCAACCAGAAGCAGACAACTTACTTGAAGGTTGGAATGACAGGATTTCGACTTGCTAGCAAAGAGGCCCGGCCGCCTGTCAATGTGGCAATCGTTATGGACCGGTCTGGATCTATGTCAGGTGAGAAACTTGATCGTGCAAAGGATGCTGCGAAGGAAGCGATCAATCGATTGAGTAGCCAGGATATTCTTTCTTTGGTGGTCTATGATTCGGCGGTTGATGTGCTTGTGCCGGCTACGAAGGTGGGCGACAAAGAATCATTGCGGAAGCGCGTCGATGCGATTAGGTCTGGGCATTCAACTGCCTTGTTTGCAGGGGTTAGCAAAGGGGCTGCGGAACTTCGGAAGTTTTTAGAACTCGAGCGAGTGAACAGGGTGATTCTCCTTTCCGATGGCATCGCTAACCAGGGGCCAAGTAGTCCCTCTGAATTGGGAGAGCTAGGTGCGTCTCTTATTAAGGAGGGAATTTCAGTAACGACGATTGGCCTAGGATTGGATTACAATGAGGATCTGATGGCAAAACTGGCTGATCGGAGTGATGGTAACCATGTGTTCGTTGAGCATCCTAATCAGCTTGTGGCCGTCTTCAATGAGGAGTTTGGTGATATCCTTTCTGTGGTGGCACAGGAGATCTCGGTTCGAATCATGACGGCTCCAGGGATTCGTCCTGTGCGAGTCCTTGGTTGGGACGCCGATATTTCAGGGAATGAAGTGCTCGTGCCGATGAATCAAATCTATAGTGATCAAGAGAAGTATGTAATTCTAGAAGTCGAAGTCCCTTCTACTAGGGCCAATGAGAAAATTGATGTTGCTACGGTTGAGATCGCTTACACGAACATGGAGACGGCATCTCAAGATCGACTTTCAGGGGCTGCAGGGCTAAGTTTTTCTGAATCCAAGCAGGTTGTTAGTAACCAGCTTAATCGAGGTGTTATGATTTCTTGTGCCACTCAAATTGCCACGGTTAACAATGCGGCGGCAACTCGATTGCGTGACGAGGGTAAGGTTGAACAGGCTCGGCGAATTTTGACGGATAATAGCCTCTATCTTCAACAGACCGGACGTGCGCTCAATTCAGATTTTCTGCTGAATTACGGATTCTCGAATCAATCGGATGCCCTGAATCTTGATGAGAAGAATTGGAAACGCCAACGAAAGATGATGCGCTACAGCCAGCAGATCAATGCCAAACAACAGAGCTCAGGGAACATCAATGCGCGGCAAGTCGATGAGAATGCCTCATCTCAAACGGGCCTTACTCAAGGAAGACCCAGCGGGAGTCAGCAATCAGTCAATGGGCCTCCGACCCCTTCTTCCAAGGGGCCTAAGTTGCCCTAGGTTCTGAGGACGCTATGAAATTCCGCCTGCTCGCGCCATTTGCGCTCTTGGTTTCGTTGTCTATCTGTTTGCTTCTCTGGTTTGGAGTGCGATTGGCGAACGATGAGCAGCGGCGCGTGCAGGAGGATCTTCGATCTTTGCAACTCAGTCGCTTGACTGAGGTAGAGAAGCGCCTTCAAGAGGGGATGGCTAGGATTGGGATCCGTGTGAAGCGAGATCTTGAATCGTTCGCGACGCCGGTTGATGAGTGGGCCCGACAGATGGCCCGGAAGAACCGGTTCATTCGGCAAGTCTTCGTCTTGGATACAGATCAACGCTTTATATTTCCGAGCCCGACAGCGGAGCTGATGGAACGAGAGCAGGATGCGTTACTGCGAACGAGATCAATCTGGAATAGCGGGATTGAGTTTGGCCGCTCGGATGAGTCAAGTAGGTTGGGAACGGAAACAGAGGGGTGGCATACCTGGTTCTGGGACACTGGATTGCAGTTCCTTTTTTGGCAGATTCAAGAGAATCAAGATGTCCTCTGTGTCGAGCTGGATCGGGTCGCCGTGTTTGCTGAATTGATCGCTGCCTTGCCAGCGACTGACAGTCTTGATGGACGGCTTGGCGACGAATTATTCGTTCTTTGGAACGAGCGACAACGAGAGATCTATCGGTGGGGAGACAATCGGGAGCTGATCGGTGAGGCTTACGTGTCCCTTCCCCTCGCACCGCCGCTGACGTCTTGGGAGGTTGCGTTGTATCTTGGGGACAAGGATGTCGAGGGGAGTTATGGCAAGAGTGTTCGGTTTAATTTCATTTCGGGATTCTTGCTCCTGGGGCTCGGTGTTGGCTTTGTTGGGGTGTATATCTATCGGGAATACCTTCGGGAGCTTCGTGAAGCTTCAACCCGCTTGACCTTTGTGAATCAAGTTTCTCATGAGCTGAAAACTCCTCTCACCAATATTCGCTTGTATTCGGAGCTCTTAGAGGGGCAGTTGGATGCGGAGAATGAGCGTGCTAGACATTCTTTGGGTGTCATCCAAGGGGAATGCCGGCGATTGAGCCGCCTGATCAAGAATGTTCTTTCGTTTGGCCGTCAGTCCAGAGGGGTGGTTCGGTTGAAGCGTGTTTTGATCAATGTTGATGATGTGGTTGAAAGTGTCATGGAGGGGTTTTTGCCCTCGTTAACTGCGATTGGGATTCAACCTCAATTGAATCGTGGAATTGGCACGCTATGTATGATTGATCGCGATTTGCTTGAGCAAATCCTTGGCAACTTGATTGCCAATGTGGAGAAGTATGCAGCGGATGGTGAAACCCTGGTGATTACAACGTGTCTTGATAGAGCATTTGTCGTGATCGAAGTTGCCGATGGGGGAAGCGGGATCCCGCGTGATAGGGTTGAGTCAGTTTTTGAACCCTTCTATCGGCTTAGTAATCGAGTGAGCGATGGCGTTGCTGGGACAGGGATCGGACTGACGATCGCTCGAGATTTGGCACGGAGCCATGGGGGGGATCTTCGAGTGCTCCCATCTGAGACGGGGGCTCGGTTCGAATTAAGCTTGAGCGTAGAGGAAGGAGCGAGTGTCGAATGAAGGTGTTAATTGCTGAAGATGATCCCAATACCTTAAACGGGTTAGTGAGTGTTTTTCGGGATGAGGGCTATGAGGTCTCTGCCGCTTCTGATGGCGAAGAGGCGGTATCCTTGTTTTCACGAGAACGTCCGCAGATCGTTTGTTTGGACGTGATGATGCCGAAAAAGAATGGCTATGACGTCTGCCGATCGATTCGGGCAGAGAATCCGTCAGTTCCGATTCTGTTCATCAGTGCTAAGTCAGAAGAAATTGACAAGGTGCTCGGGCTGGAGCTTGGGGCGGATGATTTCATTGTGAAGCCCTTCGGTGTCAAGGAAGTCATGGCTCGAATTCGGGCGATTACTCGACGATGTTTTGCAGGAGGACAGGGGCGCGACTCACTGCCAGCTGAGGAATTTCTCATCGGGGATCTTCGTGTGCTTGTGGGAGAATTGAAAGCCATTCGCGGTGATCGCGAAATCGAGGTGGGATTGAGGGATATACAGATTTTGCAGTTTTTCTCCGAAAACCGAGGTCGAGTGCTTACACGTGATCAGATTTTCGACCGTTGCTGGGGAGAAAACTATTTTCCACAGAGCCGTAGCTTAGATCAGCATATTTCGCAGCTTCGCAAGCGAATCGAGCTAGATCCAAAGCATCCCCTTATCATTGAAACTGTTCACGGCGCTGGCTATCGGTATTCTTGATCTGCCCGGTTTTTGCTACTCGGTTCGATCAATGCAAAGATTTCTAGAATTCTAGTGAGAAGGCTCCTTAACGATTCGGGTTGAACGGCTCGCTGACAGTTGACGAGACGCAAGATGGCGGAGCCTGTCCGAGGTGGGGCCGTTCTGTCGCTCCCTTTTGCTGATGAGGGTGGGCAGTCGTTAGTCTCTCAAAAGAGTGTCGAACGTGGAGCCCTGGACTCATTAGCCATTAATCCAGAATCAATTGAACGCCAAGGGCTAGAATCCGTCGACTATCCCAGCCGCTTTCTTCCAACGGGAAGTCCCCGCATCCGTGCCAATTCCAATCCTTGCCGGTAGCCCCTGGAAAAGGCCTCCAGCCGGGGTTCATGTCACCGGATACTTTTTTAATTGTCGGTTTGATACGGGAAATGGGGGGCGGCTTAATTCTGGTTGAACTGTCTCTTATACACATCTGACGCTGCCGACGAGCGATCTAGTGTAGATC
>OJGU01000804.1_pt1 | contig 15058 bp, 15 predicted proteins | sample 1594741 | NCBI WGS metagenome assembly OJGU01 (sample SAMN05416841, study PRJEB24817) | seawater metagenome | isolation source: Sea water | place: Canada:Atlantic | collected 2013-07
ATCCGCCAGCGCCCCACCAGCCACCCCAGGCCGGCTCTGATTGGCCCACGTCTCCTTCGCCCGTCGCTCGCATCCCCCCCGCCGCGATGCGTCCGCAGATCGGGAACTCCACCGGCCCCGCCCACGGGACGACGCAGCCCAGCGCCTCGGCGGTGAGCACGTCGAACCGACCGCGCACGGCAGAATCGCTTGGGTGTCGCCCAAATCGACGCGGCGTCGTTTGAACGGCGAGCCCGGCACGCCACCACCGTGCCTCGAGGCCTCCCTCGATCGCGACCGCCCCGCCGACACCCGGGGCCACGCCGAACGCGAGCCCACCGAGGATCGAGAGCCAACCACCGAGCGCCAGCGGGGGTCGGTCGGTGCGCAAGCCCGGCGACACCGCCCGGCTGGGCACGGCCACGCTGGGCTCGCTTCGGCTCGGATCCACGGGCTCCGCGGGTTCGGGGGCAGGTGTCGACTTCGGTTCTCCCGACAGCGACACGTCCGGCTCGGGCACGAGGGGTGAACTCTCCACCCACTCCACAACACGCAACGACACCAACGTCGCAGCGACCTCGGCAACCGCCTCACACGTCTCCGCCTCGAACCTCCGTTCTTCCGCCTCCCCCTCGCGCTCCATACTCAGCAAGAGTTCCCACTGCTGCGCGCCCAGCTCCCGGATGACCACGCTCGCCTTCAACACAGCGGGCCCGTCCTGCTCCGTGGTCACATCGGCCTGGGTACGGACGCTCTCCTCGAACGCCACCGGCGACGGGCACGACTCCGGGGCGTCCCACTCCAACTCGACGAGCGGTGCGAGGAGAATGAGCGCCTCGAGCAGCACGTCCGGAGTCTACGCGAGTGCGGCGACGCTCGTTTCCGACAGCCAAACGAGTCCACGGCTCGTGTCGTCGTCCGCTACGAGACCAGCGCGCGGCACAACTGGTCCGTCGCATCGTCGAGCGGGTAGTAGCTCTCGATCCTCAGCTCCTCCAGCGAGACGTTCTGCGGGGCCTGGAACACGGTGAGCGTGGTCAGGAAGCCGAGTCGCTGTCCGTGGACGTCGAACTGCACATCGAGTGCGGCGAGGCTTGGCGCGCTGAGGTCGGGTACGCGCCAGTCCGCCGGCACCCCCGGGTAGGTACACAATGTGCTGATGAGCGCGGAGAGTCCGCCGTCGCGCCGTTTGTGCAGCAGTTCACGCTGTAGTCGAACAAGCAGGCCTCCCGCCACACGCTCCCAGTCGACCACGAACGGCCGGAGCAGGTCGGGGTCGAAGAGCAGCTTCATCACGTTCTTCTCGCGACCAGCGGCATCACCAAGCAACAGACGTAGAAACCGCTGCGTGCCTTCGTTCGCAGCGACCATCTCGTAGTGTCGATCGAACACCACCAGCGGGTAGGGCTCGTGATGGCGCATCATGATGTCGAGCGCCCGCTTCACGACCGGATCGAACTCAGACTCGGCCGGCTCTCGAAAGACCTCCGCGAAACCGGCGGCGAGCAGGAGCGCGTTCTGGTCACGCAGCGGAAGATCGAGCGTGGATGCGAGACGCAGCACCATCTCCTGGCTCGGGTTTGCCCGCCCCGTCTCGAGAAAGCTGATGTGCTTGGCCGATACACTCGCCGCCCCAGCGAGGTCGAGTTGACTGAGTCCGCGCGCTCCTCTCCAGTACCGCAGCAGCGCGGGAAAGACGTTGGAATCGTGACTCATCCGCTCGCGGCCACCCGGTGGACAGGCGCGTGCGCCCGCAGGAAGGGAATCATCGCACGAAGGACGGCGTCCGGCGATTCCTCGTGCACCAGCAATTTTTGGCCTGGCACGACCTCGAGCTGGGCCTCGCCGCGCCAGTTCTCCACCATCTTCTGCGCGCCCTGAACTGGGAAGAAGCCGCACCGGTCTCCCCACACGCACAACAGCGGCGCGTCGATCTTCGCGTGCACTTGATCGAGATGGTCCGAGACGTTCAAGTCCGCATTCCGAAGCGAGAGGAGGGCGCCTGTGGGATCTCGCTGCAAGCCCGCCAAGGTCGCGTCCTTGAAGTCACCGTCGAGATAGGCGAGGTCCGAAACGGTGCCCGCGAACCCGAACCTCGACCGCAAGAACATGCGCGAGCGAAGCAACGAGCCGAAAACCGTCTTGGCGCCGGGCAGTGAGGCGGCCCGTTGGAGCAGTTTGACCAGGCCGGGCACATGCCCCGGGATCTCGGTGTTGGTCATCACCAGCGCGAACACGCGGCCGGGTCGTTCCGACGCCGCGATGCGGGCAATCGCCGCGCCAGAGTCGAATCCCATCATGGCAAAACGCTCCAAGCCCAGGCGATCGACGAACTCGCCGATGCGGCGGCCACCATCGAAGAAGAGGTCGCGCACCGTGGGGTCCCACGCCGTATCGCCCGCGCCAGGGAGATCGGGCACGTAGCAGGTGTAGGACTTCTGCAGCTCGGGGATGAGATCGCGGAAGGTGACTCCGCTCAGAGGCCAGCCGTGCACCATCACCAGTGCCGGCCCGGTTCCGAAGACCCGGTACGCCATGTTCGTGGTTCCGAGGTCGAGGTGCTGGACGGGCGCAGCGCGGAACAGCTCGAGGGAGGATTGCATGTCTGCAAGGTGCGCCCGCGGGCTGCGCGGGTCCATTACCTCCCAGGTAGGCAAGGCGGCCGGACCCACGCGCGGACCGCCATGTGCGATCCTCGGCGGCGATGCGTTGGACCCATCTCGGACACGCGATGTGGCTGTGCGAGGTCGCCGAGCAGCGACTGCTCTTCGACCCCCTCCTTGGAGAGACCCACCACTGCGGCGTCTACCAAACGACCCCGCATCGCACCCTTCACCTGGACCGCCTGCGCCCCACCGCGATCCTGGTGTCGCATCGTCACCCGGACCACTTCGATGTGGGGAGCCTGCATCAGCTCGCGCAGTGCTACCCCGACGTCCCGGTGTTCACCCCCGACCCCTTGGTGATCTCCTCGGCGCGTCGGCTCGGATTTCACGACGTTCGTTCGTTCGTCGCGCCCGAAGTCGTCGAGCTCCCCGGGGTGCGCATGACCGCGACGCTCTCCTTGGCGAGCGACGAGTGGGGAATGGTCGTAGCCAGCGAGGATGGTGCGGTGTGGAACCAGGTCGACACGGTGTTGAGGAGCCCCGAACATGTGCGAGCTGTAGCCGCCCATGCGGCACAGCGCGTCGGCCGTGCGGGCATCGACCTCGCGTTGGTTCGATGGCAACCCATGCATGAGGTCGCAGCGCAGCTGGGAGGGCGCATCGACTTTCCGCTCGAAACCTACGCCGACCTCCTGGCCCAGATCGTCGCCACGGGAGCTTCTGCGATCGTGCCGTCAGCCTGCGGAGCCAGTCACACCGCGCCGTTCGCCTGGCTCGACAGCATCGTCTACCCGGTCAGCCCCCAGCGTTTTCTGAGCGACATGGCGAACTTCGAGGCGGACCTCGATGCCTTCCCCGCGATGCTTGGGGCGCGCTACGAGCTTCGGGGCGGCGACGTCGACTTCGATCCGGACCCCGATGGCGACTCGCTGGTGGACACCGTCTCGGAGACCGACGACCCCAGGGGATACCGCCCGCTCTGCATTCCGGCGCTCAGCGACCCCAACCCTGGGAGGCACCCCGAGACGACAACCCGGCCCGCCGTCGCTCGCTGGATCGAAGAGCATGTCGCTCCCGCGCTCGCTCAGCAGTTCCCCCGCTTCGGCGTGGAGGACCCGCTGCGCTTCGTCGTCGAGGTTCAGTTCGCCGAGGCGATGGACGCGTTCACGATCATCGTCGACGCGGACGGGACGAGGATTGAGAACACCTCGGATCCGAACTGGGATGCGATCATGGCGGTGGCCGGCTCGCTCCTGTGGGAGGTGATCGAGGGCCGACGAGGCTGGGGCGACGTGCTCCTCGCAGGCGCCATGCGAGCTCACGCCCGTGCCTACAGCCCGTTCAACGGCAGGGTTCGCAAGCTTCCGGTCGCGCCGACCTTTCTCTACTACGCGCTGTCGTACGACCGCTCGGTGGAACGTGCGGTCGCATGGGAGCTCGACCAGGTCTGTCCCTGACCTCCCGGGGGGCAGTGCCCCCGAACACAAACGCTCGGCTTCGCGCCGCGCGACGAGGTAACGAAACCGATGGGCCCCGTCCAATGTGACTCCCCTCCGGCATCGCCACGCCTCCCGCGTTGCTGAGCGCCGACGCCGCGGGCTAGGATCACCGACCCCGTGGATCCGCAGGTTCAGCCGCACTCGATGCGAACGCTCGTCGACACATCGGGGTCGAGCTACGAGGTTCTCGGGCGACTCGCGACCGGGGGCATGGCCGAGATTTTCCTCGCGCGTACCCGAGTCCCGGGCGACTCCGCGAGCACCGTGGTGGTGCTCAAGCGCATCCTCCCCCATCTCGCGCGCGACCCAGAGTTCGTTCGCATGTTTCGGGACGAGGCACACCTCGCCCTGGCGTTGCGTCACCACAACATCGTCCGCGCGCTCGCACTCGGCGAGACCGACGACTTCTTCACGATGGAGTACCTGCACGGAGAGACGCTCCGTGCGGTCTTCGATGCCGCCCAGGCACGGGGCGAGAACATCCCGTTGCCGCAGATCTTGAGCATCGCCCTTGGGGTCTCGGCGGGGTTGCATCACACCCACCAACAGACCGACCCTGATGGTCGGCCGCTGCACATCGTGCATCGTGATGTCTCTCCGACCAACGTGATCGTTGGGTACGACGGCGCGGTCAAGCTCGTGGACTTTGGGGTCGCCAAGGCAGCCGCAGGCACCCACGTGACCCAGGCGGGCACCCTCAAGGGCAAGCTTTCCTACATGTCCCCGGAGCAATGCCGGGCCGAGGACGTCGACCGTCGCAGCGACGTGTTCGCCCTGGGCATCCTGCTCTACGAAGCCACCACGCTCACCCGCCTCTTTGCGGGCGAGAACGAGGTCGCGGTCCTTCACAAGGTCATCTCCGGCGAGATCGAGCCCCCGTCGTCCCGTCGACGAGGCTACCCGCCCGAGCTCGAGCGGATCGTTCTACGGGCGTTGCGCGCAGACCCGAAAGAGCGCTACGAAAGCGCGGAGGCGCTCCGGCTGGAGCTGGCGCAGTTTGGTCAGCGCATGGGCGTTCGCGCGTCGGAAGACGGGCTCGCCCGCTACGTGCGTGGACTGTTCGGAGACAAGCCACTTCCGTGGCGCGACATCAGCGGCGCATCGGCATCGGTGGAGATGAGCGACCAGACCGTCGCGCTCCCGGCCGCGGGGGAGCAAACCGAGGTCGCCTCCGTCGACCCGGCTGCGCGTGCGGGCACAACACAGGTCGCAGGCGTGCCCAACTCGCCCCCCCCCGCGCTTCCAAACGCCGCCTCACCGGACCCCGTTCCGGTCGCGACCCGACCGATGCTTCTCATCGGCGTCGGCGCAGCGTTCGTTGCCGTCGCCGCGCTCGGACTGGGTGCCTTGATGCTCGGTGAGGACGAGCCGGAGACCGCCGGCCGTTCCGCTCAGGCCGCGGCCCCCGAGCCCGAGCCCGAACCCGAACCCGAACCCGAGGACGCGCGGTCATGAGAGTCGTCTTGAACGTATTGGGCTTTGCGTTGGTCGCGGTGCTCATCGTGGCCGCCGGATTGGCCGGCACGGTGGGTGGAGACCTTCGGTACCTCGTGTTCGCCGACCCGATGTGGTTCTGGGCGCTTCCGCTGCCGGTCCTCGCCGTGGTGCTGCGTCAGGTCTGGATGCCGCGGCCGGCCACCATGAAGTTCTCCCGGGCGCGGTCATTGAAGCGCCTGCGCGGCGGATTCATGGCGCGGCTGGCTCACCTCCCCGATGGACTCCGGCTCGCGGCCGGGTTGCTCGTGGTGGTGTGCCTCACCCGGCCGCAGTCGACCCGCGGGACCGATCGAATCAAGCACGAGGGCATCGACATCGTGTTGGTGCTCGACCTCTCCGAGTCGATGGAGACGCGCGACATCCCGCCCACGCGCCTCGCGGCAGCCCAGGCCGTCGTCGACGACTTCATCAAGCGAAGGCCCCGAGACCGAATCTCGCTCGTGGCATTTGGCTCCTCGGTGTCCACGTTGGCCCCGCTGACCATGGACCACGGCGTTGTGCGGACGCTGGTCTCCCGGCTCAAGATCGGGATGATCGACGGGACCCACACCGCCATCGGTGACGGACTTGGGGTGGCGCTCAACCGGCTCGACGAGTCCGAGGCCGACAGCCAGGTGGTCGTCCTGCTCACCGATGGTCTCAACAACTGGGGCACCAACGATCCCGACAGCATCGCCGCCGAGGCCGCGGAGCGGAGCGTCAAGGTGTTCACGGTCTTGATGGGCCGGGACCTCGAGGGACGCGACGGAAGCGTCGACGCTGGCCAGCTCGAGCGCATCGCGAGTGTGACGGGTGGCTTCTCGTACAACGCGGTCGGTCAAGACGAACTCAAGGGGAGCTTTCAGGACCTTCTCGACAAGCTCGAGCGGTCGGAGATCGAGGGGACCGTCGTGCGGCCGGAGCGGTTCGAGTGGTTTCTTTGGCCCGCGTTCTTCCTCGTCCTGCTGGACATCGGATTGCGCACGACCCGGCTGCGGAGGTTCCCATGATCGTACTTCTCGCCTTGGCTGAAGAGGCCGGAACGCTCGACGAGGTGATCGCGGCCAACGAGCACTTGTGGCCGATGGGCTTCGTTGTGCTCGCCGTCGTGGGGGCCTTCGTTTGGGCGGCGCGTCGGCGGGCCCACGCGGTCGCGCAGCTCGGCAACGCTGCATTGTTGCGACGCCTGCTTGACACGGTGAACCACCCGGCGCGGTTGATCTCCCAGGTGTTGATCACGGTCGCGGTCGCGTTCCTGCTGGGGGGGCTCTTTCGGGTTCAGTACGGCGGGTCGGCCGAGGTCGTGCCCGCCTCCGGGCTCGATGTCGTGCTGGTGGTCGACTACAGCAAGTCGATGCTGGCCGAGGACGTGTACCCGACCCGCAGCGAACGGCTGGAGGCGGAGCTGACTCGATTCCTCGAGGATGCAGACCGCCGCGGCGATCGTGTTGGTGTTGTGGTGTTCGCGGGCCGCCCCCGCGGCTTTCCGCTGACTCGCGACTCGCGGATGCTCAAACTCTACTTGGAGCGCGCCGATCCGAAGACCGAGAATCCCGGCGGTACCGCGATCGGTCGAGCGCTGTCCTTGGCGCTGACCTTCCTCGTCGATGCCCGGCGTCCGCCCGAGGGGACCGACCCCGCCGAAGCGGCATCGCAGGAAATCCCGCTTGCCGAGAACGACCAGGCGATCATTCTGCTCACCGACGGTGAGGATACCGAGACCCGTCCGCTCGAGGTTGCGGCCGAAGCGGCAAAGCTCGGCGTGAAAATCTACACCGTGGGTATCGGTTCCAAGTCGGGGGAGCCGATCCAGTCCTTCGACGCCAACGGGGAGCGCAACGGCTTTGCGACCGTCGACGGTGAGTATGTGATGACCCGCCTGGACGAGAGCCTGCTCGAAGAGATCGCGACCTCGACCGGGGGGCGCTACGTTCGGGTCGACCCCAAGGCGTTCGGTCTCGACAAGGTGCGGGAGATGCTCGAGGACCTGTCACGGTCTCAACGCGAGGATGAGATCGAGATTCACCGAGACGAGGCGTTCCGCTTCTTCTTGATCCCCGGGCTGCTGCTGCTGTGTCTGTCGCTCGGGCTGCCGGACCGAAAGAGGTCGTCATGAGCGGACTCCCAACACTGACGGCGACCGCCAAGGTCGCGACCCTCTTGATCGCGGGCTGGCTCGCACAAGCGTTGGCAAGCACCGACCCGGACATCGACGCAGGTGTGGGCGCGTATGAGGCCGAGGAGTTCGAGTCCGCGCTCGAGTTCTTCGACGCGGCCAAGGACCGACTCGGCGAGCGGCCAGAGGTTGGCTTCGATCGCGGACTCGCGCTGCTCCGGTTGGACAAGCTGGACGAGGCCCGCCGTGCGTTCGAGCGCGCGACAGAGGCCGAAGACGCGGCGCTGCGTGCCAGCGCCTTTTATGAACTCGGAAATCTCGACTTCGACGCGGAGTCCTACGCGCCCGCTGTAGAGCGCTACACCGACGCCCTCAAAGCCAATCCTCTCCACGCCAACGCGAAGTGGAACCTCGAACTCGCCCTGCAGAAGAAGAAAGAGCAGGAGGAGCAAGAAGAAGAGGAAGACAAGGACGAGGAAGACAAGGACGAGGGCGAGGAAGACAAGGACGAGGGCGAAGAGGACGAGGAAGAGCAGGACGAGGGCGAAGAGGACGAGGAAGAGCAGGACGAGGGCGAAGAGGACAAGGAAGAGCAGGACGAGGGCGAAGAGGGCGAGGAAGAGCAGGACGAGGGCGAAGAGGAACAGAAGGACGAACAGGAGCCCTCTGAGGACGGCGAGCCCGAGGACGGGGACGAGAAGGATGAGGAGTCGAAGGACGAGCCGCCCGAAGGAGACCCCCAGCCGGACGCCGAACCCAAGCCCGTTGACCGCATGGACATGAAGCGCGCCCTCGAGAAGCTCGACGAGCAGGACCCGTTCACGCTCGACAAGCCAGGCAGCGGCTACGTCCAGCCGGAGAAGGACTGGTGATGCGTAGCGCAACCTCGCAGTCCGTTCGCACCACGTTCTTGTGGGTGCTGTTCTCGCTGTGTGCGGTGTTGTTGCCGGGCACCGCGTTCGCCAAAGGCATCACCGCCACCGTCGAAGCCGACGAGACCCAAGCGGTCGTCGGAGACGTCATCACCATGGAGTTCCTGGTGTCGCGGTCGAGCACTCGCGGCTCGTTGCCGACGCCCGAGCTTCCGCAGTCCGTCGCGGATGCGTTCGATGTTGGCCAGTGCGCGAGTGGGACGTCCCGCTCCGTGCAGAACATCAACGGTCGCCGGACCGCCGCGACGACCCGGCGCGTCAGCTGCCCGCTCACCGCGCGAAAAGTCGGAACCTTCAAGATCGCGTTCACGGTCCCGGACGGCAAGAAGAGGGTCGCGTCCAACTCGGTGAGCATCGAGGTCATCGCCGCGGATGGTGAACGGGCCCCGCTGGAAGACCCCACGGTCGAAGCCCCCACGGACGCCAGCGAAGACGTGTTCTTGTGGGTCAGCACCAACAAGAAGCGCGCATACGTCGGCGAGCAGGTCACGTTTCGCCTCGACGTCTACGAGGCGCAGCGTTTTCTCGATGTCTCACTGCGGACCTCGCCCACCTTCGAGGGGTTCATCTCCGAGGAAATCCCGCTGCCGGAGGTCTACACGACGATGGTTGGCGACCGGCCGTTCCGCGTGCGGCCCGGCATCCGCCGAGCTTTGTTCCCGCAGCAGGCCGGAACCTCGACCATCGGCGCCTCCGAGCTGCTCATCTCCCGCCGAAAGCGTCGGTTCTCCGATCCCATCGCGCTCGAGATTCTTCCGCTCCCCGCCGAGGGGCAGCCGCCTGGCTTCTCCGCGAACAACGTGGGTCGCTACCAGATCTCGGCCAAGGTCGACCGGGACGAGGTGCAGCCCGGCGAGCCGTTCACGCTGACGTACACCGTCGCGGGCGAGGGCAACATCGAGCTTCTCGATCCCGGCGAGTGGGCGGTGCTGCCCAGTGTTCGAAGCTACGACCCCAAGGTCACCACGGAGCGGAGCCGCGGAGATGTCGTCGGTGGCACGCGAAGCTACGCGTTCCTGATGATCCCCGAGCGCTCCGGGACGTTGAGCATTCCGGCGCATGAGCTGGTCTTCTTCGACCCCGCACAGGAGGCCTACGCGACAGCGTCTTCGTCGGTCATCGAGGTTGTGGTGGGCGGGGACCCCAACGCCATCGTCCGGACCGACGAGGATGAAGAGGCGGCGGTGGGCACGGTCGTCGATGACCCGCTGGCCCCGATCTTTTCGACAGCGTCGGTGCCTCGCGACCTTCCCCGAGATCGATGGCTGACCCAGGAGCGGTGGACGATGGGCATGCTGAGTGTTCCGCTCATCGTGATGCTCGGGCTCGCCGGCGGTTGGGCTTGGCGCCGGTTCGGCCCCGATGATGCTGCCCGAGGGCGCGCGGTGGTTCGGGCTCGACGACGCGAACGCATCGAGCTGGCCCAGGGCGCCGTAGAGTCCGGAGATGGCTTTCACACCGCGATCTCTGCCTTGCTTCAGGATGTCGCCCTCGAGGTTGCGGGTCCCGAAGGCACGGGCCTGCCCCGCTCCGAGTTGCTTCGATTGCTCGACCGCAAGGGGGTCGAGGCGGAGGAACGTCGTCGGCTCGAGTCGCTCCTCGAGCAATGCGACGTGGCGCGATTTGGCGCCGCAGATGGTGGTGCCGACGAGCGCCATCACCTGTTGGACGACGCGCTGTCTGTCGTCCGAATGCTCAGCAAGGGGGCGGCATGACACTTCGAAGCTCGCTCAGCCTGGTCGTGTTCGTGATCGTGCTTGGCTGGAGCACGTTGGCCAGCGCCGACGCGGTCGATGACGCATTTGTCGAAGGTACCGAGGCTGCGGAGCGCAACGATTGGTCGTCGGCCGCGGCGTCGTTCGAGACGGCGAGCGCCCTGTTGCCCCAGCGCAGTGCGGTGCTGTCGTACAACCTCGGCACCGCCTACGCGAACCTCGGGGACCTCGGGCGTTCGACCTATCACCTGCGGCGAGCCACCGACTGGCGCGCGCGGCCCACCACCGAGATTCTCGAGGCGGCGCGAAGCAACCTCGCCGCGGTTCGACGTCGGGCCGAGCTCGATGCCACCACCAGCGGAGCCATGATCGACCGACCGCAGACCACGTGGGATCTGCTCGTCGGTGCGATCGCTGCGCCCTGGGTCGCATGGATTTCTTTGCTGAGCGGATTGGGCTTCTGCGTCGCGCTCTATGTGCACCGTCGCTGGCTCCGCGCCCAGCCGCGTCGAGCCGGAGCATCCCGCGCGTTGCTGATCGTCCTCGCGCTCGTGTTCACAATCCCAGGGGGATTACACGGCTGGTCGGTCCGCGCGGCAACCGCACAACCCGAGGCGATTGTCCTGCCGGCCGCTGTCGATGCGCGTGAGGGTCCGGGGCAACATCGGTCGGTGTCTTTCACCCTCCAGGGGGGCGCGCAGGTGCGCGTGTTGGACCGATCGCCAGGGTGGAGCCTGGTGAAGCTTCCCGGCGGACTCACAGGGTGGGTGCCGGAGGCCTCGGTCGCACGGCTCGACGCTGTGCGCGCTGCGGGCTCCGCGGGCGGGAGCCGCGAAGGCGCGCCGGCTGTAGGGAAACGCGGGGACGCGTAGTCCAACCTCCTCCGCGATTGATCGGTTGGCGTCCAGAGGCGGGCCGGGATAAGCTCGTTGGCAGGGTGCTGTCCGTCGTCGCGACGAAGATTCGAACGTCCCGAGCTGGGGGCGGACTCAACACGACTGTTGGGCGGATCTACGAGGGTTATCTACTCTCGGAACCGGTAGTAGGCCGCGGGATGGTGATCTTCCGCGATCCGAACGGCCGACGGATGGTGACGACCGCGGTTCGCCGAGTGCTCACCACCTCCGAGACGCACATCCTCTACGTCGAGACGGAGAACTCCGTGTACCGACTGTGCATCGGCGACGAGCGAGCTGCGGCGAAGACCGCATAGCCGCCGTTCCGTTCCGTTCGCCAGCCTCAGCGCCGGCGGTAGACGCCGACCCGAAGGTACTCGCCCTCGCGGTGGCTGGGTGCGAGCGGGTGATCGACGCCGGCACCGAGCATGGCGACTCGCGCCCAGGGCCCCGCGACCGTGTTCATCACGCGGTCGAGATGGTCGCGGCCGAGGTGATGGCTGCAGCTGCACAGCACGATGTGTCCGCCCGGGGCGAGCCTGGCTGCGCTGCGCCCAACGAGGCGGCGCATCGCATCGACCGCCTTGTCGACGTTGCTCTTGTTGGTGGCGACCTTCGGGGGGTCGAGCACGATCGTTCCGAACGGCCCTGCAAGCTGGGGGTCCTTGAGGGGGCCGAACATGTCGGCTTCCACCCAGGTGATGCCGTCCTGCTTGGATCGGGCTGCGTTGCGGGCCGCGTGCTGGAGCGCGACCTTGGAGGCGTCAACGCCAACGGCTTCGACCCCGGCGCGCGCGGCATGCAGGGCGAAGCCTCCGATATGGCAGCCGACGTCGAGCAGTCGGCCTCCGTGGGCGGAGGCGAGTTGGGCGACGAATCTGCGGTTGTCTCGCTGGTCGAAGTAGGCGCCGGTCTTCTGACTCGGGGGCGCAGGCGTCTCAAAGCACAGGCCAAACTCGCGAAAGGCGAGTGTCTCGGCGTCGTGCTCGCGAAAGACTCCCGGCTCGAAGCCTTCGAGTTTTGCGGCACCGGGCGGAAGCACGACGTGCAGCCGGGTGTGTCCGCGATCTCGAAACCACGCCTCGATCGCCGCCCGGCGCACAGCCATCGCGGCGGTTGTGATCTGCACGACGAAGTCTTCGGTGTATCGATCGACGACCAGGCCCGGCAGACCGTCGCCTTCGCTGTTGACGACCCGATACCCCGTCGTGTCGTCGCGCTGGAAGCCGGACGCCTCGCGGGCGGTCAACGCGGTGTTCAGGCGATCCTCGAGCCAAGTCTCCTCGGGAGGTGTATCGCCGAAGCTCAGCAAGCGGACGGCGATGCTGGAGTGTGGGGAGACGAGGCCCCAGCCCAGGGTCTCGCCCTTTTGGGTCAGGACCTCGGCCAACCCCTGCGCGGTCTCGAGGCCTTGAACGCGAGCGACCTGTTTGCGGCGGACCCAGGGGCCCGTCGAGGGGCCGACGCGTCCGGCGTCTCTGCGGAGTTCGAAGCGGGCGTGCATTAGGTCCAATCCGAGCTTGGCCGAGCGTCGGTTGGGGCCGAAAGCTCACCGCCGCGAGGAAGCCGACGCAAGGAGTAGCGAGGGCACTGCAGCGCTTCGACGAGCGCCATGCAGGCCGCCTCGGGCAGCGTCTGCTCGCCGCACGTGAAGACGTCGCAGGCGGCATAGCCCCGCTCGGGCCAGGTGTGCACCGAGATGTGGGACTCGGCGAGCAGCGCGAGGGCGGTGACGCCGTGGGGCTCGAACCGGTGGTGGGTCGTCTGCAACAACGTGGCTTTGGCTGCGCGGGCGGCGGCTTGCAGAGCCTCGATCACGGCCTGCGGATCATCGAGCAGCCGCGGCGGGCTGTCGTAGATCTCGAGAACGCAGTGGGAACCAATCGTGGTCACGGGGTCGGGTCGCCGGGGGAGAGAAGCACGTTGCGGCTTCGGTCGCCCGCGGCGGGAGCCTAGGCAATGTGGGACGCCCTAGCAACCCCGTGCCCGCGCTGTGTTGGCTGCGACCGCGTCACTGTGAGGCGACGGCATCCTCGGCGACTTCGACCAGGGTGGGGGACAGCGCCTCCACGACGGCGGCCGGTGTCATCTCGACGAGGAAACCGCGCTTTCCCGCGTTGATGACGAGTCGCCCCAGCGCGGTGATGCTCTGCTCCATGTAGATCGGCAGCGTCTTCCGGGTACCGAATGGCGAGGTGCCACCCACGAGGTAGCCGGTGTGCTTCGTGGCCACAGACGGCTCGCAAGGCTTGACCGATTTGGCGCCCAAGACTCGCGCCACCTTCTTCGTGGAGACGCGGCGGTCGCCATGCATCAGGACCAGGAGCGGACTTCCCTGCTCGGTCTCCAACACGATGGTCTTGATCACCGCATGCTCGTCGAGACCCAGTTGCTGGGCGCTTCGCTCGGTTCCGCCGTGCGGGGCGTAGTCGTACAGACGAGGCTCGAACGAGACGCGTGCGGCACGCAGCGCTCGAATGGCTGGAGTGACAGGGTGCTTGGCCTTGCCCATCAGCCTTCGTCGAGAATGAACTGGAGCTTGGTCCCGCCGGCGTTGCCGTTCATCCCCACGAACTGGCTGCGCATCTGCTTGAGGCCGGACTTGGCCGGACCCTTCGTCTTCTCCCCAGTGTCGGTGAAGCGCGAGCCGTGGCAGGGGCACACCAGGTCTTGCATGCTGGCGTCCCAGCGGACGACGCAGCCCAGGTGTGGGCACCGAAGCGACATCACCCGGAACTGGTCGTTCTCCAGTCGCATGACCAGGACCGGTTTCTTGGCTCCGGTCGGCTCGACCGCGACCATGCCGCCGGGCGTCGCCAGCTCGGGGTAGTCCGCGATGTCGAGCTCGACCATGCCCTCTCGCGTCTCGACCTCGGCGGTGGTCCATTTCTCCGCTTTCCCCGCGCATCCGCAGAGCACGACGCCGGCGGCGGCGCCCATGAGGTCGCGCCGCGTGAGCTGCGTCGCGTCGACATCGGGACGGGTGGCTTCGTCGCGGGAGGACGTGTCGTCGGCCATGCATGCATGAAAGGACATCCCGGTCCCATCGTCAAAGCGTCTGTCGGCTTGGCTTGCTATGGTCCCGCCGATGCTCGGGACGACCCTTGCGCTCGCGTCGTTGCTCGCGATGCAGCCGGCTGCTGGGACCACGCGGAGCAATGACGCGCATGCTCGGAAGCGGGGGCCCGTCTTTTCCGTGATCGGCGCCCCGCGGCTTGGCATCCTGCTCGCGGGCGGAGCCGAGGTCATGCAACCGCTTGGGTTCGGTGCGGGGTTCTCGTTTCGAGTTCACGGCCTCCGTCTCGGTCCGATCCGGTTGGGCGCAGGGGTGGACCTTGGGCACACCCGGTTCATCGAGCGTCGCCAGGTTGAGGGCGTGGTCGACAGCCAGGCTCAGTTCGCGACGCGCTATGCGGCCCTGTCGCATTCCGACTTTGGTGCCGGCCCCTCGCTCCAGCTCGTGCTGGGCCCCATCTATCTACAGGGCGACCTCACGGTCGGCGTCGGGATCTCCACGTTCGTGCGCCCGCTGGGAATCCTGACCGTCGACGAGGAGCACCACTCCGACGTCTCGGCGATGATTCGCACCGGGGGGCTCATCGGGATCCCGATCCGAAACAACCAGGGGGTCACCCTCGGCACCTCGGTCCAGCGCTACTTCAGCAGCTACCAGATCGTCGCGGAGCCCCAGCCCGAGGACCCCGCCCTCGTGCCCGCCGAGCCCGACACCAACCCCTTCGATCTCGTGCTCGACGTCTCGGTCGGGTACCTGTTCATGTTTTGATTTCCTCACGGCCTGTCTCTTATACACATCTCCGAGCCCACGAGACCTCTCTACA
>OJGU01000805.1_pt1 | contig 15057 bp, 8 predicted proteins | sample 1594741 | NCBI WGS metagenome assembly OJGU01 (sample SAMN05416841, study PRJEB24817) | seawater metagenome | isolation source: Sea water | place: Canada:Atlantic | collected 2013-07
AGCGTCAGATGTGTATAAGAGACAGAGCAGAATGTGCCCGAGTGTGGCGCTGGGGGCTCGATTCCCGAGGGCGCCGACGTTTGTTTCGTGAGCCTTGTTGACCAGAACGGCTCCACCGCAAGCCCTGAGGACGACATGCAGGCGGCGTGCATCGACGAGGGATGGAACCTGGAGTTTCGCATCAACCGTCGGGAGGGCGTACCGGCTCCTGGCGGGGCACGGATCGGCGCAACCTGTCAGCTGTCTGAAAACAAGGCCATCGACTGCCCAGGATTGCCGGGCTGAGGTCCCGCGGTCGGCGCCCTACGGGCAGAGCGAGTTGAGCTTCTTTTGCTCGGACTCGCACCCGGGGACGTCCACGATGCCGAAGTCCCTGCAGTCGACGCCGTTGACGCAGCTGAACAGGGCTTCCCAGGCCTCGCCACACTCCGCCGAGTAGTCTTCTCCCGCCGCAATGGCGTACTCGCAGTACCCGACGCCATACTCGTAGGTGGCCTCGGTGCACTTCTCGACGACGTTGCCGTGCTCGTTGCACAGCACGCTGCCGCCGCCGGTCGAACCGCCGGCGGTTCCGGAACTCGATCCGCCCGTCCCCGAGCTTCCGGAGTCACCCGAGCTCCCGGGTTCTCCGGTGCTCGAGGTCCCCACCCCGGTGCTCGTTCCGGGTCCGGTGCTCGTCGTGGAGGTCCCGCTGGCGGTCATGGGGTCCGAGGTGGCCCCGGATGTGGTCCCCGAGGTGGTCGCGGTCTCCGCGTCCGAACCGTCATCACCGCTGTCGCACCCGAGCGCCGCGGTGCTCAGAAGAAGGAGTAGACCCGAGGCGTGATGCGGTTTCATGGGGCCCCACCGTATCACTGCCTCTGAGCCCGGGGTCTAGAACCCGCGGAGCGGGTTGCTCGATCCGAGGTAGGGCATCGGGTCGACACCGACCTCCTCGAGCACGCCGGCCGCGAAGTTCCCGTGCCGCAGCGGGGAACCCTCCCCGTCGAGGTCACCGGTCTCCAGGTCGACGTTGCGCCCCCCGAACTCATCGTCGGTTGCGCCCAACACCCGACCGCCACCGATGTCGGTCCCGATCAGCATGGCGCTGGTCACCGGCCAATGGTCCTTGCCCGCGTCACCGTTGAGCTTGGGCGTGCGGCCCATCTCCGAGACCACCGCGACAACCGTGTCTTCCATCAATCCGGCGGCTTCCAAGCCTTGGATCAACCGCCGCAGCTGCGCGAACAGCTCTTCCCAGTAGAAGATCTGCTCCACGTTGTTGGCGTGGGTGTCCCAACCGCTCAGCTCGATCTGACAGGCCGCCGACGTGCCCAGCGAGAGCGCCTGGATCGCGAGGTCGACCTGGAGGCCGAAGGACTGGGCGTAGTCCAGGTCTCCGAGCGCGCCGATGTCCACGAGTTGGTCCGCGCGCCCAATGGCGTTCTCGAAGTCCGCTCCACGCTGCGCGTTTCGGCCGATCCCTCGCCAACGTTCGCGGCCGCGTTGGGCGTGTTCCCGGACGTAGTCCTGGACCAGGCTCTGCTCCTCATCGACCATCAGGAACCGCTCAAATCCGAAGGAGCCATCCTCGAGGGGAAAGCCGGCCGCAGGCTCGATCAGCGTGTTGATCTGGTTGAGGTTCCCGGTTCGCGTGACCGCAGATGCATACGGCCCCGAGAACGAGACCGTACCCAAGACCAGGTACGGCGCCGCGAGGTCGCTGCCGTGTTCGATCGCCGCGATCGTACCGATGTCTGGTGCATCGAGCGCGGTCGTCCCGGTCATGATCCGGCGATACCCCGCCGTGTGAGAGATCGAGGAGGTTTGCAGGCCGTTGACCACGGTCGTGATCGAGGCAAAGTCCTCGAAGTACGCAGCGACCGACGGGCGGGTGGCAGCATCGAGGATCGGTATGCCTCCGATCTCCCGCACAGTCCCGTCCGTGGGCGCGTCGATGGTGCTCAGCCCCGGCTTCGGGTCGATCGTGTACGTGGTGTCCCAGCCGCCGACGGCGTTGACGATGATCAGATTCTTGGGCGTGCCCACGTCTGCGAGCGCAGGCTGACTCCCCAGAAGTCCGACCCCCCACCCGGCCCCGACCGCGGCGGCCGATCCTGCAAGCAAACCTCGTCGAGTCATTCGATTGTTCATGCGCATGGTCGGTCTCCTCCTAGTAGAACGCGATCCTCAGATCGGACAGCAGGGCGGTCAGCGTGGTCTTCCAAGCACGACTCGCGTCTGCGGTGGAAGCAAAGGCGCCTTCGAACAATGCCCACCCGGCATCGATGTCCGGATCGTCGGGCTCGACGTCCACGGCATACAAGCGCCGGTGCAGCAGGACCAACTCGTCTCGAACCGCAGCTTCGCCGGTGGTGTCCACGCTGGTGCTGAGCAAGCTGCCCTCCCCCGCCGCGGCCTGCTCGACTTCGTAGTGAGCGGCTTCGCGAGCCAACGTCGTCAGGACCAGCAGGTTGGGTGCGTTGTACGTGTGGGCCGCTTGGGTCACGAACATGGAGTCGATGCCACCCCCGAGCACCCGGTAGCCCAGGAACGAATCCTCGAGCAGCGGGACCCGCCCGAGGTTGACCGGCTCGCCCGTCTCCTCGTCGATGATCGTGGAGAAATCGGCGACCCAGCGGAAGCCGGTGAGGTCCTCGACCATGCTGCCCAGCGCCTGTGGGCGGGCTTTGAGCATGCCAACCCGTGCCGCGACCTCGAGCTCGGACTCGGTCGGGTTCTCCATGTCCGCCGGCAGCACCGACGCCGTTCGAAAGTCGTCGCTGAGCACGATCGCTTTGACCAGTGCTTTGGAGTCCAGGCCGGCCGCGAAGTCAGGCTCGAATGCGTCGAGTGCCTCATCGGGAACCGACTCGACCGAGGTCTGGTGTAGATACGACCAGAACCGACGGACGGTGCAGCTGGCAAACCTCGGGTCTTCGACGATGCGTTCGCCCAGGAACGCCAAGCCGTCACCTTCTTGGCCGTAGTAGGCCGGCGGCAGCATCGGAACATCGAGCAACTCAGGGAAGAACTCCTGGTACCAGGGCAGCTCCATCGGGTACGCGGGATCCTCGAGTTCCTGCTCCTGCGGGACGTACAGGGGAAAGAATCCGCGGAAGTAGCTGGCCAGCGGATCGAGCTGGACATGACACGCCGCGCAGCTCGGGTTCTCGAGCACTGCGTCCGCGACCGCCTCCGGGTCTGAGAGGTCGACCGACACATCGACGTCGACGTCGGTGCTGGTGAAGTCAGCGCACAGGAACGCGCTGGCCACGAGGTTCGCGCGGCCGCGGTTCGCGTTGGAGTCCGTGCTGCGGTGGCGCTGGAACAGCCACGAGTCGGACAGCACCCCTGCGTTGTCGCGGCCGTCGTCCCACGCCGTCACTTCCCACGCGCCGTTGCCGTCGTAGGGGATGCCCCACACCGTCGCGACGGTGTCGTTGGCGAGCGTGTAGTCGGCCGTCACAACCTCGCTGTACGGCAGGTCGTTCATCACGACGTGCTCCACCAACCGAAGCGGTGCTTGCATGACATCGCGGTTGATCTCGTAGAAGTCCCGGCCTGCCAGCGCTCCCACGTTGGGGAATCCCGCCGGGTAGTAGGCGTAGTCCGGCTCGACCAGCAGCGCCTCGTTGTGCAGGTTCATGACGGTGCGTCCGAAAGCCGGCGAATCGAGGTAGCCATCGACCAGCCCCTCCAGCGCACCGGGGTCGTCTTGGACCGCGGCCACATCTTCGGGTGCGGGACGAACCCCGCGCAGCGCCATCGACACCCGGACCAAATGCTCGGTGGGTGTCAGGAACTCGACCTCGACGGGTGCATCGGGCTCCCCCGTCTCGTCCCCTGAGCTCTCATCGGCAGCCGTGCTTCCAGAGGATTCCCCCAGGGTCCCCGAACTCGGACCTGTGCCCGTCTCCGTGTCCCCCTCGGTCTCGCTTCCGCCTCCGCTTCCGCTTCCTCCACCGCCACAGGCGACAAGGAGCGACGAGGCCAGAAGACGCGCTCCCCACATTCGCGTCCAGTCCGTCATACGCACGACCCTCATGGAAGGATCGTGCCATGCGCAAAGGACCTGCGCTGCGGGCCCCGGAGACAACGGGGCGTTGCAGGCTGCAACGGCACGCTGCCACGGTGCAGGAGTTTGCCCTCGCGGCGTCCGCTTGCTCGAGGCTGTGCGGGGTACGACGGCCCCCGAACGCCGTGCATTCAGCCCTGACTGGACATGACGCCGGTTTCGTCCGCGTCCCACCAGCGCTCGAGCTTGCCCAAGCCACGCTGCAGGTCGACCTGCGGCTCGTACCCCAGGTCCCGACGGGCAGCCGAAATGTCGAACCAGTGCGAGGTCGTCAGCTCGCGCACGATCCACCGGCTCATGCGGGGCTCACCGCTGGCCCCCACCCACTTGTGCGCGGTCTCGAACACCCAGCCGGCGGCCAAAGCCAAGCCGCGCGGCGCGGAACCTCGGATCGGCGGGGAGCCGGTCGCTTTGAGGACCGCATCGATGAACGCCCAGATCTCCACGGGCTCCCCGGACGAGATGAAGTACGCCCTGCCGCCCACGGCTTTGGGGCGGGCGCTCAGGGCGTCGGCGGCGAGCAAGTGGGCTGACACGGCGTCGTCGATGAACGTGATGTCCATCTTCTTGGGCGGCCCAGGAGTGACGATGCGCCTGAGGCGGTCGGCGCGTTCGCGAAGCCGGGGAAGCAGACTGCTGTCGTCTGGCCCCCAGATGATGTGTGGGCGCAAGCAGACCGTGCGGAGCGCATCATCGCTGGCCGCCATCACGAGACGCTCGGCCTCGGCTTTGGTCTGGGGGTAGAACGCGTCGTAGCTGCTCGGGTACGGATGCGACTCGTCGACGCCCTCGAGGTCTTCGTGACTGAACACGACGCTGGGCGTGGAGGTGTACACGAGCCTGCCCACGCCATGGGTGCGGCAGGCATCGATGACGTTTTGGGTGCCGCGGACGTTGGTGCGATGGAAGTCCTCGTACGCCCCCGCCGCACCGACCATCGCGGCGACGTGAAACACCACATCGCACCCCTTCGCGGCTTCCGAGACGGCTTCGGGGTCTGCGATGTCCCCTTGAAGCGTCTCGACGCCGGCGTTGGACAACTCTGGATACGCGCCCCGGGTCAGGGTGCGGACCTCGTGTCCCTCTCCGAGCAGAGCGAACACGATGCCGCGCCCCAGGAAGCCCCCACCGCCGGTGACGAGTGCTCTCATCTGCTTTCCGCCGCCGCCCACGTCGCGAGCTTCTCACGGAAGATCTTCGAGTTGTGGCGTACATCCACGGGAAAGCCCCCGCGGTGCAGAAGGAACGTCTCGATCGGTCGCGTCGTTTCGTGCTCGGCAGCCAGGGCGCGGATCTTCGGCTCGACGGCCGACCAGTCGGCACCGGGCATGAGCTCGAGGCAGATCGCCGGGCGCGCCTGGCCGGCCGCTCCGATGGGGACGAGCGCCGAGCGTCGAACCTCGGGCAGGGTGTTGAAGATCGCCTCGCTGGGCACGGTGAACATCGGTCCCGCGGCCGTCTCAACGCGGTGCGCCTTGCGGCCGCACATCCACAGGCGCCCTTGCGCATCGAGCATGCCGACGTCGCCCATGCGGTGACGGACCGTGTCACCGTCGGGGATCTTGGCGAGGGCGGTGGAGTCCTCGCGACGGTAGTAGCCCGGCGTCACGACGGGACCCTTGACCACAATTTCTCCAATCTCGCCGGTGGGCAACGGGGTCACGTCGGACCAGGCGCGGATGGGCTCGTCGGAGATCGGAATGATCGCAATCTCCATCGATGGCACCGCGGCGCCGACGCAGACGCCCTGCCCCGCTTCGGTTCCGTGCCGCGTCTCCCCGAGGATGGTGTCCGAGCCCAGCACCGCGACCGGCAACGACTCGGTTGCCCCGTACGGTGTGAAAACCTGCGCGCCGTCCGTGAGGCACGGAGCAAAGCGTTCGAGTGAGGGAATCGACGCGGGCGCTCCGGCCGAGATGGCCCGCCGCAGCGACGACATTTTCAGCCCCTTGGCCTCACAGTGCCGCCCGAGCTTGTCGATGAGCGCCGGCGAGGCAAACATGTTGGTGCACTCGTAGTCGCGCAGTGCCTGCATCAGGTTGTTGGGATCGGCCTGTGCGGGCCGGGACGCGTCCATGATCGGCACCACGGACGCCATGCCCAGCGCGGGGCCAAACAACGCGAACAACGGGAACGTCGCGAGGTCGCGTTCGCCGGGCTCGATGCCAAAGCACTCCTGCAGCAGACGGACCTGATTGGCGAACACCCGGTGGGGGGTGATGACGCCCTTGGGAACGCCGGTGCTGCCCGAGGTGAAGAGCACAGCCGCCATTTCCTCGGCGTCGGGTTCGATCGCATCGAACGGGGTGTCGGGGCTCTGGGCTTCGAGCTTGGAAAGCGTCACCCCGCCGCCGGGGAGCCGAGGTCCGACCATGACCTTGATGTGCACGGTCTTTCGGGCCCAGCCCAGCGCGAAGCGGGCGACATGGGCCTTGGGGATGCCGATGAAGGCCTCGGGCTGGGCTTCGGCCAGACAGGTTCCAAGGTTCTTCACGCCCATGCCGGGGTCGACCAAGACCGGGACCGCGCCCACCTTGAGCAGGGCAAAGGTCAGCGCGAAGAAGTCCGGCCCCGGCGTGACCATGAGGACGGTCCGCACCCCGCGGGTGATGCCGATCCGGGTGAGTCCGTGGGCGATCTTGTTGGACCGGGCCTCCAGCTGCGCCGCGGTGAGTTCATCGTAGACCGTCGTCCCTCCGGGACCCTTGCGGGCCACGGCGACCGCGAGCGAGTCGGGTTGCTCCGCGGCCCGGCGAGGCAGCCACGCGGCGACGTTGAGGAACTCCGGCGCCGCGGTGTTCATGCCCGAGCCTCCGGCTGGGACGCGGGCGGCTCGATGAAGGCCGTGATCTTGGGGACCAGGTCTTCGGTCGCGTCCTCCAGGATGTAGTGCCCGCAGTCTTCATAACGATGCACCTGGGCCTCGGGGAATCGGCGCTCCCACTCGGCGAGGAAGTGGCGGTCAAACACGAAGTCCTTGAGCCCCCACCCGATGAACATCGGCTTGCCCTCGAGCCGCGAGAGCCCGTTTTGGGTCGCCTCGATCGCCGAAAACGCCCGGTCGCGGGGGTGAAGCGGGATGTCGGTCACGAAGCGGTGCACCGCGACCCGGTCGGACCAGTTTTGGTAGGGCTCCAGGTACCCCGCGGCGACCTCGTCGGACATGGGGCGCTTGGTGACGCAGAACCGGTTGGCACCGCGCACGAAGGCGTTGGCGCCTCGCACCAGCAGACCTCCGAGGCCCGGAACGCGCGCCAGCGTGAGTGCTGCGGGAAACGTCTTGCCGGAGGGCAAGTGGAACGCTGCCGTGTTCAGCACGACCATCTGCTTGATCTGCTCGGCGTGGTCGACCGCCCAGCCGAACCCGATCCCCCCACCCCAGTCGTGCACAACCAGGGTGATGTCTTGCAGGCCCAGGTGCTCCACCAGGGCCCCCAGATCGTCGATCCGAGAGCGCAGCGTGTACTCGTACTCCTCCTCGGGTGGCTTGTCGGAGCGACCGCAGCCGATGTGGTCCGGGGCGATGACCCGGTGCGTCTCTTTGAGCGCCGAGATCAGGTTGCGCCAGTAGAACGACCACGTCGGGTTGCCATGGACCATCAAGACGACCGGGCCGTCCTTCGGTCCTTCGTCGACGTAGTGGTAGCGATGGCCCCCGCGATCGAGCACGGCGGTGTTGAAGGGATAGAGCGTCTCGTTCACCAGGTCACTCCAAGCATCATGCAGTTGAGGCCGCTGCCGATTCCAAGCAGGCCCACGCGGTGGCCCGGCAGCAAGAAGTCGCGTTCACCGGCCAGTGCGGTGGCCAGCGGTAAGGCTACGGTGCCGATGTTGCCGAGGTGCTCGTAGGCGGCAAAATCCGCCGCGGGATCCCGCTCGAGCGTGCTCAGCATCGTGTTGCGGTGGGCGGCGCCGATCTGATGGCACACCGTCCGGTCGATCTGTGCACTCGTCCACCCTGTGGTCTCCAGGAAGTCCGACCAGGTCTCGCGGCCCAGCGTGACGCCGTGCTCGAGGACCCCGGATGCATCGGTCGCCGCGAAGGGCCGCAGCGCCGGGTCATCGCCCGGAGCGGTCGCATTGGGGTGCGGCTCCAGACCCCAACGGCACAGGCGATGGTGGGCCGGTGCCGCTCGGGTGGCGACGCCGTGCAGCTTGTGTCCCCCGTAGCGTTTGCCGGTCACCAAGACCGCCACCGCGCCGGAGCCTCCCGTGAAGGTCGCCACCGAGCTGACGTAGCGGGCCATCGTGGGATCGGCGTTGAGGCGAGCGATGGCCGCTTCGTTGATCTCGCGGGCGGTCTCGCAGGCCACGACCAGCCCGGCTTCGATCTGGCCCAGCGCGATGCGGTTGGCGACCTCGATGATCCCGGTGATGACGCCCAGACACGCGTTGCTGACATCGAACACCGCGGCTGTCGGGCTGATCGCGTGGCCGCGTGCCTCGAGCCCCGCGGCCACGTGGCACGCCGTGGCGGGCTCGAAGTGCTCCCGGCACACCGCGCCGTAGACGAGCATGCCGATGTCCTGTGCGCGGACGTCATGAGCCTCGAGGCAACGCGCGGCTGCGAGAATTGCCCCTTGGGTCACCGGGTAGCCTGGCTCCCACCAGCGCCGCTCGACGATGCCGGTCATGCTCTGCAGCTGCCCCGGCGGGACGCGGAGCTTGGCGTAGGTGGGGGCGAGTTCCTCCTCGAGGTCCTCGGTGGCGACGATCACCGGCGCGAGCGCGTAGCCGAAGCCGTGCAGATAGACGTTGTCATAGTTCATCGGGCCTCCAGAGCGAACCGCTGCATGGCGTAGATCGGCCGACCATCGACGACGAGAATGCCCTCGGCTTCGACGACCTGGCGCTGGGGGTCCACCGAGACGATGTGCACCTGCACGGTCACGGTGCTCGCGGACGGAACGACCTGCCCTCGATACTCCCAAGCGTGCTCATGGCCGACGGGCATGGTCGAGAACGCGGCGCTCTCGCCCAGATCGAAGCGGTCGATGGCATAGACCTTGAGCAGCTGGAGAAACGCTTCGAGCCCCAGCGAGCCGGGCCAAACCGGGTCCTCGTGAAAGTGCGCCGCAAAGAACCAAAAGCTCGGGTCGACGTCGATCGAGCCCTCGATGAAGCCCTGCCCGTGCGCTCCCGCGTCGTCCACCCACAGATCGACGCGGTCGATCATCCGCCACTTGTCGGTGGGCATCGGGGCGGTATCGGGGACCCGCATCGGCGGCCGACTCCGGGCGCGCTGTGCCGCTGAGAGTTGGTGCGGCGTCACCTCCCGCAGGCCCTTCTGCTCCGCGAGTGCTCCGAGCGTGAAGAAGCCGAAGTACGTGGTGCCCTCGTAGATCGTGTCGCCGGACGCACCGTAGACCCCGAAATCGAAGTGTTGGATCACCATGCCGCCGGATTTGGACACACTGGTCATCGTGGATCGCATCACCAAGACACCGTCTTGCGCGGTGATCGGTCGGTGCAGCGTCGCTTTGCCGCCGAGGTTGCGAAACTTGAGGTCGACGTCGGCGGTCAGGGCCGAGCCCGCGAAGGCGGCGAGCCAGCCGCAGGCCTGAAGCCCGATCTCCAGCAGGACCGCGAAGGCCATGTCCTCCTGCCCGTTGGCCTCCAGCGTCCAGGCCCAGGTCTCGCGGTCCACCTCGGCCACGCAGCTGGGGCCGGCCTCGCACACGAACGGTGTGCCGGACACCTGCGGCACGCGATCCATGAACTGAAAGGGGGCTCCGGGCAACCGGGCGATCTTGCGGTCGGGACCATCAAATACCGTGTAGGCGGCCCCAAACGCCTCGCTGGGCTTGCCGTAGGCATACGCCTGGAGGCTGGCCTTGTCGTAGATGCGGGCCGGCGCAGCGGTGGACCCCGCCGATCCCCAGGTGCGTTGCAGCGTCTGCGCCGTCGCGCCTCGCAGCTGGCAGGACATGTCCTCGATGTCCACGATGCGCTTGCCGTCGGCGAACATGGTCGCATCGCAGATGACCCAGGGCTCGGGGTCGGCACCGAACTGGCGCATCGTGACCTTGTAGGTGACGACCTTGGTGTGGCCGAGCACTTGGCCGCGGCACTTGAGGCGACTGCGCACGCCCTCTTTGGGCTCGAACGATGCCCGCGCGTCCGCCACCCAACCGAGCGACAGCAGGAACACGCGTAGCGTGTGCAGACAGCACTCGTACATGAGCGTCCCGGGCATGACCGGGTCGTCGACGAAGTGGCAGGTGATGAACCAGTCGTCTTGGTGGATATCCGCTTCGCCCTCGACCACGCCGAGACCGAAATCGCCACCGCCAGGATCCAGCCGCGTGATCCGGTGCACGAGGTTCATCGGCGCGCCGGGGAGCGTGCGCGGCTTGTCGATCGGCAGCCCGGCAAACGCGTCCCCGAAGGCGGCGACCAGGTCGCCTGCCCGTAGGGATTCGAGCTGGGCTGCATCGAGCGTGCGCGAGGCCAGGGGCGCGAACGAGGGGCGCTCGGACACGTGGCTTCGGGGGCGCTGGGCCATCAGGCCGCCATCGACGACCCCCTTCCCTGCGGCCAGTGCAGCTTCGGAGAAGAACCCCGCACAACCGTCTCGCATCGTCATCAGCGGTTCGCCGTCGACGGTGGCATCGAACCCAAAGCGGAACAGCCAGGTCTCGCCCTGCCGGAAGAAGCGCTCGATGCGAATGTCGTAGTGGATGGTCGAGCCTACGGAGGGCAGCCGACCGTGGAACGTCACGGTGGCGTCGAGCAGTCGGTAGACCGCATCACCGCGGGTGTGCGCGTCGACGCCAAGAAACGCCGAGAGAAACAGGTCGGCTTGTCCGGCCTCGACCGCGACGCAGGTCGGAATGCGATCGGCATCGAGGTACCAAAGGCCGGGCCGAACGTCGTGTTCGGTGACCACACGGCCGTGCGACATCGAGTGGGGCTCGCCCTCGATGTCGAGGATCCGATCGACCAGCATCAGCGGCTCGTCGGGCAGGCGCACCCGGGTGGGATGGGCGTCGGCGGCCGCAAATGAGGGACCCAACACGTCTGCGATCTTGCCGGTCGCGAAGCGCAGGCACGCCTCACGGTCCAGGGCCCGCGGAGGGCTCGGGTCGGTCCAGATCTGTGGGGGCGCCGGGGGACGTGCCGCGAGCTGCGGTGGGGCGGACCCGCGGGAGGCCAGCATCGCGGTCGCGGCCTCCATGAACGCGCTCTGGCTGGCGAGAAAGGCCGCGTGGGCATCGGCCGTCGCCGAAAGCGGGGCCAGCCACGCCGGGGACGCGGAGCCGATGACAGGAGGAGAGGCAGGCATGGCAGACGGAGCGGAGCGGACGGGGGGGCTGGGACGTGCCGAGGCGACTTCGGCCGCCGGTGCGGCGGGTACCGGGTCGGTTGGCAGCGCCCCGAGGGCCGCACGACCGACGTTCAGGTGCACCGCACCGCGCCCAGGAGCATCCGGGGATCCGCTCGGACGGACGAACGGGTCGGCGGTGTACAGCGGCGCGAGATCGAGGGCGACACGATGGGTCGCCAGCCATCCCAGCAGGCGAACGAGGGCGCTGCGACCCTGACTGGTGGGCGAGGAGACCGACCGCGCGAAGAAGGGGCGCTCGCCCCAGCCCCGGAGGATGGCGTCGATCATCCGGCTGCAAGAGGATCCCGGACCGAGTTCGACGAACAGCCGCACGCCGTCCTGCCAGGCTTGGCGGATCACCGCCGGGTAGTCGAGTCCATCGATCGCCTGCGCTGTCACCGAGTCGGCCGCGGTCTGGGTGGTCACCCGGTAGCTCTTGCCCCACGCCCCGCTGTAGAACCGGACGTCGGGCGGCGGGGTTGTGGGGAGCACGTGAAGCGCTCGGTAGGCGTCCTCGACATCACGAACGACGTCACAGTGGACGGTCGTGACCCCCTGCAGGGGATGGAAGTCGGCGCCGAGGCTGTCGATCAACCGGGCGACCGCAGCCGAGTCCCCGCCCACCACGCAGGCGGTCGGCGTGTTGACGATCAGCCGGTAGGCTCGCTCTTCACCCCGCAGCGCGGCGTCGACAGCCGCAGCCTCGGCATGCACGACGCCGAGGCTCCACTGCACAGCGGTGCCCTGGGGCAGCCCCCAGCGACGGGCGACCGCGTGTGCGGGGCCGGTCAGTTCGGTTTGAAACAACGGACTCTCACTGACGCGCTGGAGCATGCCGTCGCGGTCCTTCCAGGCGCCGAGCGAGAACAGCCCGGCGGTCTCGCCGAGCGAGTAGCCGATGACCGCGTGCGGCTGGACGCCGAAGCCCCGCACCACGTCGGAGGCGAGCGTGCCGAGGGTGACCTGGGCGAGGATCAGCCCCTGGGCGTCGGCCCCCAAGGTCTCGGCGTCGGTGCCCCAGCACAGCTCCGCCTGCAACTGGCTGCGCAGGCGGGCGTGGCCCTCCTCCTGGAGGTGGGCCACCTCGGGGTGCTCGAGCAGGAGCTTGCGGCCCATACCGACGAACTGGCTGCCCGACCCGGGGAACACGAACGCGACCTCGCCGGCGGGTCCCAGAGGCGTCTCGGTGAACATCACCCTGCCCTCGGCGCGAGGCGTGAGCGGACCGGCGGTGTCCAGTTCGTCGGCCAGGTCGCGACACAGCGGGGCCAGCTCAGCCGGACTCCGCACCACGAGCGACAGGGCTCGGGCGGCGGAACTCAGCGACGCACCGTGCTCCTTGAACCACCCCCGGGCCAGCGCGTGCACGGGTCGCGATGGAGAATCGTCGGCGACCGCCGCCAACCGGCGCAGCCCGACCGCCAGGGAAGCCCGATCGTCGCCGCCGACCACGAACAGCCCTTCGCGGCGCGGGGGGGTCCACGCCACGACGTGTTCGGCGTGTTCGCGAAGCACCGCATGCGCCACGTGCCCCATCGAGGACAAGGCCCCCACCGCAGCCGTGCGGGGGCCATCTGCGCGATCGTGAATCCAGCGCTGCGACCCGGTCGGCGTGCGGAGATCGGCGGCGGTTGAGGGGGCGTCGAGAACCTGGTGATGCAGGCGCAGCGCGGTGGCGACCACGCTCAGCAACCCCGCGGCAGCGCCCGCGTGCCCCAACCGAGTCGCGGTGCTCAGGTGCAGCATCGCGTCGGCATTCGCCTCGGGTCCCGCCCAGCGGCTTCCCTGGGCCCCTGCATGGTCGAGCATGTGCAGCGCATCGGCACGCGCCTCCGACCGGGCCTGGGCGAGGCTTGCCACGACCGCGGTGGATGTCGGCTCCGGCCGAAGTGCGCCGCCAGAGCTGGCAGCCCCGAGGCCATCGAGGGTGGCGTAGATGCGTTCTCCGGCGGCCAGGGCATCGTCGAGCCGCATGAGCACCACCGCCGCGGCGCCTTCGCTCGACGGGCCGGCCTCGCCGGCGGCCCCCGAACCCAGCCAGGACCGAACGTCGGCCCCCAGCCCCACGGCGCCCACGAGCGCCAGGTCGAGATCGCCGGAGGCAAGGCTACGCGCGGCGACTTGCAGGGCGGACAGCCCGGAGCTCTCCTCGCTGCACAGCGCGTAGCAGGGTCCGCCGAACTTCAGTTCCCGCGCAACCCGACTGGCACCCACGCTGGCGAGCCCACCCATGGTGCGGTCCGGAGACAAAGCGGGGCCAAGTGCATCGCAGAGTCCATCGACCCACGCCTCGAACGCGGGCCCGGACGAGGTGCGACCCAGCGCGGCCGCCCACTGCGGTGCCCGGGCACGAACGACCCAGCGCAGATGGTAGTCGGTGGTGCCGAAGTCGAGTTCGACGCCCGCAAACACCCCACTGCGGGTTCCATCGGGTCCGGGCGTCTCACCGCGGCGATCGGCCATGGCCGCGGTCGCGGCATCCAGAAGCAACAGCTGCTGCGGCAGGAGTTCGGCGAGCTCGGAGGGCGGAATCCTGAACTGTCCCACCGGGACATCGAGCGCATCGACGAACCATCCTGGGGGCGCATCCCGAAGGTCTGCGAACCGCTGCTTCTTGGCCGGGGGCGCGGGGGTCTCGTCGTCGAACAGGCGTTCCCGCACCGCATCCAGGGAGGTCCACGGCCCGATGTGCGCGCCCAATCCAACGATGGCGATCGCCGAACGCTGCGCAGAAGGCACGAAGACCTGAGTCGCGCGTTGCGCCGCCGCCTCGGGGTGCTCCAGCAGCACGTGGGCATTGGTGCCACCAAAGCCAAACCCGGAGATGGCGGCGCGTCGGGGGCGGCCGGTCTTCGGCCACGGCACAGGCGCCCGGGGAAGCTCGAGCCCCGACCCGTCCAGCGCCAGCCGTTCGCTGGGGCTGTGCAAGTTGGCGATCGGGGGAATCTGGCCTTGGGTCAGGGCCCAGACGGCCCGGATCGTCGCCACTGCGCCTGCGGCCGTGAGCAAGTGACCAACATTGGCCTTGGACGCGCCCAGGTACGTACAGGCGGCCAGCTGTGTGCCCTGGGCCCGCAGCTGACGCAGGCTGTCGAACTCGACCGCATCGCCGACCTGGGTCCCGGTCGCGTGGCACTCGATGAGTTCGACGTCGCCCGGACTCCACTGCGCGGCCCGGTACGCGGCGGCCATCGCTCGCAGCTGTCCCTCCGACGAGGGCGCCAGCAGTCGGCCATCGACATCGTTGGACAGCCCAACCCCACGGACGAGCGCGTGCACGGTGTGGCCGTGGGCGATCGCGTCGTCGAGTCGTTCCAGCGCGAGCATGGCTGCGCCCTCCCCGACCACGAGGCCATCCCCGGCGGCGTCGAAGGGCGAGCATCGTCCGGTGGGACTCAAGGCCCCCAGTTGGGAGAACCCCATCTGCGTGTACAGCGTGCTGGGTCGGGAGACCCCGCCGGTCAGCACGAGGTCGGCTTCGCGGCGCCGCAACTTGTCGGCGGCGATCTGGATCGCGAACAGCGACGAGGCGCAGGCGGCATCCAAGGTGAAGGCGTCGCCGCGCAGTCCCAGCGTCCGGGCCAAAATGCCGGCCGGGAGCCCCGCGACCCAGCGGTTCCACATCTGTCTCTTATACACATCTCCGAGCCCACGAGACCTCTCTACATCTCGT
>OJGU01000807.1_pt1 | contig 15019 bp, 12 predicted proteins | sample 1594741 | NCBI WGS metagenome assembly OJGU01 (sample SAMN05416841, study PRJEB24817) | seawater metagenome | isolation source: Sea water | place: Canada:Atlantic | collected 2013-07
AGGCTGAAGCACAAGAAACGTGGCTTGAGCGGTCAGTGCAGTTCGCTGATTCTGCGGGCGCCTCTGCGATTTGCCTCATTCCCACGAGGCATGATAGTGGTGCCATGCAGTCTGCTCTCCTATGTGGAGAGATGCAGCCAACGAGACTCGGTCAGTTAGAGCGAGCATTTGATTTCGCAATCGTGAATTCAAAGGCGCGAATTTTCGCCGATCTCTGGGATCTCACTCAATTTAGTCGCTGTGAATTCTGTTTTGAAGCACGCCGGGCCCGATTGGATCAGATGAATCAGAAGCAAATCATTTTGCCGACGATCGAGTGCGCACGTTGCCATGGAGCTTCCTAGGAGGAATTATGATGTCGTCGTTATTGGCGCAGGCTTTGCCGGTTGCCTCATGGCGATGATTTGCCGGCGCCTTGGAAAATCCGTTCTTCTCGTCGAGCGGGGTGTTCATCCTCGATTTGCGATTGGCGAGTCGACCACTCCGTTGACCAATCTCATTCTTGAGGAGATCGGTCGTGAGTTTTCATTGGATTTTCTTCGAGATCTATCGAGCTGGGGAAAATGGCAAGCCCGGTACCCCAAGCTGCCTTGCGGACTGAAGCGTGGGTTCTCCTTTTTTCATCACGAGCGAGGGCAAGCGTTTCGAAGGCGGCGTGATCATCAATCCGAACTCTTGGTCGCGGCGAGTCCTTCGGATGCGTTGGGAGATACCCATTGGTATCGTGAGTCGCTCGATCAGTTCTTAGTTGAGAAAGCCAAAGAGTTGGGCGTTGACTACGTCGATTCGACTTCAATGGATGAGCTCAAAGAATCCCCGGAACATGTAAGACTCGTTCTAGATCGAAGAGGGGAAAGATTGCGGGTTGACACAGGCTTCTTGATCGACGGATCGGGCCCCCGAGGGGCTCTCTTTCGGATACTATCGCTTGGAGAAGAGAGTCTCGAAGGCCTGCCCTCGACTCGAGCTATCTTTGGACACTATCGAGATCTTCCTCGGTGCGCTCAGAGGGCCGAGTTTCAGTTGGCGCAGACATCCCCATATCCTATTGATGACGCGGCTGTTCATCATCTCTTTGAGGGGGGATGGTTTTGGACGCTTCGTTTCAATAATCGTATTTCGAGTGTGGGTGTCGTTGCTCGGTCAGACTATTCTGGATGGTCAGCGGGGGAGGACGTCTCGAGTTGCTGGCAACAAATGTTAGCCGAGTTTCCGACGATTGGTGGCATTGTAGAGTCGGCACGTTCGGTCGGTGAATTGAAAGGAATCGACCAAGTGCCGTTTTGTAGTCGGCGGGTCAGTTCCTCCCGTTGGGCACTTCTGCCTTCGGCGGCTGCATCCATCGACCCACTCTTTTCGACGGGCTTTCCTTTGACCTTGCTTGGTATTGTCCGCTTGGGGCTGATTTTCCGAGAGTCCTGGGGTAAGGAGGACTTTTGCGGGCGATTGCAGGCGTATTCCCGCAAGACGCTAGTTGAGGCGAGGCGGGTTGCTCGCTTGGTTGGGTTAGCCTATCGAGTAATGGGGCGTCCGCGACTCTTTAGAGCGGTGAGTAGTCTCTATTTTACTGCTGTGAGCTTTGAGGAGACGAAACGTCGCCTTCGTCAGGTGCCCATTGATAGTGCCTTTTTGTTAGGGGATCATGCCGACTATGCTCTTCGGATTGATCGTTGCCTTGCGGTCCTTGAGACGATGCTTGATCGAGAGATTCGGAGTGAGGAAGGAGAGATCGGAGTCGAAAGGGTTATCCAGGAGGCTGTTGATCCGTTCAATGTGATCGGTATTGGCGCGGCACCTTGCATGAACTGGTACCCAGTAGAGATCGACGCACTTTTTGCCTCGAGAGGGAAACTCGATGCCTCACATCGAGAGATTCGATCAATGCTACTAAGTGCGGGTGTTGACCCAGAAATGCTTGCTGGCTTTTGACGAGGTGCTGACCTTGCACTTGCGGCCCTATCATTGAGAGACTAATTTACGTCTATGAAGAAGCTTTGGGTGTTAGTGTTGTTCTCCTTGTTGGTTTCCAGTGTTGCTCCCCAAACGCGGGGAGCGGACGCTGATAGCGGAGCGACTGTCACGGAGGGAGGCGTTCATGTCATCCCTATTCGTGACGATATCATGCCTCCGGTTCTCTATGTCGTGCGCCGCGGGATAAAAGAAGCCATCGCTGCGGAAGCGAGAATGGTCATCATCGATATGGAGACCAACGGTGGACGAGTAGATACGACGGAGGAGCTCATCGAAATCCTTGATCGTTTTGATGGAAAGAAAGTGACCTTTGTCAACAAGAAGGCCTTTTCTGCTGGGGCCTTTATTTCGGTGGCAACTGAGGAGATTTATATGGCTCCTGGGAGTGTCATCGGTGCCGCGGCGCCGATTCTTATGGCTCCCGGAGGGACAGGGGTTGAAGCCATGCCAAACACCATGGAGGTGAAGATGACATCAGGAATCAGTGCTCTCGTGCGGGCGAATGCGGAACGGTATGGGCATAATGTTCAGGTGATCGAGGCCATGATCGACAAGTCTAAGGAACTGAAGGTCGACGATCAGATTCTGTGCGAGAAGGGACAGATTCTGACTTTGACGAACACGGAAGCCGAGAAAGAATACGGGGAGCCAGCGAAGAAATTGCTGTCAGCCGGGACGGTTGAAGACCTCGCAGCGCTCTACGAGATCTTGGGAGTCGCTTCTTCAGAAGTAGTGGTTGTCGAACCTTCAGGGACGGAACAATTGGGGGCGTGGATCAACCGGATCAGTCCCGTGCTTCTGATGATTGGGATTATTGGCCTCTACCTCGAATTTAAGACTCCGGGATTCGGTTTGCCTGGGATTGTGGGTTTAACAGCGTTCGTTATCTACTTTCTTGGTGGTTACATTGCTGGGTTATCAAGTATTGGATGGGGAGCCGTGTTTATTATCGGCTTGTTACTGTTAATTGTGGAGATACTCCTGATTCCCGGGACGATCATCGCTGGACTCGTTGGTGCGGCGATGATGTTAGGGGCCATTGTAATGGCCTTAGTTGATTGGGATCCGACCCTCCCTGCCTATACGGCGCCTACGATAGGTCAGTTTGCTTTGCCGATGCGATCACTCACCGTAGCTCTCTTAGGGTCTCTAGGGTTTATTGTTTTGATTGGAAGATATCTGCCAGAAACATCCTTCTATCGTCATATGGTTTCGGAGAGTGTTAGTGGGGGGCAAACGGAGAAGGACTTCATTGCGCAGCAGGATAGTCGTCTTGGAAAGACTGGGATCGTTGTATCGGCTCTGCGGCCCGGAGGGAAAGCGAAGTTTGGAGATGAAACGATCGATGTTGTTTCCCAGGGAGAGATGATCGAAGAGGGAATCGATGTGAAGATTATTGATTTCAGCGGCCGTGATGCGGTTGTGGTAAGTATTTAGGGCCGGGCGAAGATGGAATAGAAGTAGTAAGGTAATGGAGAGGTTCGCAAAGAGTCCGCCTGCTGCTTCACTGGGCCATACTTGATAAAGTGGCCCACCTGTTGCATATTCTTTATTCGTGTTTCCTATCGGTTCCGAGGTGAGCTCAGTAGATAGGGCTAAAATGTCGCATTTCTGATAAGTGGTGAATTAAGGGTAGATGCCGGTTGATTTCGGGAATTTGGCGAGCTTTTTTTATTAGTTTCTCATTGTGAATAACCTTTCAATAACTCGTAAAAGGTTGTCCTGGCTCGGTAAGTCGAAATCGCATACAACACTTCCATTCAGTTCGAAGTTGTTCGGGTTTCTAGGGGAATTTGTCGTTTGTTGAAGTTGGTTTTATGTTAGGGCATAATTTGTAACTATATGATGATGAGTGGTTTACGCGTTAGATATTGTGCCTTTGGTCTTGCGGTCACGCCGTGATTGCGAGGGGCGAGTCAGGACTGGAAATTATCCAAGTCACTGATATCGCGAATGTTACCGAAATGTGAATTAGTTAGGTGAATAAAGTTTAAATTTTGCGGGAAATAGGGTCGAACATGTTGGTGCCGTCTGAAGCAGAAGAATTGTGGGGGTCCGTTCGTAAAGTGTTGAAATCAATGCTGAACGATGAAATCTACAGCCTGTGGTTTGCTCCGATTCGAGCTGTTGAAGTCACTGAGGCTGAAAAATTAGTTTTGGAGGTGCCAAACGATTTTTGTGAGGTTTGGATCCGGGACAATTACACTGGATTGCTCACGGATGTGGTGCTTCAGTGTGCGAAGAAGGCGATGGCGATTGATTTTGTTGTGGCCCCAGTTTCAAGAATGGGCACTGCGAATGTCGAAACGAAGGAAGTCCCTATGCCTGCTCCGGCAGCGGCTCCCCGAGTAGGGGGGCGGCGAAGCAAAAAACGGACGGTCGAGCAGTTTAACCCCAATTACACGTTCCAGACCCTTGTTGTGGCAAAGAGCAATGAGATGGCCCATAGCGCCACAATTGCCGTCGCTCAGGCTCCCGGGAAAGCTTATAATCCTCTGTTTATCTACGGCGGTGTTGGGCTAGGGAAAACTCACCTCTTGCACGCTATCGGGCATTATGTGGCAGAGCATCAAGAAAATGCGAATGTCGCCTATCTTTCCTGTGAAAAATTCACGAATGAGTTCATTGATGGGCTGCAAAACAATCAATTGATGCGCTTTCGGCGCAAATACCGTCAGACAGATGTGTTGCTGTTGGATGATATTCAGTTCCTGTCGGGAAAAGAACGTATCCAGGAGGAGTTTTTTCACACTTTTAATGCTCTCCATGAGGCGCACAAACAGATCGTGATTACCTGTGATCGACCCGCATGCGAAATTGCTGGTTTAGAGCAACGCTTGGTCTCGCGTTTTGAATGGGGATTGGCGACGGATCTGCAACCACCGGATGTTGAAACCCGTTTGGCCATCCTAAGGAAGAAAGCAAAATCTCTCGGGGCGGATCTTCCGAAGAATATTCTGGAATTCTTGGCTGACCGCATCCGAGCCAACGTGAGACGCTTGGAAGGGGCGCTTATTCGGGTGGCGTCGTACTCTTCTTTGACCGGTCGTGAGTTGACCGTCGATGTGGTAGAAAATCTCTTGCGAGACGTTTTGCAAGAGGAGGGAAAGACGACATTGACGATTGGGGTGATTCAGAAACGCGTTGCTGGACACTTTGATATTCGTTTGGCCGACATGTCTAGCCGACGACGCCCTGAGAATATTGCCTTTCCCCGGCAGATCGCGATGTTTCTCTCTCGCCAGTTGACTCCCAATTCACTCAATGCGATTGGAGAGGCCTTTGGAGGTCGAGACCATGGGACGGTGTTACATGCTTGTCGCTTGGTCAAAGACCGTATGGATACGGATCAAAATATTCGCCAGGTTGTTTCCTACTTGGAGAAGCAATTGCAACGCTGAACAATGCTTTTAGGCTCTCTGGAGCCTAAGAATGGTTTGTTCTCCAGCCATGTCTTTGATCGAAGTTAAGGGCTTGTCGAAGACCTATCGTTCCTTCAAGAAAGCCCCGGGGTTTTCGGGGGCGATCAAGGGCCTGTTTCGACGGGATTACGAAGTGATTCCTGCGGTCAAAGCCGTTTCCTTTAACATCGAGGCAGGCGAACTCGTCGGTTTTCTTGGTCCCAACGGTGCAGGGAAGACCACGACGCTCAAGATGCTTTCCGGGCTACTTTATCCCACCGACGGATCTGCGAATGTCATGGGCTATGTTCCATGGAAGCGTCCTGACGGTTATCGCCGGCAGTTTGCTTTGCTCCTTGGCCAAAAGAATCAGCTTTGGTGGGATCTACCGGCATATGAATCTCTCCTCCTCAACGCCAAAATCTATGGGCTCGCGAAGGATGATTTTGAGAAGACCGTTGATGAATTGACCAATCTTCTCGATGTCGCGTCAAAGCTTCGGGTGATGGTACGAGAACTTTCGCTCGGGCAGCGAATGAAGTTTGAACTCATTGCGTCGCTTTTACATCATCCAAAACTTCTACTGCTCGATGAGCCAACGATCGGCTTGGATGTTGTTTCTCAGAAAACGGTTCGAGAGTTCCTGAAAGACTACAACCGGAATCGGGGGACGACGATGATGCTCACGAGTCACTATATGGCTGATATTCAGGCACTTTGCGAGCGGGTTATCATCATTGATCAGGGGCAGCTCACTTTTGACGGCGAGCTATCTGCCGTGGTCGATCGCTTTGCAGATCACAAAATCGTGACGATCCAATGGGATGGGGTGGTTCAGCAATCTGATAGGTGGTTCGGTCAACTTGGCGAGGTTGTAGAACTCGAAGAGGGCAGAGTCAAACTTAAGGTTTCCCGGGCGAAAGTCATCACAGCATGTAAGCAGCTACTTGAGACAATACCGGTCAGCGATATCGATATCAGTGAGCTGCCTATCGAGGAAGTGATTGGTGAAGCCTTTAAGGGCGAGACCTCTAAGTAAACGCGGGGTGAGCCCCGGCGACTACCGCCTATCTCTTAGCCTTCGCGTTGACGAACCGCTCCATGCGTTCCATCGCGATTTCAAGTTGATCGAATCCGGTGGCGAAGCAACAACGAAGGAATCCTTCTCCAGATTCGCCAAAGGCGCTCCCGGGAACACAAGCGACGCTCTCGCTTTGTAGCAACTGCAGAGAAAACTCTTTGCTCGTCAATCCCGTAGATTCGATGGACGGAAAAGCATAGAACGATCCTCGGGGGAGATGGCAATTCAGCCCCATTGCATTCAGCGACCGAACGACGAAATCACGTCGAAGTCGATAGGCTTCCTTCATTTCCATAGCGGCGGCTTCTCCGTTTCTTAGAGCTTCAAGAGCAGCGTCTTGGCCAGTAATGCTCGCACAAAGCATGGAATACTGATGAATGCGAAGCATGGCCTCGATGATTGGTTGTGGGCCACAAGCGTAGCCAATCCGAAAACCAGTCATAGCAAAGGCTTTGGAAAGGCCGTGAAGAAATACGGTTCGCTCCTTCATGTTTGGAAGCGATGCAATCGAGATGTGTTTTCCTTCGAAGGTTAGCTCAGCGTAGATTTCATCAGCGATAATGATCAGATCCTCTCTGATTGCAATTTTTGCAATCGCTTCGAGTTCCTTGAGACTGAGTGTTCCTCCAGTTGGATTGGTTGGGAAATTGAGAATCAGAACGCGGCTCTTCGGGCTGATAGCCTTTTCGATAGCATCCGGCGAGATGGCGAATCGGTCTGATTCGGTGCAGGTGATCGCCTTTGGTTTTCCGTGAACCATCGTGATGCTGGGGCTGTAGCTTACGTAGCACGGTTCATGGTAGAGCACTTCGTCGCCAGGGTTCACCAAGGCGCGCAGGGCCAAATCGAGCGCTTCACTCACCCCAACGGTGACCAGGATTTCATTTTCGGGTTGGTAAGCGATCGCGAAGTGTTTCTGAATATAGTCGGCCACGGCTGTCCGCAGTTGGGGCATGCCAAGGTTTGAGGTATACGAAGTTCGCCCACGTTCCAGGGCGTAGATCGCCGCTTCGCGAATGTGCCATGGCGTCGTGAAATCGGGTTCGCCGACGCCAAGAGAGATGACGTCGTCCATGCTTTGGACTAATTCGAAGTAATCTCGAATTCCAGAGCGAGGAATGGTTGCGATGTGTCGGGCGATCATAGTCTTGCGAGGTAGTATTTGGGAAATTTTGAAGAGGGTTCCCGCTACCGAATCTTCAGGACGTCCTGAAGCAAAAGACAGACGGGCACCCTGGGTGCCCTAGGCCGCCGCTTTGTCTGATTTGAGGAGATATTCGGGCTCGCCTAGTCCATCAACGAATTGGCGAGTCACTTTGATGCTCTTAATATCTTTCCTGCTAGGCACGTCGTACATGGTGTTCAGCATCAAGCGTTCGAGCATCCCACGAAGAGCACGAGCCCCCGTTCCTTTTTCGATGGCTTTTTGGGCGAGCCGCTGGAGGGCGTCATCGGTGAACTCTAACTCAACTCCTTCGTAAGCGAAGAGCTTCACGTATTGTTTCACGAGAGCGTTCTTAGTCGACTTGAGAACGGCGATCAACTGCGTCTCATCAAGCTCTTTGAGTACGGTATACATGGGGAGTCGGCCGATGAACTCAGGAATGAACCCGTAAGCAATAAGGTCCTCAGGTTCGACGTATTGTAGCGCTTGTGTCCCTTCGATCGCGTCGAGTTCCTTCTTGTCCTTTGCGGATCCAAAACCAAGCAGTTGACGTCCCAATCGGCGTTGGATGATCTTATCCAGTCCGACAAATGTACCGCCGCAAATAAACAAGATGTTCGTGGTATCAATGCGGACGTATTCCTGTTGAGGGTGCTTTCTTCCCCCTTGAGGCGGAACGTTACATACAGTGCCTTCGATAATCTTGAGGAGCGCTTGTTGGACTCCTTCGCCAGAAACATCTCGTGTGATGGAAACATTCTCCGTGGTGCGAGCTATTTTGTCGATTTCGTCAATGTAGATGATTCCCATCTCAGCTCGTTTCACGTCGTAATCAGCATTCTGTAGCAGCCTCAATACGATATTCTCCACATCTTCACCGACGTAGCCCGCCTCTGTGATCGTTGTTGCATCCACGATGGCAAAGGGCACATCGAGCGACTTGGCCAGGGTACTGGCAAGCAATGTCTTCCCTGAGCCCGTTGGTCCGATTGTGAGAATATTACTCTTCTCAATCATGACGTCATCCCAGGCAGGATCGTCGCCGGTGGGACGTGCTTTGCTCCCGATTTGCTCGATTTGTAGGCGCTTATAGTGATTGTGGACCGCTACGGCCAAGGTTTTCTTTGGGTAGTCTTGCCCGATGCAGAACTCATCGAGCGCGTCTTTGATTTCGACTGGGCGGCGTAGATTGAGCTTTTCTTTTGACTTCTTCGAGTCAGAGCCGAGTTCTTTGTCGAGGACGCTCTTGCAGACCATGACACAGCTGTCACAGATGTAGACCTGTGGGCCGGCGATAAGTTTGCGTACCTCGGCGTGAGATTTTCCGCAAAAACTGCAAAGTGTGAGTTGTTTAGCCCGGGCCATAGTCCTTAAGCCTCTTTGTCAGAAGAACCTTCGCTCGGAGCGATTTCCTTACGAGATTTCACGACATCATCAACGAGGCCGTATTCCTTTGCCTCTGCAGCGGTCATGTAGTTGTCACGATCACAGTCGACTTCGACTTCGCTCGTGGCTTTCCCCGTGTGGAGAGAGATAATCTCATTCAGGCGGGTTTTGAGGCGCAGCATATAGTTGACCCGGATCTGGACATCGCTGGCTTGGCCTTCCGCGCCTCCGAGCACCTGGTGGATCATGATATTGGCATTCGGAAGGGCGAAACGTTTGCCCTTGGTTCCACCGCAAAGAAGAACGGCTCCCATGCTAGCTGCTTGGCCAATACAATAGGTATTCACGTCGCAGGTTAAGAATTGCATCGTGTCGTAAATCGCAAGTCCAGCGGTCACACTTCCTCCGGGGGAATTGATGTAGAGGTGAATGTCCTTCTTTGGGTCGGACATTTGCAGGAAAAGTAGCTGGGCGATTATGACGTTTGAGACTTGATCATCCACAGGCGTGCCGAGGAAGACAATCCGATCTTTGAGAAGTCGCGAGTAAATATCGTAGCCGCGTTCTCCGCGTCCGGTTTCCTCAACAACGTAGGGCACCAAGTAATTGTTCACGGGTCCATTTGCCATCGTCTTGCGAAAACTATCCAAGGTCCAGCAGCGCGTCAAGCGTGCTTCGTGAACCTTGTTGCTTCCAGCGCTCCTTTCTCACTCAAGCCGTTATTTTTTAGGGGGTGAGGCAATGTTGTCTGAGAGGGGAAGTCGTTGCGCCCTTGCGTGTGGCCTTGGATATCAGCTTGTCATTTATTTGAGAATCCGGTTAGCTGGCGGGCTTGGGACGTTAAAGCGGGCTTTTATTGGCGTTGAAAAGCCTAGTCGTCCCTATTTCTCTAAGAATGAAAGCTAGTAATCCACATTGGCGTGAACGGGTCGTTGAACAGATGTCTTCTCAATTGACTGAGGAGCTGGATCAGTTCGAAACAGAGATTACCCTCAAGAAACAGGGCAAGCTTGACGATCGCGTGTTTGCTGAAACCCGCCTACGTCGTGGAGCCTACGGTCAACGTTACGACAATGGTCGCCGAAACGATGGTATTAAGACTCAGAAACTTGAGTTCCCTTGTGGGACATTGACTAAGGGGCCAGATACCGCTTGGGACGCACCAGGAATGTTGCGAATTAAGATTCCCTATGGCGGTCTGAATGCCCGGCAGTTGGAAGTACTCGGGGAACTGGCCGAGGAATACTCGGATGGCATCGCTCACGTGACCACAAGGCAGTGTATCCAGCTTCACTTTATCCATATTGACGATGCCCCCACGATTATGCGTCGTTTGGCGGCAGTTGGAATCACAACCCGTGAGGCTTGCGGAAACTCGGTTCGCAACGTCACCGCCTGTCCGTTCTCGGGAATCTGTTCGGACGAGGCCTTTGATGTGACCCCGTATGCGCACGCGCTCACTTACCACCTCTTAGGTCATCCTGATTGCCAAAATTTTGGGCGTAAGTTCAAACCAGCCTTCTCTGGCTGCAAAGATCAGCCCTGTGGATTGGTTAAGATGCACGATGTCGGATATATCGCGACGACGCGAGAGGTTGACGGCAAGGTCCAGCGTGGTTTCGAAATGTATGTTGGAGGGGGGCTCGGTGCTGTGCCGCGTCAGGCAAAGCTCTTGAGTGAGTTTGTCAGCGAGGAAGAGATTTTGCCCCTAACCCAGGCTGTAGCCCGCGTCTTCGGGCGTTTGGGTGAGAAGAAGAACCGCGGCAAAGCGCGAATCAAGTTTCTCGTGGACAAGCTCGGTATCGAGGAATTCAGTCGTCTCGTGTTCGAGGAACGTTCTATCATGGAGCCGGAAGCTTCTTGGACGAGCTACTTGGATGAGCTTGATATCAAGGATGAGAAACCTCTCCGTGACGCAGGATCGGACCTCGCTGGGAACGATGATCCAGAGTTCGCAAAATGGTGTGAGACGAATATTTATCAGCAAAAACAAGAAGGCTTCGTCGCAGTTATCCTCTCGCTGCCTTTAGGCGATATAACGGCGGATCAATTGCGATCTCTCTCCGATATTGCTCGGAAATATACGAACGAAACCATTCGGACGACCGTCGAGCAGAACATCATCTTACGCTGGGTAAGTAAGGCGGATGTTGCAGCGGTTTATAGTGACCTAAAGGCGGCCGAATTAGTGATCCCTGGAGCTGGGACGATTGTTGATGTGACCTCTTGCCCGGGGACAGATACCTGCAAATTGGGTATCTCATCGTCTCGAGGATTGGCCGCACAACTGCGAGAGCGCCTCGCTGAAAAGAGCGTTCATATGGATCAAGCCATTAAGGATCTTGTGATTAAAGTCAGTGGTTGTTTCAACTCCTGTGGCGGTCATCATGTTGCGGATCTTGGTTTTTATGGGGTTAGCCGCAGCATCAATAAACATTCGATTCCTCACTTTCAGGTCGTGCTCGGTGGGCAGTGGTCGCACAACGCAGGCGCTTACGGCTTGCCAATGGGAGCAATCCCATCGAAGCGGATTCCAGAAACGGTGGATCGCTTGACGCAGGCCTTTTTGGATAAGAAGGAAAAGGATGAGTCGTTCAAGGATTTTGTTGGCCGTATTGGGAAGGCCGAAATCAAGGGGCTGATCCAAGATCTGACTCAGGTCCCTACCTACGAGGAAGACCGGTCCTATTATAGTGATTGGAGCGATCCTCGAGAATACACGAAAGACGACATTGGCATTGGGGAGTGTGCAGGGGAAGTGGTGACGGCGTTCACCTTCGACCTGACTTCTGCGGAGCGAATGTTGTTTGAGGCTCAGTTGAAACTAGAGAAAGATGACTCACAGGGGGCGGCGATACAGGCATTCGATGCGATGGTGACTGCAACTCGGGGGCTTTTGCGTCTCAAAGTTCCTAATGTGGGGAAGGATACCGAGACCCTGGTTCAACAGTTTCGCACAGAATACTTCGACACGGAGCTGTTCTTTGATCCTTATGCTGGGGGTAAATTTGGCCAGTATTTCTTGGATGCGGCAGCGTCGCAAGGCGGGAGTGTTGATAAGGATTCCGCCCATCGTCAGATCGAAGAAGCGAGTCTTTTTGTTGAGGCCTGCCATGCGTGCAGTGGCCGGATGAGCGAGCAGCCAACCGCGGGCTAGGTGTTTCACGGCCGCATCGTTATGTTATGATTTACTTCGATGCGGCTGACTCCCATTAACTTATTTAATTAGAAAATGATGCTCTTTGAACTCTTTCCTTGAGCATCGCAGTTGAAAATTTTTATGTCTGATTCTTTTGATCTTCAACATGTCAATGTGAAGTTCTTCGTTAAGGACGCTGGCGCTATCAACCTCGAAGATGCGATCAACGTTTTCCATGCCTGGATTCAAGAGCAGAAACTTGATGACTTACTTATTGATGTTGCTGACTATCGCCACGTGCCCTCGGGACCTGGCGTTATCCTAGTAGGCCACAACGCTCAGTATTCATTCGACAATGCAGAAAGTAATCTGGGTATTCTTTACAATCGTAAGACTCCGGTCGAAGCCAAAGGGGCAGCGAATGTTCAGAAGGCCATTGAAAGGGCGCTCGAGATCTGTCGTCATCTCGTTGCTGATGATGCCTTCCGTGGTAAACTGGAGTTCGTTACGGACCGTCTGCAAATCATGATAAACGATCGATTGATCGGGGTTAATGACCAGGCGAGCTTTGAGCGTCTTCTTCCAGATCTAACGGCTGCCTTGGTATCGGTCTTTGGGGAACAAGACTACTCGTTCGAGCGGGCTAGTGATTCTAGGAAACGGCTGACGGTTTCAGTGGATGCCCCTCAAGGGATTGCCATCTAGTTATCGATTCATCTTTTCGAACACCTGACCTCTAACGATGGTCAGGTTTTTTTGTGCCGCTGCGACTGAATGAGGGAAGCTTGAGGCTGCGAGCGGTTCGTCGTTTTATGGTTGGGGTAGGCAATGAATCTGTGGGATCCTTGTTAAGAGAATGGTGAAGACGGATAACAAAGCATCACTGGTTCGAGCCTTCTTGGTGTGGATTCTGACGATCACCTTGATTGGTGTTGTTGGGTTTTGGTATGTCAGGAAGGAGCGGTTGCCTCAGGAAATCACTCTATTCACTGGAGCCGAGGGCGGGCTCTACCATCAGTTCGGTCTGGCATTGGAGGAGGTTTATGAACGTCAATTTGATCAGCGGCTTCGCGTCGTCTCGAGTCCAGGGTCTGCCGCCAACCGGGGAGCCCTGATCGATGGTCAGGGAGATGTTGCGATCATTCAGGCTGGGGCAGTCTCTTTGGAGGAGCTTGGGCTGCTAGGGGCTCTTTATCCGGAGATTGTCCACGTTGTGGTGAGACGTGAGTTGGACGTGTTTCAGTTGGATGATCTTGATGGAAAGCGAATGATTCTTGGGCCTTTAGGGTCTGGTATGCGTTTGAGCGCTCTTGAGATCTTGAGGGCTCACCAATTGATGGATGGAATCATAGAGGAAACCAATCGGTATTTCGGCGAGCTTCTCGCGGACGATACTGTCGATGGGGCGGTGGTGACCACTGGGATTTTCAATCCTGATCTCAAGGAAGTGTTGGGTTCCCGCCAATTCCGCCTGTTACCAATCCCGGCTGCAGGCGCGGTTGAGGCTCGGAATGCTCACCTAAAAAGCCATGTCCTTCCGATGGGGTTGTACGGAATTCCACATCCGGTTCCGGCTGAGAATCTGCCGACCCTGGCGACGACCGCCCTGCTTGTGGGGCGCGAAGATTTGCCGCCGGCCTTGATTCGAAACCTATTGACTGCCGTCTACGATGGTGGGCTTCATCATCGGTTTCCTGCGCTTTTCCGTAAAGATGCGGCGAAAGATCATGGTCCTACTTCATTGGTGGAGGAAGCTGACTTGTTCTTTAATCCGGCAGATCGTATTGGTCAGTTGGCGAATATCATGGAATCGATCGCGGCGTTTAAGGAACTGGCCTTCGCCCTGTTTGCTGGGCTCTATTTGTTGTGGGGGCGATTCCGGAAATTTGAGGAACGAGAAAAGGCCCATGCGATTCAGAAAGAGAAAGACCGATTGGACGAGATGCTGACTGAAACCCTCAGAATCGAAGAAGCGCAAGTCTCGGAGACGGATCTCGAGTCGCTTCAACGGATGTTGGATGAGGTGACACGAATCAAGTTGAAAGCCTTACGCCAGCTCACCCATGAATCCCTTAGGGGGGATCGTGTCTTTCTGATTTTTCTGACTCAGTGCTCCAGTCTCATTGGAAAGATTCAGGCGAAAATGGGACAAGTGTCGAAGTTTGGGCAAGAAGGGGGCTCCAAGGAGCGACAAGACTCTTAGTAAGTCTTTCGAAGGTGCGACGGTAGAATATTCAGCTCGGAGCGATACTTGGCGACCGTGCGACGAGCGATCACAATCTCCTTCTTGGCGAGTCGCCTGACAATTTCTTCATCTGATAGTGGCTTGGTCGGCTCTTCATCTTTGACCATATCATTGATCATGTCCTTCACGGTTGTGTTCGAGACGTTGGACCCTGATGAGGTTTGGATCGCCGAGGTGAAAAAATATTTCATCTCGAAGAGTCCTTGAGGGCATTGAAGGTATTTTCCCGAGACGGCGCGGCTAACCGTTGTTTCATGGACGCCGACAACCTCTGCGATCTGCATCATTGTCATAGGTTTGAGAAACGCGATTCCTTTCTCAAAAAACTCATGCTGCCTCTGGACGATCTCTTTTGCGATGTTCGTGATGGTCTGCTGGCGTTGATTGATGCTCTTGATCAAGAATTTCCCCGACCGAATCTTCTCTCGAATATATTCACGAAGCTCCGGTGAGCTTTCGGCTTTCGATAGCAGGTCCTTGTAGGTGTTGCTAATGCGAAGTTGAGGAATGTGATCGTTGTTTGTTGATATCGCGAAGGTGTCGCCATCCTTAGTGACAAACACTTCTGGGACGACATATTGCCTGTCTCTTATACACATCTCCGAGCCCACGAGACCTCTCTACATCTCGT
>OJGU01000808.1_pt1 | contig 15013 bp, 10 predicted proteins | sample 1594741 | NCBI WGS metagenome assembly OJGU01 (sample SAMN05416841, study PRJEB24817) | seawater metagenome | isolation source: Sea water | place: Canada:Atlantic | collected 2013-07
GAGAGGTCTCGTGGGCTCGGAGATGTGTATAAGAGACAGTTTGAAAGGCTTCGTTAGCCCGCTTTGCCTGATACCAGTAGACATTTCCAGGGTGATGGGCTGCTTCCTCGTCATACTTGCCAGCTTGATGTCCATAGAAAATGGGGCCGCCGAAAGCCGCTCCGTCAACGCTGTCCCCATCGCATCTTCGGGTCACATGCCGGCCCGTGAAAACGAATTCAAATTTACCTTCGCCTGGTTTGCCAAAGAGGGCTATCGAACAGTCTTCAAGGCCCTCTTCGTCGGTGTCCCAAGCCACTTGCTCAAAGACTCGCTCTTGGTATTCTGGGTTGTGGAGCCCGAGAAAGATTTGTTTGATGAGATCTTGCTGGTCTGGCGTGAAGTCCTCGCCAACTCTCGCTTTGGTGATGTGCCAATTGGCTGACACTTGGGATTGTTTTTTGTGCCCGAAGGGAAGGCAGATTTTTGAGTGTTGCTGTTCGTTGAGGCTCTTGTAAAGCGTGGTTACCAGGGATTCGGCGCTTTGGTGATGGGTTGGCTTATTTTCGGCTAGGGCAGAAAAGAGTGGGCTCGTTGCCAGTGCAGAGAGTCCCAGCGGGAGGCTAGCTGACTTAAGAAAGGCCCGGCGGTCAATATCCTTGGAACAGCAATGGTTTGCGAGATCGGTAAATTGTTGCGGGTTCATGAGTTTTTCAGTGGACGGATGCTCAATGTATCGGGGCCAACAAGGCTGCCTTTATGGTGCTAGACTATGGGGCCTTTGAGTTGGTTACGTTGGATTATCCTCTGATTGTTTCTCGGATGCGAGGCAAAATGGCTATCGGCGCCTGGGCTCGGCTGTTGAAGCCAGTGGAATCAGGTTCAGAGGAACAATGAATGTTCGGCAAATGGATTCAAAGGCACTACGATTGCTCTGTGAATAGTATTGAGTTTCAGGGACAGGCGCATTGTCCTTCGAAAATCGTCTGTGTGGGGCGGAATTATGTCGATCATATTGCAGAGCTTGGCAATGAGGTTCCTGATTCTATGGTAATCTTTATGAAACCGAACTCTGCGATCAACTCAGCGCTGTTTGCTGGCAACACGGAAAGTCATCACTACGAGGCGGAACTGTGCTTTTTGGTGGAGAAGGGGGCTTTTGCAGGCATTGGCTTCGGCATCGATTTAACGCGGAGGAAACTTCAATCGCGCCTCAAGGAAAAAGGACTGCCCTGGGAGCGCAGCAAAGCCTTTGATGGATCGGCCGTCTTTAGTGAGTTCGTTCCCGTGCCTCCTACGGAGAGCAGAGTCTCGTTTTCCCTTGAGATAAATCAACGAATCGTTCAACAAGCCGACGCGAGTCTCATGATTCATTCTCCTGCAACAATTTTGGAAGAAATAGGTTCCTTTATGTCTCTAGAAGATGGCGACATCGTCATGACTGGGACTCCAAAAGGGGTCGGCGTGATTCAATCAGGTGACCAATTCACGGGGCGCGTGCATGTTGATGAGCGTGAAGTGATTGTAGAAAACTGGGTGGCCCAGTAATCTTTTCGCGTCCAATGGGTGATTCGGAATCATATCTGCTTGAGTGAGTATTGGATTGAAATTGCGAATCGTCCTTGGGCCTACGTAGCACGATTTTCAGGGTTGGTAGAATTCTCGCTGCCATCCTGGCAAGGGTTTGGGGACGATGATGAAACAGGAAAAACATTCGAGTATGTTGAGTCGATTAATAGTAGGTATTCTGATTGTTGGTTTCGGTGCGAGTTCGGTAGCTCAGGCTCAGGAGGCTGGAAGTTTGATCGAATTTGCAACGGACACGTTCTTTGAGTTCGAAGATGCCGGTTCTGCGAGCGTTGAGATCGTGAGGAGTGGGGATTCTAGCGTTCCTGCATCGGTAGATTATTCGATTAACGGGGGCATTGCCATTGAAGGCGTTGATTTTGTTGGGCGATCCGGAACCTTGACCTTTGCTTCAGGCGCGGTTTCGGCAAGTTTTAGTGTCGATTTCATCGACGATGCGGATCCGGAGGGGAGCGAGCCGATAGAGCTTTCACTGCGCAACCCAAGTGATGGTAGTGCATTGGGCGCGATTGATAAGGCTCGTTTATTCATTCAGGACAACGAACGTCGCGGGACCTTGGTCGATTGGAGTTTTGATGGTGCCATTTCAACCCGAGATTTCGTGAGTGATCTAGCACTTTTGCCCGACGGGCGAATCATAGCATCAGGTGTGTTTAGTAGAGCCGGTAATCCAACGATCGACCGGGTATTACTGTTCGATATCGACGGATTTCGTGACCGCGACTTTGATATGGATGATGAGGTGCCGAATTCGCGGGTTGTGAGTTTGGTTGTTCAGCCTGACGGGAAGGTGATTATTGGTGGAGACTTCACTCAGATAGGAGACGTAGTGTCTCCTGGGATCGCACGTCTTAACCGGGATGGAACAATCGATTCCGGATTTGACCCCGGCGCTGGTTTTGATGGCGATTCTCGAAGTGTTTTTGAGATTGCATTGCAGGAGGATGGCAAAATCTTAGTAGGTGGCGTTTTCGACACGTTTGACGGTGAGAGGAGTCGATCCCTCGTTCGACTTAACGCTAATGGATCGATTGATCGCGGATTTGATTTAGGGGAGGGGATCGTGAGTAATGCGTCGGGCTTTTCGGGACCTTGGGTCTCTCGCATTCTGCCTCAATCGGATGGGAAAATTCTCATTGGAGGACAGTTTACTGAAGTGGGTGGTAGCGCCTATCGAAATGTCGCGCGACTGAATGCTGATGGATCGTTGGATCCATCGTTCGCCATTGGAGGTGGCCCTACGGGACCCGGGGCGAGCGTCGAAGCCCTCGCGCTTCAGGAGGACGGCGGAATTCTTATCGGTGGTGATTTCACCTCTGTCGATGGTCGCTCCCTAAACGGCATCGCCCGTTTGCTTGAAGATGGATCGGTCGATCCGTCCTTTCAAGCCGGCACAGGAGTTGAGAGCGTCGATCCGAATACCGGCTTTCCCGTAGCGGGATTGGTAACAGACATCAAGATTACGCCGGAGGGCAAAATCCTGGTCACCGGAAACTTTGAGACGATTGATGAGTTCGGTCGAAGAGGGATTGGTCGGCTGCTTCCGGATGGGACGCTCGACGGAAGTTTTGGTCCCTACTTTGGGACGACCTATCGAAACTCTGAAGGATACGAGGAGTTCGATGCGGTAACGGCCGTGGCCATTCAGGAAGACGGTAAGGTGGTTGCTGGGGCCATTTTCGATGGAGAGAACGGGGCGTTTCCTGGTCGCCTGCTTCGCTTGTTGGAGCGAAATGTTGTCGAGAATACAGTAGAGTTTGACTTTCCAAGTCTGTCCGTTGCGGAAGGGAGCGAGCCGCTCGAAGTGAATGTCATTCGGCGCGGGCAGAGCAATGAGGCCTTTACCGTTGATTACTTTGTGCTCGGTGGTAGCGCCCATGCCGGGGAGGATTTTGACTTAGTTGCGGGGACATTGTCGTTTGGTGCCCTAGAGACGGAAAAAGCGATTTTGCTCCCGATCATTGACGACGCGATCGCTGAGGACAACGAAACTCTTATATTGGCCATACGGAACGCTAGTGGTGGCGTAGCACTTGGTGACCCTCCGTCGACCATGATTCGAATCTTGGATCGAACGAGACCTGGCAACGTAGACTTCAATTTTGCCAATGTGTTTATTCCTTTTACGGGAGATCCTCTCTCGTTTCGTCCCGTGACAGATATCGTCATTCAGCCAGATCGTAAGATTGTCGTTGCCGGATACTTCACTTTTGTCAATGACACGGATCGGGCAGGACTCGTTCGGTTCAATCTTGATGGATCCATTGATACCTCGTTTGATCCCGAGGCGCCAGCGAACAACATTATTGTTGAGTTCGTTCAGATGGGGCTCCAGCCAAATGGCAACTTTATCGGAGGACTGCGAACTTTGAGTCAGTTGGGCGGCAGGGGAAATCAGATCACGGGCTTTGAATCTAATGTTACCTTTGCGACGACCCTCGCTGTGGGGGAAGATGGCAAGTTTATTGTTAGTGACAATTTACAAGATGCGGCAACCGGAGGGATTCTTGATGAAGTGGTTCGATTTAATGCCGACGGCACAATTGACAGCTCGTTCGTTCCGGCATCGCTCAATGACTGGGCGATCACCAGTATTGCTCAGGCGGATGGGAAGGTCGTTCTCGGTGGATTCTTTACGGATGTCAATGGCGTGGCCCAGAATCGCGTTACTCGATTGAAGGAGAACGGATCTCGAGATGATTCCTTTGACATTGGTTTGGGAGTTGAGGGGGTTGGGACACCAGTGGTTATCGCGCTTCAAGAACAGCCGGATGGCAAGATTCTACTCGGGGGTGAATTTTCGCTCGTGGATGGGTTCCCCCGAGACAACCTTGCCCGATTGAATGCTGACGGTTCAATCGATCCGAGTTTTGATCCTGGCTTGGGGACAGACGCTTGGGTTGAGACAATCGCTCTTCAAGCAGATGGTAAAATTCTTGTCGGAGGTGGTTTTGGGTTAGTCGATGGAATTGAACGTGCTGGGTTTGCCCGTTTGAATCCAGACGGAAGTTTAGATGAATCGTTTGATCCGGTGCTTTTCTTTCCCGAGGATCGGGTGGTCACAGCGATTGAAGTTCAGGAGGATGGGCAAATTCTTTTAGGTGGGACCTTCACCCGGGTCAACGGAGTTCCTCGAATTGGATTCGCTCGGATCAATGGAGACGATGCCGATAAGATTATCCCCCCGGATCCAGAACCTGAACCTATCGGAGTAACGACTCCTCCAAGCTTGCTTATCGAGGCATTACCTACAAGTGGCCTCGTTCAGCTCAGTTTCGATGCTGTCGAAGGGGCGGCCTATGAGATTCAGGTGGCGAGTCGCTTGGTTGGAGCGGAGACACTTTGGCAAACGATTGCAACCCTGCAGGCGACGAGTGAGCGCGAACGCTTCGAGGATGAGATCGGTGGCGAGGGTCAATCAGCGAGATTCTATCGAATTCTTGCGCCTTAGTTGTATTTTTCGCTTCAGATTGCCGTCGGAGCTTGCTCCGGAGGGAGTATCGAGCTGAGAATGGCTCTATGCAATCATGGACTGGAATAGGGGTTATGTCGGGCTCATCTCTTGATGGGGTCGATCTCGCGCTTTGCCAGTACTCATTGGATGAAGAGGGAGCTTGGTCGTTCCGAATCCGAGAGGTCGAAACAAGATCGTTTGACTCTCACTGGCAGCAGACATTGGCGGGACTGCATGCTAGAAGCGGGGCTGAGTTGGCTCGGGCGCATGTCGAGTTTGGCCATCTGCTGGGACGTTGGATTTGTGAGTTCCAGGAACGCATCTCATGTGCGGGGACGTTTGTTGCCGTTCATGGGCACACCGTTTTTCATCGTCCGGATCAGCATTACACCTTTCAGCTAGGGGATGGGGAAACCATTGCGTCCTATTGTGATTGTCCTGTTATTTCCAACTTCCGCGCGAAGGATATGGCATTGGGAGGACAAGGGGCTCCATTGGTCCCTTGTGGAGAACGTTCCTTGTTTTCTGAAACGGCGTGTTTCTTAAACCTCGGTGGCATTGTGAATCTGACGACGCCCACAGCAGCGTTTGATGTCTGCGTTGGCAATCAAATGCTTAATACTCTTGCTGCGCGAGTTGATTCGAAGTTTTCGTACGATCCCGAAGGGAGCTTGGCTGCGAGCGGGCGGGTTGATGAATCGTTATTACGGGCTCTAGGCTCGTTAGATTTTTTTTCCGTAAGGCCTCCAAAGTCACTAGGCCGCGAGTGGGTAGAGAAATATCTCCACCCGTTGGTGATAGAATCCTCCCGTTCAAACCAGGATCTGCTCGCGACCTTTGTCGAACATATTGCCACTGAAATTTCCCGGGCAGTTGTTGAATCGACTAGGTCTCCGGATCGCCTTCTTGCCAGTGGTGGCGGGTGCCTGAACGTGCATCTCGTCAGTCGGATTCGGTCGAAACTGGAAAAGTCCGGATTTTCCCTCGTGACCGCAGAGTCAGAGGAACAGGTGTTGTATAAGGAGGCCTTAATCTTCGGTTATCTCGGCTTACTAAACTTGCTTAGGAAGTCTAATATTGATGCCGCCCTAACCGGTGCCCGGGCTTCGTGTGTTGGGGGGAGCGTTCATTGGCCTTTGAATGAAGGACGTTTAGATCGTGATAATTTTTCTGTAATTGGACTAGGTAGGGATTGAAGGTGGTTGAGAGTAAATTCGTATTGGGAAATGAATAGTTTAATTATTATTGGGGCGATCCTCGTTTATTTTGCCATACTCTATGCGATTTCGTGGTACACCGGTAGAAATGCGAATGAGGCGGACTATTTTCGGGGGAATCGTTCTTCGCCTTGGTATGTCGTTGCCTTCGGAATGATCGGAGCATCTCTGTCCGGGGTGACGTTTATCTCAGTTCCTGGATGGGTGGGGACGAGCCATTTTTCGTATCTTCAAATGGTGGTTGGCTATTTGATCGGATATGTCGTGATCGCTCAAGTGCTCATCCCACTTTACTACCGAGAGAATCTCACATCGATCTATGCTTATCTCGGATCGCGATTTGGGGAACACGCTTATAAGACGGGGGCTGCTTTTTTTCTCATCTCTCGGGTCATTGGCGCATCCTTCCGACTCTTTCTGGTCGCGTTGGTCTTCGGGATCTTGATTCAAAAACTTGGCTATTCGGTTCCTTTCTTTGTGCCGGTCTTGGTGTCCATCGCCTTGATCTATGTCTATACCATGAGGGGCGGGATCAAGACCGTTGTGTGGACCGATACCTTGCAGACTGCGTGTTTACTTCTAGCCGCACTATTCACCGTTATCCTTATCATTCAACGGCTCGATGTCGATTCAGCTTCTCTTTGGCAGATGATGAAGAGCAGTCCTTACACTCAGGTGTTTGTCTGGGATTGGTCTGCTCCGAATCATCTTGTGAAGCATGTGATTTCGGGAGCTCTTATCGCTATCGTGATGACGGGATTGGATCAGGATATGATGCAAAAGAACCTCACTTGCCGGTCGGCGAAGGAGTCTCAGAAGAATATCTACTGGTTCTGTGTGGTGTTGGTTTTTGCAAATGTGTTGTTTCTTTGTCTCGGATTCCTGCTTTACGCGTTCGGAGAAGCCCAAGGGATTGTCAGTCTTAGTCTTGAAGGGTTGCCTTTGATGATTGTTGACGCCGTTTCCGGTGAGGCGATTCCAAGAGGAACGGATGAGCTCTATCCCGTTCTGGCGATGGACTATTTAGGGATGGTCGTCTTGCTCACGTTCACGCTTGGACTGATTGCAGCCGCCTACTCGAGCGCCGATTCAGCGTTGACAGCGCTGACGACGTCCTTTTGTGTCGATTTTCTAAAGTTTGAAACCAAAGAGCGGCGTCCTGAGGAGCGTGATCGGTTGAGAAAACTGGTGCAGCTTGGATTTGCGGGGCTCATTCTTGTGACCATCCTCACCTTCGAAAAAATCAACGATCAGTCGGTGATCGCATCAATCTTTAAGGTGGCCGGTTTTACCTACGGCCCGCTTCTGGGGCTCTACAGTTTTGGTCTATTTTGGAAACGCCCCGTCAGGGATTCCCTGGTGCCTTGGGTCTGTATCCTTGCCCCGGTACTAACGTTCGGGATTGACTTCGGACTCACTGAGTGGGCTGGATTTCAGTTGGGCTTCCTTGTGCTTCCGTTAAACGGCGCGTTAACGTTTTTGGGACTCTGGGCGATTTGCCCTCCTAGGGAACCAATGCGTGCATGATGCAAGGCGATGAGGGAGGCGACGTGAGTCGATCCAACGGCGCCGACTGTGAGTCGTATTTCGAATCGCTGCAGAGGAATGGCAAGGTTGCCGGTCTTTGGCCTCGCCATAGCAGGGAATAAGCTGGTAGGGGATTGCGTCGATGTTGATAACAATCGAGTTTTTGGCGGTTCTGACTTCAGCGGCCTACGGCGTGCTACTCGCATGTCGGAAGCAGTTTGATGGGGTTGGCGTCTTTACTGTGGCCTTTACGGTCGCCTTCGGGGGAGGGACCTTGCGAGATATTTTGCTGGATCGACGCCCTCTGTTCTGGATTGAGAATGATCACTATGTCATGGCCGTAATGGCTTTGAGCTTTGTTGGTGCCGTGTTCCCACGTGGCTTGCTCAGATTGGAGCGCTACTTAGCCGTTCCAGACGCCTTGGGTTTGGCTTTGTTCAGTATTGTAGGCACTGGCTTTGCAATCTCTTCAGATACATCCCCCTTCATTGCTGCGATCTTTGGTGTGATAACGGGAACTTTTGGAGGAGTAATCGCTGAGATTATCTGTAATGAAATCCCATCCCTTTTTCGATCAGCGCCCCTATATGCGATCTGTTCCTTCACAGGCTCGTGCGTGTATTTGATCGCGGGCGCCACAACTGGTCACGAAAACTTAAGCATTCTCTTAGGTGTGATGGTAATCGTCGTTTTCCGCTGGGCGGCCCTACATTGGAATTTACGCCTTCCGAATGCGTCGCTTGACCCCAAGTAGGCTGCTTTTGCTGATTCGGCTCTGGTGATTTTCGTGTCCTTAGGTATTTCTTAGGGCCTCGATGGGGTCAGTGCTTGCTGCCCGAAGTGCTGGTATGGCACAGGCAAAAACAGTGACGCCGCCGAGTAAGAGGGGGACGACAATGAAGGTTAGTGGATCATGGACACTGATACCGAAAACGAGGCTCGACATAGTTCTCGTGAATCCGAGGGCTACGGCGAGTCCTAGGACGATCCCAATCGATGCCACTTTTGAACCCATCACGAGGAACATCGTCAAAATGCTGTGTCGTTGCGCCCCAACGGACATGCGAATGCCGATCTCGTTCCTTCGCTGCGATACGGTTGATGCCATCATTCCGTAGATCCCTACCGAGGCCAATAGTATTGCGATGAGTGCGAATGTTGTGAGGAGCCAGTAGCTGAGTTTCGCTGGTTGGAGCTGCGTTTGGATGTAGTCGTCTATTGTGCGGAAATTGAAAATGGGTTGCGCGGGGTCGAAATTTCTAACGACTTCTCCAATCGTTGGTGCGAGGGGCATGGGAGAATGAGTTGTTCTGACAACGTAGGACATCGTCGCCCAACCCCACCATTGGCCAGACGAAAAGTACATCGAAGGATTTTCAGTTGCCGTGAGGCTCCGCATACGTGTTTCTCCAACCACACCAACGACAGTGTAAAGGTTGTCGAGTCCCCCAGGTCCGAGTCGCTTTCCTAGAGCGCTTTCCTTGGGCCAAAGCTGAGTGGCAAGTTCTGAACTAATGACGATGACCGATCGCCCATTTGTATCGTCTTGAGCATTGAATGGGCGTCCTTCTATCAATGGGATTTCCATCGTCTCAAAGTATTGAGGGCTAATGATTCTCCAGGCAGCCTGAATCGATTCGCCTGATTGGATAGCCGAAGGATCTGCTGAGAAGACGTTGAGAGACGTTCCCCCAGGACCGAAGGGAGCAGAACTTGTCATGGCGACATGGTCTACTCCGGGGATATTCTCTAGTTCTTCGATCAGTTGGGAATAGAAAACGGTGCGCGCTTTTTCTCCTCCATAGCGTTTTTCAGATGGGGATATTTGAAAGGTGAGCAGACGGCTCGCATTGAATCCTGGGTCGACCTTTTGCAGATGATTGAAACTCTTGATTAAGAGAACCGCGGCAATCAAAAGTACGGATGAGAACGCAAGCTGTGTGGTGACGAGGGCGAATCGGGTTCGTTGCTGCTGGAGCGATCTTCCCACGGATCTGCTTCCGGTGCGTAGTGCGCTGGACGGACTCCCATTTGACAACTTTATCGCAGGAATGAGTCCAGAGATTAAGGTGACGACGATGCAGATCAGAGACGCGAAGAGGAGCCCTCCAAGGTCGACGATGAATTCACCTGCTTTTGGGAACTCATTGAGTTGGGTTCGTCGAAAGAAGGCCAGAGCGCCGTAGGCGACAATGATCCCTCCCATTGTGCCTGCAATTGCCAAGAGGCCTGTCTCGCGGAAGACTTGAGTGATCAGATTGCCTCGGCCGGCGCCCAGTGCGAGTCTCACTGATATTTCTCGGTCTCGGTCCAAGGCGTGGGAAAGCAAGAGGTTTGCGACGTTCAGGCAGGCGATGATAAGGACGCAGCCGACGGCTATTGCTAGGATGACGAGTCCGGTTCGTATCTGTGGAGGTACGAAAGCGTCTCGAAAGTCCTCCAACCATACTCCCCATCCAAGGTAGCTAGGATCGGATGACGAGAATTGTTGTGCGATGGTTCGAAGTTCTTCCTCAGCCTGTTCGTGAGAAGACTCGGGGGCAAGACGCCCAACGACGGTCAACATGTGATTGTCGCGACTCTCCGTGCTTGGATCGACATGCAAGGGGCGCCAGAGATCGACATCGCTCATGATCATGCCGATATCGCTTGAAAGCACACCTACGACTTCGTGTGGTTCCCCATTGACGTTGAGCACCGAACCAATGGTGTTGGGATCTGCGCTGAATCGTAATTTCCAGAGATTCTCGCTGATCATGGCGACGCGAGGGGCGCCGGGAATGTGTTCACGACTGAGAAAGGGCCGGCCAAGGAGTGGGGGCCAGCCCAAGGTTTTTGTGAAGGCTGCTGTGACTTCCTGTCCGCCAAGGCGAACCGCTTCGTTCGTAAACTGGACGTTTGCATTGAGGTCTCTTAGCGCGGTCATAGACGAGAAGGATGTCGCTTGCTCCCGGTAGTCGAAGAAGTTGGGAATTGATTGGGAGAAACGTGTGATCCCTCGCTCGGCGTGATTCTGCCAGATTAGGACGAGTGTCTGTTCCTTATCCACTGGGAGCGGCTCGATCATGATTGCCTTGACGACGCTGTACATCGTGGTGCACGCACCAATGCCTAGCGTTAAAGTTAGGATCGCAGTGGCGCTAAGAGCGGGGTTTTGAACCAGTTTTCTGAATGATTGCATAACTGACGGCGTTGTCGTCGAACTGCCGTTTTCGAGATTTGAGGACTGCCTTAGGTAGCCTCCGTACAGTTCGGGACTGGATCGCCGCCGGGAGGATTGCACGAAGTATGCCAAGCTCGGGCCCAATTGATTTCACCTTGTTTTCAGACTGATCTGGATGGAGGGAAGATTCTCGTTCCCAAGATCAAGAAAACTGGTTTCGGAATCGAGATTTCAAAATCGAGACGTTTGACGGGGAGTCGGAAGGGGGCTTGTCTGAAGGCTTCCCATTGAGCGTGGCCTGTGAATTTTTCTGCCTTCCCATGCCTCTGTCGTATTGAAGGCTTGATTCAGGGCCTTCGAGTTGATTGTGTAGGCCGTGCTAAGCCAGGTTCTTTTGTAGGTTCGCGTCGTTGCGAGGTTAGAGGAGATCACGTGGCTGCCTTTATCATGAAAGTGTTGTCATTGGGGGGATCTACCAGTTCCGAGTCCATCAATCGAAGATTTGCCCGCTATGCGGCCAGTCTCATTTCCGAGGCTGATGTCACTGACCTCGATTTGCGAACCCTTGAAGTACCGCTTTACAGTGTCGACCTTGAAGAACGGGATGGCGCTCCCGCCGATGCCCAACGTTTCCTCGACATGATTAGGTCTCATGATGCGATTGTCATTTCGTTGGCTGAGCACAATGGTTCGTATACGGCTGCCTTTAAGAATCTCTATGATTGGGTGTCGAGAATCGAGCAAGAGCTTTGGTCCGGGAAGCCCATGCTCTTGTTGGCGAGTTCTCCCGGAGGAAGAGGAGGCGCAACCGTACTAGAGGCGGCGAAGGCGACTTTCCCCCGAATGGGGGCGGACCTTCGAGCTAGTTTTAGCCTCCCTTCCTTTTATGACAATTTTGATGCGAAAACGGGAATTCGTGATGCTGCCTTGGCGCAGGGACTTCGCGATGCCGTTGATGCGCTGACTGCTGCCTAGGTGGACGGTCTCAAAACACGGCTTAAGCGCTCGCGATTTGAAGTATTCTATGGGACGGTAAGTGACTATTTGTATGAGTGATTCTGAAATTCGGTTTGGAGTGATTGGCTATGGGGCTTGGGGGGGCTGTCATGCTCGAGCGATTGATGCGGTTGCTGGAGCGCGTGTTGTTGCCCTTTGCGCGCGTTCTGAAGAATCGTGCGCCAGGGCCCGAGCGGATTTTCCGGAAGCTGCGGTGGTTTCTGATTGGAGGGCTTTGATTGCGAAGGAGGAGATTGATGCATTCGTCGTCGTCGTTCCAAGTTTTCTACACTTCGAGATTGCTTCAGCCGTGTTGGCCGCCGGAAAACATCTGCTCTTGGAAAAACCGATGGCCTTGACCACTGACCATTGTTTGGAGCTGGTGCGATTGGCGCGTGAGAAGGATGTTCAGATGGCTGTCGGCCACGAACTTCGACTCTCTTCTCTCTGGGGGAAAATGAAAGCGCTGATTGATGAAGGGTATATCGGAGATCCCAAGTATGCTTTGGTAGAGCTTTCAAGGCGACCCTACCGACCTGGTGCGGATGGGTGGCGCTATGATATCGAACGGGTGGGTGATTGGATTCTTGAAGAACCGATCCACTTTTTTGATTTTGCTCGTTGGTGCTTCTCTGGTTACGGGGAAGCAAGGCAAGTCTATGCGGTCGCCAATTCGCGTCAACCGGATCATCCAGAACTTCAGGACAATTTTAGCGCGACGCTCCATTTTGATGAAGGGCGCTATGCGATCGTGACCCAGACCTTGGCAGCCTTTGAACATCATCAAACCGCGAAGGTGACGGGATCCGAAGGGGCCCTGTGGGCAAGGTGGAGTGGGGCGATGGATCGGACGCGTCACCCAACCTTCTCGTTGCGGGGAGCGAGAGGGGAAGAACCTGAGGATTTTGAAATTGATGGCACTCCAGGAGAGATTTTTGAGTTGGAGGAGCAAGTCGCAACGATGGTCGCAGCGATCAACAATGGGAGTCCTGTTCATGCCGACGGATTGGATGGGGCGTGGTCCGTGGAAATGTGTTTGGCAGCAAGTCGTTCGATTATCTCCGGACAAGTGGAATCGTTGCGATCACTCAAGATCTAGTGTGTCTAAAGTGCCTATGATTGAATCATCGAAGCCCAAATCTAGTCGCCGTCACTTTGGCAAGGTCATCGCAGGTGGCGCACTTCTTGCCCCTTCGATCCTAGCGCAGCAACGTGAGAGTGATGGGTTTGAATCACTCTTTGATGGGCAATCTCTCCGGGGGTGGCATGTGAATCCCGAGAAGATTGGACATGGCACGGGAGGGCGTTGGCAGGTCGAAGAATCGGCGATTGTCGGAGAGCAGGACCCTCCGGGTTCGGGAAATGGGGGACTACTTTTGTCTGATCGGATCTTTGGCGATTTTGATTTGCTGTTTGAAGTAAAGCCAGATTGGGGGCCTTGCAGCGGGGTGTTCTTTCGATGCACCGATCAAGGCGAGGGCTTTCAAATGTATATTGATTATCACGACAACGGGAACGTAGGTCACCTTCGAGGGGAGATGAAGGGGGCCTTTGCGTTGATGCCTTTCAAAATCTTTGGTCAGACAAGTGCGAAAGGCGAGTTGCTTAGTCTTGAAACAAAGATTGATCCTCGAGCGACGAAATGGCCAGAAGGGGTCTATCGATCGATATGTTCGATGGCTGCATGGCTCAAGGCTTGGAAGCTAAATCAGTGGAATACGATTCGCCTCCGATGCGTAGGGAGGTATCCGCAGGTGCAAACGTGGATCAACGGTACACCCATTTGTGATTTTGACGGCGAGACCTGCTCACTTCCGGGCTACGAGCGAGAGCGGGTCTATCGTCGTTTGGGGCCCAAGGGGTCGATTGGTTTGCAGGTTCACGGTGGGAAAGGATGGCCCAAAGGGGCCAAATGCCGGTGGAGGAATATTCGAATCAAGGAATTATAGGAAGCATGAATGCGAGAAGCGCTTCGGCGATAACAATCAGTGGAAACCGGCGAGAATTCTTGAAGCGGATCGGCGTTGGTGTTTCAGGGCCTTTGATCGTCGCTGGTAGCACGCTTGGCTTAAGCGGAGCAGTGGCTCCAAGCGAGAGAATTCGCCTGGGGGCTATCGGGCTTGGCGCGCGAGGCATTGCAGTCATGCGGGGGGTGATGCGCAACAAGAAGGTCCGAATGGTTGCTGTTTGTGATGTGGATCGACTTCACCATCGGGACAATGCTTGGGGTAAGGGCTTGGCCATGGGGCTTGATCCGACTCAAGCCTACGTCGATCAATTTTATTCGAAGCGAGATGGCGGCGCCGCATCGAAGGTGGGTACCCGGGCGTATTCAGACTATCGTGAGCTTTGTGCCCAGTCAGATCTCGATGCCGTTATCGTAGCGACTCCGGATCATTGGCATGCTATGATCGCCCTTGAAGCCGTTAGGAATGGGAAAGACGTCTATTGTGAAAAACCGGTGACCCATACCTTCGTAGAGGGACAATTGCTTTACAAGGAGGTCGCGAACTATGGCTGCGTGTTCCAGACCGGCTCTCAGCAGCGTTCTGATTGGCGCTTTCGTCGAGCGGTCGAACTCGTACGGAATGGTGCCTTGGGCAAACTTCAACGCGTCGAGGTTGGCTTGCCAGCCGGTTACACGAAGCCAATGGGTAGCACGGACATTGTTGCGCCACCGGAAGGGTTGAATTATGATTTTTGGTGCGGGCCCAGTCCCGTGCTTCCTTACATGCGTGCTCGGCATCACCGCTTTTGGCGGGGGCATTTGGCCTTTGGTGGGGGGAACATTATGGATTGGATAGGGCATCACAATGATATCGCCCATTGGGGGCTCGGCTTGGATGAGAGTGGGCCGGTGCGTGTCGAAGCGCGACATTGGACCTATCCTAAATCACCGGTCTACAACGTTCCGGTCGAATTTGAGATTGACTGCGACTATGCAAATGGCGTGACGGGATCCATTGCCAGTAAGAACCGGATGGGAACCACCTTTATCGGTGAATCCGGAGCGATCTTTGTGGATCGAGGCAAACTGGAAACGCCGGATGCTGTCTCTTATACACATCTCCGAGCCCACGAGACCTCTCT
>OJGU01000809.1_pt1 | contig 15012 bp, 14 predicted proteins | sample 1594741 | NCBI WGS metagenome assembly OJGU01 (sample SAMN05416841, study PRJEB24817) | seawater metagenome | isolation source: Sea water | place: Canada:Atlantic | collected 2013-07
CTTGCTCTGAGGCGTCCCACGAAACCCGGAACGAACTTCAGATCTGCGGTACTAGGGGAACGCCTTCGCGATCGTGGACAGACGAAGCCGAAGCTTGGCGCTGGCGAACTCCAGAAACGCTCGCACTTTGGCGGAGACATGCCGCGCGTCGGGATGCACCAGGTGCACCGGGATCGGCCCACGCTCGGCATTGGCAAGCACACGAACGAGGCGGCCGGCGGCGATCGCCTCGTGGACCTGGTAGGACAACAACCGGGTCACGCCCCAACCCGACTCGGCGGCGTGGAGGCCGGTCGCGATGGTGTTGGCGCAGAGGCGAGGCTCCAACGTGACGCCCTGAGCGTCGCGGGTCCCGAAGTCCCACTTCACGGTGGGCGCCGGCGATCGGCTCACGGCCACAATGTCGTGGTGCAGTAGGTCTTCGGGCTCGAGCGGTGGGCCGTGCTCCTCGATGTAGTGCGGGGCGGCCACCACAACACTGCGCACGGTGCCCACCCGAATCGCCCGAAGGCTGGAGTCCGGGAGGTGTCCGATACGGATAGCCACATCCATGCCCTCGTCGATGAGGTGAACGATCCGGTCGAGGAAGAGCGTGCGGGCGTCGACGGCCGGATGCTGGTCCAGGAACTCGCCGAGGACGGGCAGGACGTGCGCTTGACCAAACATGACCGGGGCCGTGACATGGAGCGTCCCCTTGGCGCGCACGAACGCTCCGGTCGCCGCGGCTTCGGCCGTGTCGAGTTCGGCCAGGATGCGACGGCAGTCTTCGACGTAGCGCCGTCCCGAATCGGTGAGTGCAAGCCGCCGGGTCGTCCGCGTGAGCAGTTGGGTGTCGAGATGGTCCTCCAGGCTGGCCACAGCACGGGTGATGGAGGGGGCGCTGAGGCGGAGGGCACGAGCCGCTCCTGCGAAGGAGCCTTCGTCGACAACACGAACAAACACCTCCATCGCGCCAAGACGGTCCATCGACTGATTGTTGCAGGTTCTGAAAGGGTGGGTTGCGCTGAATCGCCATTCACGACGATGTGGTCAACGGTCACAGTAGAGCGCAGGACCCGGCCATGGCGACCTCAACCCCTCAGAACACGCTCCCATCGCCCTGGCACGCCGGAGAGGTGGAGCTGCAGCGATCCGTTGGCTCCCACGAGAAGATGGCGGCGGTCGGGCCGAAGGTGATTCGGGCGTACATGCCCGAGCAGCACCGCTCTTTCTTCGAGGGGTTGCCATTCATCGTGCTGGGATCGGTCGACAGCGCGGGTCGTCCCTGGGCGACGCTTCGGGCTGGAGCGCCGGGCTTCGTTCGCTCCCCGGATGACACGCATCTCGAGATCGATGCGGCCGGTGACGCCGAAGACCCCGCTTCGCTCGAGGTCGGTGCGCCGATCGGGATGTTGGGCATTCAGCCGCATACGCGTCGTCGCAATCGAGCGAACGGGGCGGTGCAGGAAGTCGCAGGCGACGGGTTGCTCGTGCACGTGACCCAGTCGTTTGGAAACTGCCCACGCTTCATCACTCGGCGCGAGGCGATCTTCGAACCGGTGACGTCCCAGACCCCCGAGGCTGAGCGCTTCGAAGAACTCGACGCGGACGCAAGGGCGATGATCGAGGCGGCCGACACGTTCTTCGTTGCGTCGTATGCCCGACATGAGGACGGCTCGGTCGACGTCGACGTCTCCCACCGTGGGGGACCTGCGGGCTTCGTTGGGATCGACGACAGCGGCACGCTGGTCATTCCGGACTACGCGGGCAACAACTTCTTCAACACGCTGGGCAACTTCGTCCGCCATCCGGTCGCGGGTCTTCTGTTTGTCGACTTCGAGCGAGGGGACCTGCTGCAGTTGACCGGGCGCGCCACGCTGCACTTGGCCGAGAGCTCCGAGGACGCAGCCCGTCACTGGCGCGTGGTTCCGGCGTCGGTTGTTCGGCGCCGTGGGGTCGTGCCGTTGCGGTGGCGGACCTGAGTTCCTCCTTTCCTCCAAACACCCAGAGACACCCATGAAACTCTACGAAAGCCCCATCTCCGGTCATGCCCATCGGGCACGTGCGTTCCTCCACCTCCTCGGCGTACCGTTCGAATCCGTCGAGGTCGACCTCCGGGGGGGCGAGCACCGAAAGCCCGAGTTCCTCGCGCTGAACCCTCTGGGGCAGATCCCGGTCCTTGTCGACAGCGACACCGTCGTTCGAGACTCGACCGCGATTCTCGTCTACCTGGCCTTGACCCACGATCCCCAGCGCACCTGGCTGCCGCGCGACCCCGGACTCGCGGCGCAGGTACAGTCGTGGCTATCGGTCAGTTCCCGCGAGCTGTGGGCCGGTCCAAGCTCGGCGCGGTTGGTGAAGCTGTTCGGGGCGACGATCGATCACGAACGCGCGGTCGCGACCGCGGATGCGGTGTTGGGTTCGTTGTTCGAGCCGCACCTCGCCGACCAACCGTGGCTGGTCGGAACGCGCCCGACGATCGCCGACGTTGCCTGCTACAGCTACATCCGCGTGGCTCCGGAGGGTGGGATCAGCCTCGAGCCCTACCCGAACGTGCGTGCGTGGCTGGAACGACTCGAAGCGCTTCCCGGCTTCGTCCCCATGCCGAGCGCGGCCGAACTGCTCGGCACCTGACGAGCCCCAAACGAGAGGAGGCCCGCGAGCAGGTTGTGCTACCGTCGAGCGGTGGGTCGCTGGGTCTTTTCGAGCGTGGCTGCGCTCGTCTTGGTCGGGTGTACCAGCGAGGGCGAGTACGCGTGCTCCGATGCGTCGATGTGCGTTGTGGCCGGGGTGGCGGGCCAGTGTCAGTCGACCGGGTTCTGCAGTTTTCCGGACACGACCTGCCCGACGGGACAGCGCTACGGCGAGTATGCCGGGGCAGGGCTGGCCTACGACTGCGTCCCTGCGGACACGGCGGGGACCGACGCGGGCTCCGGCACCGCCAGCTCGTCGAGCACCGGGGGCTCGTCAATGACGACCCTGGGGACGAACACCGACCCTTCGGCCTCTGGCACCACCACCGCCGCGACAACGTTGACCACTGTCGGCGAGAGCGGTCCGATCTCGGGTGGAGGAAGCTCCACGACTGGCATGAGCGGCGTCACCACCAACGTCTCGTCGGAGACCTCGAGCAGCGAGAGTGAATCGGCCTCCGAGTCCGGGATGATCGAAGCGCCTCCATGCGCCGACTTCAACTTCGAAGATGCGATGCAGGCCGGCGCGATGCTCCCGGACATCACGATCTTCGAAGACGACTTCACCCAGTCTTGCCTGCCCGGAACCCACCCGGACGTTGTGTTCTTCTGGGTGGCGCCTGCAGCCGGCATGTACGAGTTCTACGCGGACGTCGACCCGTCGATGGGCATCGATGTCATCGGCGCCCTCTGGGATGGCTGCGATGGCATGGAGCTGGTCTGTGACGATGACGGCGGGGACGTGATCGACAGCCGGATCGTCGTGGATGCGTCGGCCGGTGAGGAGTTCTTGTGGGTCGTCAACGCCTACGGAACGGTTGAGGCTGGGTTCGAAGTCTCGATCGGCCCCGTGTAGAGAGACGAACCGCTAAACCCCACGCGCCAGTGCACGCCTGGGGCCATCCGTGGCGGTGTCGCTCCGCGCTCGCAGTGTGCCCGACACAGCTTCGGCATCGCTCCTAACCACGGATGCCCCCAGACGCACCCTGACCCGCGCGGTTTAGCGGTTCGCCCCTCTCGCAAACGCAAAAAAACGCGGCCCATCGAGACGGGCCGCGTCGTTCTTCAGCCTCGGGTTAGACTCGAGCGCATCTCACAACCTCAGCGAGGGCGCAGCCCGAACTTGGAAGGGTGCTCCGCGAATCCTGCGGATTCACTCGGCACTTCCGCGAATCGCTTCGCGAATCGCTCCAGGTGAGCGAAGGGAGCTCCGCTCCCGCAGCGAGGGAAACCGAGAGGGTTTCCTCAGAGACTAGATGCACTCGATCGATCCGCCGTCGAACGGCAGGTCCCCGTCGCACTCGGAGGAGTCGGCGCAGCCGGGTGCTTCGCAGAACCCGTCGCCGTTGCACGTGAAGCTGTCTCCCAGCACCGAGCAGGCGTTGTCGTCATCGCAGTGGCACAGGCCGTCGTTGGCGTCGCAGGTGAAGCCTTCGCCGCAGCCCGTCTCTTCGCAGGTCGGGACCTCGGTGTCCGTCATGCAGGTCATGTCACCGTTGCCGATGTCCGTGCACACTCCGCTGTCGTTGCCACACACGATGACCGCGTTGCCGTCGATGTCTCGAACCTCGACTTCGGCCATCATCAGGGTCGCGCAGTCGACGAACTCCGTCGGCTCGGTCGCACATCCACCGGCACCGTCGCCCAGATCGACGCAGGGACCCGCAGCGCAGGCATCGTTGCTGTCGCACGGCTGGAAGTTCCACCCGGAGAGTTGCGCGACACAGTCACCATCGGCCTCGCAGACGTTCAGGCAGATGCCGTTGTCGGTGCAGGTGAGGCCGAGGTCCGTGCCATCGCTGAGGCAGTCCTCGTCGGCGGAGCACTGGTACACGCATGCGCCCTCGCCAGAGCCGGTGGGGTCGCCGGTCTCACCGGAGGGGTCGCCGGTCTCGCCTGAGGGGTCTGTGGTGCCGGAGGGATCCGTCGTTGTGCCGGAGGGGTCCGTCGTTCCGGTACCGGAGGGGTCCGTCGTGCCATCGGTGTCCGTCGAGCCCTCGGTTGCGGTGGCAGCTTGGGTCTCGCTGTCGTCGTCCGAGCTGTCGCAGGCGGAGATTGAGAGGGCGAAGGAGGAGAGGAGGAGGAGGGAAAGCTTTTTCATGGTCGACCTATGACGGCGCACATGTGACGCCGTGTCGTTTTGGGTATTCACGCAACGTACGTAGCTTTGCCCCGATCTATTCCCGGATGGTGCAAAGTGAACCCCCATGTTCACGCGGACCTACGACGACCGGCCGATCCCGCAGACGCATGTTCGGGCGCTCCAGCGGGTGTCTCAAAGCTGGGGATTGAGCCCCGCAGATCACGAGACGGCCTCGGTCCTGGAGGTTGGCTGTGCTCATGGAGTGAATCTGATGGCGATGGCCGCCCGCCTACCGAGGGCGACGTTTCTGGGGATCGACATCGACCCCAACGTCATCGAGATCGCGCGGTCGCGGGCAGCCGAAGCTGAACTCGCGAACGTGAGGTTCGAGGTCGGGGACGTGCAGACGTTCGATGTGCCATCGGGGACGTTCGACTACGCCATCGCGCATGGTGTGCTCTCTTGGGTCTCGGAGCCGGTCGGTGTCGCGTTGTTTGGATTGTTCCGCCGAGCCCTGTCCTCGGAGGGCATCGGCTACATCAGCTACGACGCGATGCCGGGCGCCGCGTTGCGCGAGACGATCGGGCTCGGACTCCGCGGGCTCGAGACGGACGACGTCGAGCAGGTTCGCGCCGTACTGGCCGCGCTTCATGCCGACGCGAAGCCAAACACGCTCCAGGGCGCCTGGGTGCACTCCGAGGTCTCCGCCGCGCTGGGTCAGCCAGCCTCGTTCCTCGAGCAGCAATTTCTCTCGCCCCATCAGCGCGCTTTGGCCGTCACCGAAGTCTGGGACCAGGCGCTAGCGCAGAGGCTCCGGTTTGTGGACGACGTTGCTGAGACCGGAGTGCCAGCAGCCGCGCTCGCCCGGACGGTTGAAGTGATCTCCCGGGTCGCGCCGAATCGCCGGGCGGCCGAGCAGCTGCTCGACGCAGCGATCTACCGTCAGTTCAGGGCGAGTGTGTTCACACGCAGTGCTCGACCGATGGCACACACCGGAATGGATACTCAGCCGGACCCTGGTGGGGCTCAGGTGTCGGCGAGGCCCCGGGTGCTCCCGCTCAGCCGCGTCGAGGCTCGGTCGCTCGGCTTTGTTTCGACACCCGATCTGGGCCACCGGACCCTCCATCCGCTCCACGCGATGCTGGTCGAAGCCCTCGACGGCACCCAGAGCGTCGCGGAGCTGGAGGCTCTCGTCGTCGAGCGGGTCGCCCAGGGGCATCTGTCGTTGCCCACCGAGTCGGGGGAGCCAGCCACCGCGCAGGAGGCCCAGCTCGGGGCGTCCGCCGTCGTCGCCAGCGCCCTGAACGACCTCGCAGAGGCTGGAATCCTGCTCCAAGCCGCAGATTCGTGAGAACTCGGCGGAGAGTCCGATGCGGCCTCAAGCCACGTTCGCCTCCGCCGATGTCCTTCCTGGCGCGCCGTTTCCACGAGGCGCTGGAACGATCGGACATGATTCAAGCATTCGTAGGACGCCAACCGATCTTCGACCGTGACCTCGAGGTCATCGGTGCTGAACTGCTCTACCGCGACTCGGCCGCCAACTCGGCCCGGATCGAGGACGCCGTGGCAGCGTCGCGGTCCACCATCGTCACAGCGTTCACCGAGATCGGGATCGATGCGCTCGTCGGCGGAGGCGTGGCGTATGTGAACTTCCCGGAGGACCTCTTGTTGAGTCCAGACGCGGAAGCGCTTCCGCCCTCCAAGGTGGTCGTCGAGATTCTCGAGCATGTACCGGCCACGCCCGAAGTGCTCGCCGCGGTGCAGCGCTTGAAGGACGCCGGCTACACGATCGCGCTCGACGACTACATCTACGAAGAGAGCCGAGCGGCACTCATCCCGCTCGCCGACATCATCAAGATCGAGGTCGGGGACAAGGACGCCATGCGGTCCACGCTCAAGGCGCTGTCTCCGTACGACGTCACGTTGTTGGCGGAGAAGGTCGAGGACCAAGCGGACATGCGGTTGTGCATGGAGCTCGGGTTCGATCTCTTTCAGGGCTATTTCCTGTGCCGCCCCGAGGTCGTGACGGGCGAGAAGCTGCCGGCCAACCGCATGTCGACACTTCGCTTGCTCTCCAAGCTCAGCGACCCGACGGTCGACTTCGGCACCCTGGTCGAGCTGGTGTGCGCGGATGTGGCGCTCAGCTACCGGCTGCTGCGCTACCTCAACTCGGCTCACTTCTCGCTGCGGCAACCGCTGACCGATGTGCGGCAAGCTCTTGGCCTGCTCGGCTACAACAAACTACGCGCTTGGGTGGCTCTGGTCGCCCTGTCGAGCGTCGAGGACAAACCAGCCGAACTCATCCGTATCGGCGTTGTCCGGGCGCGGATGTGCGAACTGTTGGCCGACGACATCGGGATCGATGGGCCGACGGCGTTCACCGTGGGTCTGTTCTCCATCCTCGACGCTCTGTTCGACCGCGAGATGACGGAACTCGTGGGACCGCTTCCACTGGACGAAGTCCTCAAAGCTGCGCTCGTCGACCGAGCCGGGCCTCTGGGGCAGCTGATCACCCATGCCGAGCAGTATGAAGCTGGCCGATGGAACTCGCTGATGGAGTCGCAGTTCTCGACCGACACGTTGGTGGAGGCGTATCTGAACGCGAACCGCTGGGCGGTCGAATCGTTGGCCGCACTGTCTTGCTGAGCGGACCGGGCCCGATCACTGCGGGGTGCAGCAGTCCTTGATATCCGTGGCGCACACGGCGTTCGCGGGGCTGCCCAGCCAACCCACGTCGTTGCTGGCACCGGAGCCGCAATCCACGTCGTTGGGAAGGTTCTCTTCCTCGGCACCTTCTCCCCAGTCACTGTCGACAATCGTGAACTGCGCGGACACGAGGTCCGAGACGATTCGCGCCCCTCCGCCATTGGGGAACATCGCTTCGTTGCGGATGACTTGGCCGCCTTCGAATGTGACCTCGGCGTCGAGGAGCTCCAGCCCGCCTGATCGCGTGACGTTGTCGCGAATGATCGTGTCCAAGAACGTCGCGTTGACGTTGAGAAGGGCCACGCCGGCGATCGCCTGAACCTCTTCGGAGGCGACGTTTTCGACAACGACGTCCTCGAAGACAGCTTGCCCGAACCCGTCCTCTATGGAGAACGTGGTGGAGAGATAGACACCTGCTTGCTGACAGTCCCTGATCTGGACGTCCCGCATGGTCGTCGTGTCCAACTCGCCGCCCTGGGTGTGGGTGACATTGATCCCGAACTGCCCACCGATGAGTGCGAAGCCCTCGAACGTGACGCTGGCGTCGAGGACTTGAAACACGCGATCGACTTTTGCAGCCGCGACGAGATTGACCAGATCCGAGCTGGCACCCACGATGCTGACGTCGCGCTCGATCTGGACCGTGTCATCCAACGTGTAGTCCCCCGGGCAGATCCAAAGTGTGCCGCCAGGCGGGACGGCAGCCACACCCTCGCCGACCGTTTCGTATCCGCCGCCTCCGTCGACGCGGATCGGAAGCTCGCCATCGTTGCAGTCGATCGGCAGAGACGATCCGCCCGTGCTCGAGCCGGTGGCCGAACGCGTCTCGGATTCTCCCTGGGTTGTTCCCGAGTCCGTGATGCCGGTCGAGCCGGGGCCGTCTGTGGCGGTCTCGACCCCGGAGGTGGTGCCCTCGGTCGTGGTGCCGCCGCTGGGTCCGACGGAGCTGGAGCCGGTGGGTGCCGATGACCCGCTGCTGGAGGAGCCGGTGTCGCCATCTCCATCTCCGTCCCCGTCGCTGCCGCAGGCGAGCAGGCCGGTTGCGAGGAGCATGGTCAGGCCAGAGGTACGCATTCGAGGCATCGACATCGGAGCGTAGAAACGTATCCGAGTTGAGCGTAGCGCGCCTTGCGCGGTGGTCGAAGCCCACTCGCAGCTACGGTAGGTTCTACCCGTGCGTATCTTCGAAAGCTCGCGACCCGACATCGTCATCGAGGACTGCTCGATCACCGATTTTGCGCTCAAGGATGCGGACCGGCTTGGGGACAAGGCTGCGTTCATCGACAGCACGAACGGGCGAAGCATGTCCTACGCCCAGCTGGCGGATCGAATCCGGCGATTGGCCGGTGGGTTGAAGGCGCAGGGGGCGGGGCCCGGAACGACGTGGGCGTTGATGGGGCCCAACGTTCCACAGTACGCCGTCGCATTTCACGGGTTGGCGTACGCCGGCGCCACGATCACCACACTGAACCCGACCTACGGGGCCGCGGAGATCGGCCATCAGCTCCGGGACTCCAAGGCGACCGCCATCATCACCACCCAAGCTTTTCTCGCCACGGCGAGGGAGGCCGCAAAAGCGTGCGGGGTTGAGCACATCTATCTGCTGGACGACGGCGACGCACCGCCCCTGTCTTCCCTCGAGGGCGAGCCACTCGCAGAGCAGGTCGAGGTGGACTACGCGGCACACGTCGTCGCGCTGCCGTACTCCTCGGGCACGACCGGCTTTCCCAAGGGCGTGATGCTCACGCACCGCAACCTGGTCGCCAACCTCTGTCAGGCGCGTCCGTTCTTTGACCTCGGCGAAGACGATGTCTGTTTTGCGGTCCTGCCCTTCTTCCACATCTACGGGATGCAGGTGCTGATGAACATGGCGCTCGGACACGGTGCGACGGTGGTCACCGTGCCGCGCTTCGATCTCGTCAAGATGCTCGAGCTCGTGCAGGAGCAGCGCATGACCCGGTTGTTCCTGGTTCCGCCGATCGTGCTGGCGCTGGCCAAGCAGCCCATCGTCGACAACTACGACATGAGCAGCGTGAAGCAGATCTACTCCGGCGCAGCGCCCCTGCCCGAAGAGGTCGCGTCCGCGGCCGCCAAGCGCCTCGACTGCGGCATCGGTCAGGGTTATGGCCTCACCGAGACCTCGCCCGTCCTCACGACCACGGACACGAAGAACTACCGGGCGGGATCGGTGGGCACGGTGATCCCCAACACCCAGATCCGCCTGGTCGACCCCGAATCGGGTGAGGACGCCGGGCCTGGAGAGCGGGGCGAACTCTGGGCGCGTGGGCCTCAGGTGACCGGGGGTTACTTCGGCAACGCCGGCGCCACCGCGGCCACCATCGATGATGACGGCTGGCTACACACCGGCGACGTGGCCATCGCCGACGAAGACGGCCACTTCTACATCGTCGACCGGCTCAAGGAACTGATCAAGGTCAACGGCTTCCAGGTCGCCCCCGCCGAACTCGAGGCCCGCTTGCTGCAACACGAATCGATCGTCGACGCCGCGGTCATCGGAATTCCCGACGACGAGGCCGGCGAGCGACCCAAAGGCTTCATCGTCACCGCACCGGGCGCAACGCTCGATGCTCAGACGGTGATCTCTTTCGCCGCGGAGAACCTCGTCTCCTACAAGGAGCTGGCGGTCGTCGAGTTCATCGATGCGATTCCGAAGTCCGCCAGCGGCAAGATCCTGCGCCGCCAGCTGAGGGACTGAGAAGCCCAACCACAAAAAACGGCCGCGGCGGAGAGCATCCAAGGACACTTCCGCGGGCGGCCGCTCGTCAGACGTCGGAACGTCTCGACTACTTCTTGTTCAGCGCGCGGTCGGTCTGCGCGATGCCTTTGTTGTAGCCCTTGATGCGTCGCTGCGATGCCTTGAGCGCCTTGAGCTCTTCGGCGTTGGCGGCCTTGGCAGCCCGGACCTTTGCCAGCTCCTTGGTGGTCGCTGCGAGGTCTTTGGTGACGGTGCGCAGGGCTCCACGAGTCTCGACGGACGAGGCCTTCTTGACCCGGCCGGCGGCGAGCTTCTTCCGCTTGGTCTGCGTCGCTTTCCGCTTGGTCAGGCGCTTGACGGCTGTCAGGTTTCGCTTGGCATCGGCGGTGCGAACGGTGACGGCCTTGTCCACCGCGGCGGTTGCCACAGCGAGTTTTTCAAGCGCAGTTTGCAGGTTCTTCTCGACGAAGGAGCTCTTCGCCACGGCCTTTTTTGCTTTTGCCATCTTGGTATTCCTGGTCCCACCGCGTTGTGACGATGGAGGCGAACCACAATGTTGCGGAGGCCGCCGGGCCCGCAAGGCATCTGAGCCGCTATTTTTGTTGGCTCCGCGACCCGGGATGCAGACTCTGCCAGTGCCGCGCTCAAACGGCTCAGTCCCCGGGATCACCGTTCTACGGGGTGTTTGGAGGGGCTCTTGCTGCTCGGTGGGCACGTGGGACGTTGCCGATGAGTGCGGAAGACGGCGTGGACGCGGGGAAAAACCTGCGTCTTTCGTAGAGATCATTCACTGCCAAACACGAGTTTTGGAAGCGAGACCTCCGACCGAGCGGGGGTCCGCGAGCGCCCAGCCTGGTGCCTTGAAGGGACAGATCATGTCCCTAAAGAGCAAGGATCGAACTTCGCCGCGGCCTTCGTCTCGCGTCGGGAGACGCGCCCGATCGCGGCGGACTACGGCGCGACCGGGACGTGCGGGTAGCCGTCGCGTTGGCGGGCGAGGCCTTCGAGCAGGCGCATGGTCGCGAGCACTTCGGGCTCCTCCCAGGGGCGCCCAACGACCTGGACCGACACGGGCAGGCCCACGCTCTGCGACTCGATCTCCGCCGCCTTCTTCTCGACGCGATCTCGCGGGTTGGCGCGCCTGGTTTCGTCGACGCGAACGCGCGTGATCGGGACGACTCCACCGGGTTGGTCGAGGAGGTTGTAGCGGGAGAGGTTCGCGAAGCCGACGGTGAAGTCGTGGCTCAGGCCGTGGGGAACGGCCGGGGTGGCAAGAGCTGGCGTGATCAGCACGTCGATACCTTCCCTGTCCCAAAAAGCCATCTCCTCGTGACGGACGCGATTGCGGCGATCGGCGAGGGCCCACATCTCGTGGGTTCGTTTCTCGCCCAGCGCATCCAGCATGTCGGCGGTGCGGGTCTCGCCCATCATGCGGGCGACTTTGGACAGTCCCGCACGCACGTGACGTGGAGACCGGTTGGCCATGGCGACGGTGCGCAGCGGCTGAGCAAAGGGCTCGCCATCGAGGCCTTGGAGCAAGGTATGCAGCCCGTCCGCGGACATCGCGGAGAAGAACAGCTGGAGGTTCTCGTGCACGTTCGGCGGTCGCACTCGCTTAATGCGGACGCCGGCGTCGGCGAGCAGGCTCGCGGCCTCTTCGACTGCACGCTGAACCGACGCGGCGGGGGTCAGGTAGCCGTCGTCGTCGTAGTATCCGACCGTCAGTGTCTTGGGCTCGATCGTGTCGGGGTCACGGAACGGCACCGGCGGGATGCCTCGATCGCCTGCGTAGTGCTCGGGCCGATCGAGGGCCTTCATGAACAGGGTCAGGTCATCGGTCGAGCGACCCATCGGTCCGATCTGGGGTCGGATGAATTCTTGCCCGGGGATCGAACCCTGGGAGCCGCGGTTGGACCAGCGGCCGGCTGTCGGCTTGAGTCCGTAGACGCCGCACAGGGCTGCAGGCGAACGGATCGAGCCGCCCACGTCGGTGCCGATGCCGAGCACGCTCGTTCCCGAGGCGAGGACCGCTCCTTCGCCTCCGCTGCTTCCGCCAGGCCCGCGTCCGAGGTTCCAGGGGTTGTTGGTGGTGCCAAACAGTTCGTTGGTGCACTCGAACGGGGCGAGCAGCGTCTGCGGAACGTTGGTCTTGCCGAGAAGGATCGCGCCCTGGGCAAGAGCGATTCGAACGACCAACGCATTGTGGACCGGTCGCTCATCTCTTCGGGCCTTCATGCCGCACGTCGTCGCGACGCCCGCGGTATCGACCGATTCCTTGACGGAGATCGGGATGCCGTGGAGCGCACCGGGAGGCTTGCCTTGCTTGCGATCTTCATCGCGCTGGTCGGCTTCCTTGAGCGCCCGGTCGCGGAACTCGTGCGCAAATCCGTTGACCCGAGGCTCGACGTCGTCCGCTCGACGGTGAAGGTCCTCGACGATCTCCCGCGACGTCACGTCTCCCGCATCGAGCAGGGCCTTGAGCTCGGTGGCCGTATGCGCGTGGAGCGAGCGACTCATCGCGGAGATCATACCGCCGTGGCGGTCCAAAGGGCGGCGCACCAGCCCAACATCAAGACGTTGAGGGCGAGCGCGGCCAGGAACACGAACCGGACGCATCCGCGGCGGTCGTCGCCGTCGGCATCACGCCACACCAAGGCGCCGACGAGCAGCAAGGCGGCGGGGCCAACCTCGACGGAGAACCACGTGGATTGCGGCATTCCGGTGAGGACGAACGGCGTCATGAAGGTGGCGACGGCGAGGAACTGCAGGATGTGCTTGCGAGCGCGCCCCGCTCCAAACCGAACTGGCCAGGTCCGCTTTTGTGTCGCGGCGTCGGGCTGCGCGTCCGGGAGCGCGGTGTTGATGTTTCCCGCGAAACCCAAGATGAACAGCGGCACCAGGGCCGGCCACGGCATGGTGTCCAGGGAACCGGTGACCGTGTAGAAGCCGATCACCGGGAGCACGACGCCGAGCCCAAGGCCCTGCGCGATCTCGCCGTAGCCGCGATACGACAGGCGGAGCGGGGCATAGCTGTACGCCCACATCAGTGCGATACCCGCGACCCAAAGCGGGAAGAGCAGGGGTCGGCCCATCCCCAAACCCATCGTTGCGGCGAGCCCGAGGAGGGCGAGGGCGGCGACCCAGGATGCTCTTCGCAGCGCCAGAGCCGAGAGCTTGCCCTCGACGAGGACCCGCGAGCCGCCCGAGAACGGGGTGGCGTGTTCGTTCACGCGGTCCGATTCTTCGTCCGCGACGTCGTTGGAGAAGACGATGAACAGCTGGTCCAACACCACGGCGAGGTGGGTGAGGAGCACGAGTCGGAGGTCCCATTGTCCGACGAGGGCAAAGCCAAGGACCTCGCCAACGAGCAACGGCATCGCGAGGTTGGCGTGCGCGAGAGGGCGCGCCGCCTGTATCCATGCCAAGAGCTTCACGACGCTCGGAGTACAGCACATCCGGGCATTTCATCGACAACCGGGCTTGCACAAAAGTCGTCGTGTCGAGCGCGCATCGCCTCCGGCTGCTCGCATTCCCCTGACGCCCCCAGGGGGCCCCTACGCGTCGTCGTGCGCCCCCGAGCCCAGTCCGCAACAACCCGAGCCAGAACAAGGCTCGCGCCTGAGCCTTTCCAGCGGTGCAACGCGGTGGTAGAGGACGTCGCGATGCGGCAGTGCATTCTATGGATCGTTCTTCTCGGGCTCGCGCCTGGGTGCGAGACACAGGGCGCGCTGCCGGAGTCCGCCGAGGACGAGTACCTCGCCCGAGACGTGGTGGAGAGCATCCCCGAGGGCGATGCTGCCGGAGATGTGTTCTCCGGATCGTACGAGACGCTGGCGACCGTCATCTCCTGTGCGGGTGCGTGCGGACCCATCGACGTCGGTGGCACGACGTACGAAGTCTGCGAGCGCGATGCCGAGTCCATCGAGTGGATCACGGTCTACCAAGACGGCGGAGGGCTACGAGTCGACTTGGACGACGACGGGCACATCGGCATCAACCTCGATGGCTATATCCCGGTGCGTCTGCGCGGAGGCGTCGACGCGGATGGAAGCTGGGATGTGGGCGGCTACGGGACGAAGTTCGGCGACGATCTGGAGTCGACGGCCCGGGCCCGAGGAACCGCAGAAGCCGGCAAGCCGCTCGAGGGCACGGTCGAGGTTCACGTCTTCGGCGTCGTCGCGAACACCGAGACCGACTGCCACATGACGCAACGCCTCGTGTCGGTCGAACGCCCGGAGTGAGCTTCGCTGGGGCAAAGCGGCCGCGTGCGGTTTTTTTTGGGGGCGCGCCGGGCGGGACGTGATCGTCTGACCCCGGTGTGGCACCACCGGGGGGTGAACCTTCGAGACGTCATCGGGACTGTCGCGCTTGCCTACCTCCCGTTGTCCGCGGGGTGTTTCCCTGCGTGCCCCGACGGTGAAGAGGAGCAGTCCCGGTCGGTGACTCGCGACGAGGCGCTGGAGCTCCTGGCCGACGTCGCTCCCGGCGCGCCGGGGCCGTCCACGCTCTGCCTCGATGTGTGCTCCGTCGCGGTGGTCGAGGGGCCGCCCGGTGACGTGCTCTCCTGCCTGTTCGACGAGGAGACGGCAGAGCTCGAATGTGTCTTCGACGGGGAGTTCTCCGAAGAGCGCAGACGGCTTCCAGCGGAGAGGATCAGAACGGAGGATCTCCGATGGCCGGATGTCTTGCAGGGCCTGCTCACCGAGGCGGATCTTGCGGCAAACCCCAGCTCGGTCGACACCGAGTGCGTGATCGAACTCGGTGAGCTGCTCATCGATCCTCAGCCTGTCTCTTATACACATCTGACGCTGCCGACGAGCGATCTAGTGTAGATC
>OJGU01000811.1_pt1 | contig 14977 bp, 18 predicted proteins | sample 1594741 | NCBI WGS metagenome assembly OJGU01 (sample SAMN05416841, study PRJEB24817) | seawater metagenome | isolation source: Sea water | place: Canada:Atlantic | collected 2013-07
GTCTCGTGGGCTCGGAGATGTGTATAAGAGACAGGCTCCAAGCCTCTCCTGGGAAGATGGGTTAGCTACGCGCATACGTTCGAGCTTTGGGACTCGAGTCTAAAGAGGCATCGCTCCTGGCGATTGCTTGGGCGACTAGACCGGCAACGACTATTGGGACGCTCGGTCAAAGATCTTGGAGCTTCTGAACATTACAAGTCCGAAATCGTAGAACTGGAAACGTTGCCAATCTCGAGTTTCAATCTCGGAGGGTAGATCAGCTTGTCTTTCCCTTCTACTCCGGGAATATCCTCAAGAGTTCTTACGCATAAGGTCGAGCCACTCCGAGAAAAGCTTAGCGGTGGTTTAACGATGGCGAGATCCTCGATTTTACAATCGAGGACGATATTGAAAGGCTGATAAATCCAATCAATCGCATCTGAGCGCATCAAGATCGCAATTGCCACAGATCTGTGGCAGGCGGTCTGCATCTCCAGTGTGCCGTTGTGGGGATTGGGGCGGGCTGTGAGCGGTGAATCTGCATCTAGTTTTTCCCAGCTGAAGTTCTCGACGATTTCGTAGACCTTAGAAACCCTACCAACTCTCTTCTCTGGATCCACGTCGCGCTGCCAACTTTTCCTGCCTCCATTCTCGGCTATTCGATCTGCGATATTGTCAAGTCTCCGAATAGTTGGATCTTGGAATATGTGTGGTGCACACTTCACAGCGGAGAAAATCAGACTCTTCTGCGAGCGATATAGTTTCGTGGTACATCGGCCCGCTAATTGAACCCATTCCTGGAGGCTACAGTTATTTAAAAAATCAGAGCCAGTAGATTTCTCCGATCTGTTGTGATAGGCGTTTCAAACTGACATCAGATTCCCTTAGGCGAACACCAGATCGGGCCGCGCCTCTACATTTTCGAGATGATCTGCAGATTCAGCAGCCAAGACTCGCGGCCCATGAACGCCGAGGGGATTCTCACAGAGAGGGGGTTTCGGCGTTTCCTTTAACTTAGCCTTCGCCACAGGTTCGTTGCTCGAATACCTTGAGCCCGTGAGATGGCTTTCTCTGTGGGCCGCGTCGTGTGGTAGTTGCCTATTAGCTTAGGCGCTCGATGAGTCTTCGCTTTCTAAGGCCTGCCTGGAGACTAACCGCTTTCTTTTGTCGTAGCAAAGTCGTGGCAGATTCGATTCTTGGGAAGCTTAAGGTGTTGGTTGTGAGTGGGTTACTTAATGTAAAGGAACTCGTTGGACATGAACAGGCTCTGAGCGAGATCAGTGAGTGCTTCATTTTCGTTTTGAGTGTTTGCCACTTGTTGGTGGATAAATCCAATGGCTCGCTTGGCCTCCACTGCTGTTGCTGGTCGGTTGTAGGCGATCTCGAATATTCGCTGGATGGTCTGCTCTATGTTTGCTTCAGCAAGCCCTCGCGTGGCTTGTTGGACAAGCCCTTCGGCGTAGCGGCGAATGGTCGGGCTGTTCATGAGTGTTAAGCCTTGCGGGGCGATGTTGGTGATGGCTCGGCGCCCGATGCTGGCCAGCGGTTCGGGAAAGTCGAAGAGTAGCATCAGAGGGATGAGTTGGCTTCGCTTGAGGAAGAAGTAGATGCTCCTCCTGGGCATTTCGGGATCTAATGATCCTGCGCCAAAGGGGCTACTGTCGAGGTAGCTGCTCATGGTCAGCATTGAGTCTCGAATGGTTTCGGCTTCAAGACGTCTCGGGGGATAGCGCCAAAGGAGCGTGTTCTTGGGATCAGTCTTCGTTGCGTCGGCGTTCGTCAGCGATGCTTGGCGATAGGTGGCGCTTGTTACGATGAGGCGTTGGAGCGATTTGAGATTCCAATCGCGGTCGATCAATTCCGTGGCAAGCCAATCAAGCAAGCGGGGATGTGATGGGGGGCTACCTTGATTACCGAAATCATTAGAGCTGCTGACGAGCCCTATGCCGAAATGATGTTGCCAGAGTCGATTGACGATGACTCGCGCCGCCAGGTGCCCCACTCCCTTTTCTGGATCGGTGATCCAGTTCGCAAGATTTGAGCGCGCTTCTTTTTGGTCTGTTGCAACTTGGGGCACGGAGGGAAGGGCGGTGAGGAAACCGGGAATTGCAATGGGCCCTTTCTTGTTAACGTCCCCTCGTTTGAGAACATAGGTCTCGGGATAGAAATGGGGGAAGCCGCGTCCGTCGGCCGCGTGTTTCATTGGTGGTTTCCCTTCCGTGCTTACCATTGTTCTGATGGTTTGGCCGGTGTCCGACGTGAGTTCGATTTCACTACGGATCGTTTTGGTGAAGGTAGCGGCGAAATTGTAGTAGTCTGAGGCTGGAATCGGATCGAATTTATGATCATGACAGCGAGCGCATCCGATTGAGAGGCCTAGCATTGAAGTGCCGATGGTGCTGACCATGTCATCGAGTTCGTCGTAGCGGGCGGATTCGAATTCCTTTTCTGTGAGTTGGGTTGGGAATACGCCAGCGCCGAGGAATCCGGTGGCAGCGAGGGCGAGGGCATTGTCGGGGGCTAGTTGATCGCCTGCGATTTGCCAAGCGAGGAAGGTGTTGTAGGGGAGATTGGCATTGAGCGCTTGAATGACAAAATCGCGGTAGGGATAGGCATTGGGTCGATCGGAGTCGTGTTCGAAGCCACTGCTTTCAGCAAAACGGACCACGTCTAACCAGTGCCGCGCCCATCGTTCTCCGTAGGCCGGGGAAGCCAGGAGTTGATCTGTCAACCGAGCGTAGCGATCTGGTCGTTCGTCGGCGAGATAGGCGCGGGTCTGTTTTGGACTGGGAGGGAGGCCTAGGAGATCCAGGTAGAGGCGACGAACGAGGGTGCGATCATCGGCAGGTGCTTGAGGGGTGATTCGGGCGGCGATCTGGCGCGCGCGGATGAAGTGATCAATAGGGGATTGGTCCCACTGAGATAGGTCGATCGAAGGGACGGTTTGTCCGTTGAGTGGCTGGGTTGCCCAGAATGAGGAATCCTTGGGCGAGGGCGATTCGGCGGCACCCTGAGTGGTCAGGGTGGCCGCAAGGAGTGAGAGTCCGATAAGAATTCCGCCGAGTCGTTTCATGGGATTATAGCGGAGTCTAAGAGAATGGTTTAGGGGCTCAATAATGGACTGGGCGAAAGAGCTAGCTACGGAAATTCTCGAAGTTGAGTTCTATGGGGAATTCTTCTCCTTTGAGCATCGTCATTACTTTTTGGAGATCATCCCGTGACTTTCCGGTGACGCGAATGATATCGCCTTGAATGGCGGCAGTTACCTTGATTTTCGTCGCTCGGATCTTAGCGTTGATATCCTTGGCGTCGTTGCCGGGGATGCCTTGCTGGAACTTAATTGTCTGGCGTGCATGGCCGAGGGGAGACACATCGTTATCGCACTGCTCTACGTTCTTGAGGCTGATACCCCGCTTGGCGAGCTTAGCGATCATCACCTCGTAGAGGGCGTCGAGACGTTGTTGATCTTTCGCGCTCAGCTTGATCACGTCATTGCTATAGTCAATTTTTGCATCACTTCCCTTGAAGTCATAGCGAGTCGTGATCTCTTTATGGGCCTGGCTGACCGCATTCTTGACTTCCATGGTTTCGACTTTGGAGACGATATCAAACGATGGCATGGGGTGGATTATGGTTCTTTGTGAGGCACCCATCAATGGGCGATTTTGGGGATTTTTTCGACAAGAAGGGAGTTGGATGTGGAAAAAGGGGGATTTCAACTTGATACCGAGGGGGGGCTCGGGCTTAATGCGGGTGTCAGGGCCCATGGAGTGTGGACTTACGAACCCCGCCAGGGCAGGAATGCAGCAACGGTAGTTTGCTCCGCATTTGCTATGGTCACCCTGGCATTTTTTCTTTCTTCGTGAATTTTTTTCTCACGAGCCCCGTGTTCTTCCCCTGATGAGTTGCATCCCTCTCAGGTGGGCGCTAGAGTTTGCCTTTTAGGATTCATGGCGTACCAAGTCATAGCACGGAAATATCGTCCGCAACGGTTCGAAGATGTGGTCGGGCAAGACCATGTCACGCGAACGCTCTCTCAAGCCATTGAGATGGAGCGGATTGCCCATGCCTATTTGTTTTGCGGTCCCCGTGGGACGGGCAAGACGACCTTGGCGCGTATTTTCGCAAAGTGCCTCAACTGCACGGAAGGCCCCAGAACCTCGTTTTCCGATGACGATGAGCGTTGTGTGGAGATCGCGGAGGGGCGGTCCTTGGATGTGATTGAGATTGACGGAGCGAGCAATCGCGGGATCGAGGAGATTCGCGAGCTCCGTGATACGGTCCGCTACGCCCCGGCATCGTCCAAATTCAAGATCTATATCATTGATGAGGTCCACATGCTAACCAAGGAAGCGTTCAACGCCCTCCTGAAGACCTTGGAAGAGCCTCCGGAGCACGCCAAATTCATGTTCGCGACGACGGAACCGGAAAAAGTGCTGCCGACGATCTTGTCTCGCTGTCAGCGTTTTGATTTGAGACGGATTCCAAGTTCACTCATAGCGACGCATTTGAACCATATTGCTTCTCTAGAAGGTGTGAGCATCGAAGATGCTGCCTTGCAGGCTGTCGCTCGGGGTGCCGATGGAGGCATGCGAGATGCGGAGTCGACGCTCGACCAATTGATAAGTTTTTGTGGTGAGAACATTGTGGAGGCCGATGTGCTTTCCATGTTCGGGATGGCATCCCGTGATCAGGTGCTTCAGCTTTCCAAGCGTCTCGTTAGAGGGGATACCATCGGTGTGTTGCAGTTGGTGGATCTCCTGACCGGAGAGGGGAAGGAGCTAGGGCGCTTGCTTAGCGATCTCTTAGGATTCTTTCGGAATCTACTCCTCTTCCAGCTGTCCAAAGAAAATGTTGAGCTCGTTCAGGCTTCAGAGGCCGAGCTTGTGGTGCTACGAGAATTGGCTGGAGAACTATCCCCGGAACGCCTATCGCGCCTGCTTGAGGTGCTCTCTGATTGCGATTATCGCATGAAGGGCGCGTCAGCAAAGCGAATCTTTTTTGAGGTTTCTTTGGTCAAGGGAATTGAAGCGGTGCAATCGGTTCCGCTTAACGAGGTTTTGAAACGACTGAAGGAACTGCAGTCCGAACCAGGTGGGAACGATTCGGCGCCAGCTATGGGGCAAGAGAGTCCAACATCGGCGGCCCCGAAAGCCCAGATTACCTCCGCGCCACGTCAGGCGCCGACGGCTGCTCCTGCTCCCCTAACAGCTCCGGCTTCCCCGCCTCGTCCCGTGCCTTCCCCGCCTTCAGCTCGAGCCCCTGAACTGGCACCCAAGGCAGCTTCTCCACCGCCACCGGTGTCGGTGCCGGAAGTTGAAGAACAAACACGGCCTGCTCCTGTGCCGGAGGCGACGTCACCAGGGGAAGCGAAAGAGCCAGAAGCTGTGCCGGTAGCCTCCGATCCAGCGCTTGTTTGGCCGAAGGTGTTGGCATTTGTTGAAGAAAAAAGTCCGTTTACCCACAGTTATTTGAAAGTGGCGAGACCCCTTGGGATCGCTGGACGCCTCATAACCATTGGATTCCCACCTCAGGCGCGAGATAATATCACCTTGCTCGAAAGCGGGAAGAACAAGTCGATGCTGAGTGAGGCCTTTGGAGCCTGTGGTTTGGATAAATGTACGCTGCAATTTGTCGAGTCGGCTGATCTATCGGAAGCCTTCAATGCGCAAAAAGCGGCTGAAGCCGCGGCGCCGCCGAAGCCGAATCGGACAGCGCTCTCAGCTGACAATGCCTCCGGCCCAAGGGTTGTTGAGCCGGATGTGGTGGACTTGGAAGAATTCAGAAATGATCCGCTGATCAAAGAGGCTTTAGAGATTTTTAAAGGACAGATCGTCCAACCCGGAAAGAGCTCCTGATTTGGAGCGTAACTAGAAACGAACGAAAGTAGATCTTATGTCGAGTATTGGAAAATTGATGAAACAGGCCACGCGCATTCAAAAAGACATGGAAGAAGCGCAGGCAGCCTTGGCAAATAAGACGGTTGAATCGACCAGTGGCGGTGGGGCGATCAAGATTGTTGCAAAATGTGACGGGACCTTGGAATCGATCAAAATCGATCCCCAGGCTGTGAGTTCTGATGATATTAGCATGTTGGAAGATTTGATTCTGACAGCGGTGAATACCGCTCTCAATCAGGCGAAGGAAGTTTCGAATGATGAGATGGGTAAGTTGACCTCCGGATTGAAGATCCCTGGATTAATGGGCTAATTGATTAGGGCTACGGCGAGCGCTTTGGGAGACTGGTTTTTACCTCTCAAAGCGTTTTTCTCTTTTGCTCACATCGGTCCTGTTTGTCATGGCTGAACTTCCTGGCCCCATCCAAGTGCTCAAGAGCGCCCTCGGTCGTTTGCCTGGCATTGGACCGCGTTCTGCTGAGCGTCTAGCGCTCTTTGTGGTGCAGTCTGATGCTCTTTGGGTCAAGGATCTGGCATCTGCTCTGACGACGGCAAAGGAGCGAATCGCTTTTTGCGATCTGTGTGGTGCGTTGACCGAGGTGCAGCCGTGTGAGATGTGCGAAGATCCCCGACGGGATGCGTCGGTGATTTGTGTCGTCGAACGCCCAGTCGACGTGATTTCGCTGGAAAAATCGAACGCTTTCCGGGGGAGGTATCATGTGCTTGGAGGGCAAATCTCGCCTCTTAATGGAGTCGGTCCCGAAGACCTTCGAATCTCTGAGCTTGAGTCTCGCATCGCCGATACTTCAGTGAGGGAATTAGTGATCGCACTCGGTTCCGACGTTGAGGGAGATGCAACAAGTTATTATCTCGCGGACCGTTTCAAATCGAACAATATCCGTATCACCCGGCTCGCTCATGGCTTGCCGGTGGGGGGCGGCTTGGAGTTTGCGGATGAGTTGACGATTGGGCGAGCCCTCGAGGGGCGGCGCTCGTTGGACGTGGACGATGAGACGGACTAGAGGCAGAGGGTAGGTTTTTTATGGGAGTACCGAAGGCAGTTGTTTTTGATCTAGGGAAGGTTTTATTGGAATTCGATTTTAGCATTTTTGCTCGAAATCTTGCGAAGAATGCGACGCTCTCTGCGGAGGCGATCGTGAAGGAGGTCGTCGGATCGGAGATCCTCATAGACTATGAATATGGACGGACGACTTCCCAGGAATTTTTTCAACAGGTGAAGGCTGCTACCGGCTATCAAGGAGATTTCCGCTCGTTCGAACCTGTCTTTGGCGCGATATTCACGGAGATGACGGAGATGACAGCCCTCCACGGGCAACTCAGGGCTCAGAAGATTCCAACCTACATATTTTCGAATACCAACGAAATCGCCATTCAAATCGTTCGGGAGCAGTATGAGTTCTTCCAAGGCTTTGATGACTACATTTTTTCGTATGAACACCAGGCGATGAAGCCTGAGTCGGCTCTCTATGAGGTGGTTGAACAGCGTTCCGCATTGAAGGGGAGTGATCTCGTATTCATCGACGACAAACCCGAGAACATCCATGCCGCCAAAGAACGAGGTTGGCATGGCATTGTTCAGCAAGATTCTAAACACACCCAGGCGGGGCTTCGGGCTCTTGGGCTTCCTGTGGATTAGTGATTTCTGAAGGTACGAGCGGGTAGCTGGGGGAGTCGAAGTGGAGGAGTCGGGTTGCTAGTTCATTCAGTGCCACCCGGGTCTCATGAAATCTGCCCGACAGTTGCTCGAAAATCAGGCGAAGATCATAGCTCTTAGCAAGCGAGTGTTGGCCTGCGTCCCGATAGAACATGGGGCCTACGGATTCATAGAATTCGAGGGTTGGGGCGCCACGTCGTTCAGTTCGATGCCGTAACCATTCTTCGTGAATGCCGGTATGAAAGAGCAAGCGGTTTGCGACATGCGCCTTCTGCTCGAAACGAACGCGATGATTGCCCCCTCTAAGGGTTTCAATCCACGCGTCTAGGCTGAGTGACTTTGTGTTCGAATTCCCGGTCTGATTTGTGGGGCTTTCTGATCTGGTGAATTCTGCCAAGAGTTCAGCGACGTAGTCCGCAAGCTCTTCATTTTCAATGCCCGCATTTCGAAGAACGCGGCGTACCAGGACGTAAAAATAGAGATGAATGGATATTGGGAGATTGGCAGGGGTGTCTATGATCGCTTCATAGATCGTATCACTATCTAAGAGGAGGGTTCGTGAATCGGGATCTGCGAGGAGATTCTGTAGCGCAGTCTCTTGCTTTGAGTGCTGATCCAGCGTGTTAAGAAGAAATGCGATGTCCTGTGGCGTGAATTGTATCCGACAATTAGCCCTGATTACTTTCATAAGACCCCCTTTCGTTTAGCGCTAGAATCTAGCGATGTCGCCTCGTTAACTGACAGCATATCTGATGCCATTGCGGGTAGTTGCAAACCGAGGCTCGTCGAAGCCGGTAGCTCGGTCTAGCCTTTAAGCCGTAGGGGCTTCTTGATCTGGATCGAGAGATGATCCGCAGCGATAACAATGATCGGCGATATCGATGTGGCCTTCTGCCGAACAATTGGGGCAGCTACGGGTCGTCGTGGAGGATTCCTGGCGGGTCAATTCTGCTGTCACGATTCCCGTCGGTACTGCGATGATTCCGTAGCCCATGATCATGACAATGGCTGCCAAGAATTGTCCGAGCGGTGTTGCAGGGGCCAGATCCCCGTAGCCAACCGTCGTTAGCGTGACGATTGCCCAGTAGATCCCTTTGGGAATACTGGTGAATCCGCCTTCTTCCCCCTCGATCAAGTACATCAGCGAACCAATGATCGTCACCAGTACCACAATAGTGCTGACGAACACGACGATTTTGGGGCGACTCGCTCGGAGAGCCCGCATGATTGTCTGCGAGCCTTCAAGGTATTGAACGAGTTTAAGAATGCGGAAAATTCTTAAGACTCTAAGCAGGCGAACGACCACCAAGAACTCAGCTCCAGAATAAGCGAGACTTAGGTAGGTCGGGAGGATTGCTGCCAAGTCTACGATCCCATAGAAACTCCTGGCGTAGTAGGCAGGCGAACGTACAGACCATAGGCGAAGGAAGTATTCGGCCGTGAATAGGAGAGTGAAGGCCCATTCTATGAGCTTGAAGGTTCCTTGAAATCGTATGTGAAGAAAGGCGACGCTGTCGAGGCAGACGGCCAGGACGCTAGAAACGATTGATACGATGAGGAGAACGTCAAAGGCTTTGCCCGCGGGGGTGTCTGCTTCAAAAATGATGAGACGGCAAATTTCGCGGATGCTCAGATCGTCTTCTTTCTTCATAGAAAAAAGGGAGTTGAGATCTGGCTAGAAATGAGTGGCACCACGAGGTCGAATCGTCCCAGCCTGCAGCTGATTGAAAGCTTCTTGTCTTGAAGGGGGTGTCCGACAGCGAGACAAAGATTGCTAGGCGACCGCGATCAGGCCAATGACGACGGCAACTGAAATGGCTTGCTTGATGCCTTCAAGTTTCTTGGTATCGGACGTCAATTGAGAAAGCGCGGCTCCGAGAGAACTGAGACAGACAAAGCCAAGAGCGAGGCCAGCGAGGGTGCCGGTGTTGCCGGTGAATTGAGTGGCATGACTAGCGGCGTAACCAACAGTAAAAAGACCGAGAAGTTTTCCCCATCCGTGTTTGTAAGACTGAAGCGTCATGTGGCAAAGGAATCCCACAGCGAGTGCAAGGAAGAGATGACTCCCACTGGTCACTCCGTGGACGAGGCCATCTCCGAAACTTGTCGAATGCGGATGAACGGGATGTGCCGCTAGGGAACTTGGTAGCAGGGCTAGCAGGAGCAGGGTGAACTTACTGAGAGTGGCGTTTGTTGCTTTGCGTTCCATGAATGCTTAGATCAGTACTTTTCTGATTTATCCCTTAAAGCCGGCCACATTGCAATTGTGTTTCTCAAATTACGGGCTTTCCGCCCGAGTTCCCTCAGCCTCACTCGAACTAAGCTTTGCCATCGTTGCTTCGAGTTGGTTGCGAAACTCATATCGATACTGTGGTGTGATGACAATGTCTCTGCGCAGTCCGGATCGCTTTCGGATCACGAGAATTCGGTGTCGAGATTTCCAGGTGTTGGCCCAGTTTTCTCTGGCAAACTTGCGGCGTTTCGAGATGGATTCGATGTCTTGAAGGCGAATTCGTCTCACCCGAATTCCTAGCCAGGTCACAGTCAGGTGGTTGTGGGTGATCTGATAGTCGTAGAAGTACCGATGCCAGGCGTAAATCACCCCAAGGGTGAGCGTTCCAGCAAGAGCGGTCAGAAAGATTTCCATCAGAACGAGGCGTCTGTCGATTGCCCAAGCCAGAGCAAGATCATAGGAATTAGTAGCCCGAGGACAAGGGCGAGCCAAACCGGCCACGCTTTTCTGCTTGTCTTGAAGGCCAGAAAGACACCGAGAAAGATTGTAATCATCAAGGCGATCGACATCACGACAACCAGGTATTGAAAGAGTTGGGGTGTGTAAGTCTCAGCAGATTCGGTTGGGAAGACTTGATCGACATGGATTGACGTCAGTTTCTCCCTCCAACCACCGCCTTCTCCGATGCCCTTGTTTCGATTGGCGCTGACCGTCTGATACCATCCCGTACCGATGTAGAGCAGTAGGAGCGGAGTGAAAAAACACCCGAGGTAGAGGTGAAGTCGGCGCAGGAACTTCATGGTTCTAAAGGAAGAAGCGCCTTGCAGTCACGATTGCGGATCGGTTGATGATCAAGGGGCATGCCTAGCTATTGTTTTGCTGGAATGTTGATCACCTGACCAACTTGAAGTCGGCGAGGGTCGAGTCCCGGATTGGCTTTCAGAATATCTTTGGGATAAATCATGTGCCCTTGTTCTCGATAGCGTTCAGCAATTTTGGAAATCGTATAACCTGGTTCAACGGTGATTTCGTAGACTGGGCCGTCATAGGGGACTTGCTCAGGCACTCGGGTCTTGCTTGTACTTACCTTGGGAGCAGGGGCGGGGCGATTTGCGAGTTTCTTGAGCTCCGATAGTATCTTCTTGTTGTCTGCCAGGCGCTTGTCATCTAGCGACTTAAGCTCTTGGGTTAGTTTCTTGCTTAGAACCTCAAGCTGACTGCTTGTGACGGCTTCCGCCTGTTTGTCGTTGAGGCTCTTGATCGCTCTCTGTAATTGGCTCTCGAGGCGCTCAACTCGTTGCTGGAGAACAACATTGGCTGATTGAAGGTCTTCGACGATGGTATAGAGGCGACGGTATCGTTCTTCAGCCTGCTGTTGTGCGACAAAGTTGGCGGTGCTGGCAGATCGATTCTGTGCTCCTTCAACGGTGACTGCCATCAGGGCGAGAGCTGTGAAGAGAATCAACTGGCATCCGGATTTGAATGTGTGGTGCGAACGCATATTCTTACGATAGGGCTGGTCGAGTGGCGCATCAAGTTGGAATCAGCGTTCCGGCTATCCTGGTCGTCCTTCCGAGGCGATTTGAAGGCGAGGGAGATTGGATGACATTGAGGGGGCTAAATGACTCAGGACAAGGTTCCGACGGACTCATCCTATGTACTGATTTTGGAATCGTCCGGCTGTGACTACGGTTTAGGGAACTCTTGGGTGGCTGTTCTGAAAGAACCTTAGTCGCTACGGAAGTTTACTAGTGACATCAGTGTTTTCTACTATGGACATCGTTCTGGCAGGTATTATTGGAATAGTGGTTCTTATAATTGGGTTGATTGCGGCCTATCTGGGTGGCCTCATTGCTTGGTATTCCGCCAAGAAATCTTGGTTTCAGCTATCGGTGCCGCGGCAACAGTGGGTGGCTATATGTGTCGCTCTCGGATTCGTGTCAGGCCTCGGTGGAGGATTGTTCGGAGCAGAGCTAGCGGCTGCTCGGTGCCTTCCTTGGTCGACCAGTGGTTTTAGTCAGGTGACTGATCTGAGCCACGCGCTTGCCCTCTTGTTCTAGAAATCATGCGAAGAGATGTCTCTCCGCGTGATATGTAGGGAGAGCAATAGCCTTGGGCTTACCCTGCCAGCGCATAGGTGATAAGAGTAAGCGCCTGAACGGCGACGATACCCCAATACCAGCGCATGAACGATGATTTAGACCGCTTGTGATGGAAACATCGTTGCCCAGCGAGGCTGCCGATGCTGCCCCCTATCAGGGCTAAGGCGTGGAGGGTGTTTTCTGGAACTCTTTGCCGCGACTTCTTAGCCTGGTGCTTGTCCCATCCGAAGAGAGCGAAGGTCGTGAGATTGATGACGAGCAAAAACGCCAGCACTGCGGGCGTTCCCCATACGATGAATCCTCCGCTGAGAACGAGCGTGATCGCAAGGCAGAAGAGGAAAATGGAGGTTTCGAGATTGCGGTAACGAGGCATGAGAGTCCTTTTCTCAGCGGAAACGTTGCCGTAGGGCTGTTTGTCCTACTGGGGGCGTCTTAACTGGATTTGGTGCTCGTTCCTTAAAAAATTAATGAGCTCCGTGACACTCGCTTCTGTTGATCTCTCAAGGAGAGGAAGGAGTCTGCACGCCTCGCCGAGATTTTCTGCAAGGCAGGCTTGCTCGATCTCTTGAGCGAGATTGGCGGTCGCTTCTAGGCCGTAGATTTGGGCGATAGCTTTAAATGAGTGGGCCGTTCTTCCCAAGTTGGATACGTCCTTTTGTTCAGCGAACGTTGTCAACTCGACGATAGTTCCTGGTGCATCGTCGACGAAGGATTGTGCCAGTTCCTCAACGGGCTCCGGTCCAAGATCTTCCAGGAGCTCGTCGGTTTTCCTACGAATCGAATTCAAGTTGTTTTGAGATTCCTCAGGCGTCATGATTCTCGTCTGGGCCAGACTAGCCTGTTCTTGGATCTGTGCAAGTCTGGGGCTATCGGGTAGCAGCGATCGGTAGGGAGGAGAGCCGTGGTTGTTGCGGGCTGAAATGGAGTGAACTGGTGGAACTTCGCCGCTTAGGCAGCTGCTGGTTGAGTCCAGGGAGAAGGAGAATCACTGGCTGCTGAGCCGGCTTCTTCCGGATGGCGCTCGAATCGGTGTACTGGGCTTGAGCCACGGTCGATCAGATCATAAATATCATTAGCGTAGTGGACGGGCCCTGTTTGCCCCATAGTACGGACTTTGAACGACTCATCTTTCCAGGATTCGAGGGCATACTTCACGATCTGACCTTCCATCGGAATATGGAGAACCAGCTGATCCATGATCAACTGCGGAAAGTGATCCCGGTCGATGTCTCGCAATTGATTGATATTGAGAGCGATGGTGGGGCGCTTCATCCAGGCTGCGGCGTTAAGTGCTTGAATATCAATGCTTTCCGGGTCGATTGCCTCTTCTCCCACGATTACGACCGCGTAAGATGAGTTCACGACCTGATCGATCAACCGAGATTGTCGTTCTTTCTCACTGTTGAAGTTTCCTTCTGTCTCGAAATCAGCCGTGGTCCAAGGATTGATGGCGACATGATTCTCACTCAACCACTCGACTAGCTCCCGATAAAGAAGGGCATCGGTCTTGTGATTCAAACTGAAGAAAACTTGTTTTTCGCCGCACATATCTGTCTTCACCGCATTGTTCGCGCTTTTCAGCGTTGCGAACTGTGGGTCCAGTCTGCCAGTGGAGCGAGTTCTTAAAATACGTACAAGTACTTAATTTTTCATCGGAGGTGGCTCCATCAATGCCTCTGGCGCTCATCGAGGAGTAGCTGCCGTTCTTTCGCTATACGAGGTGACGGAGTTTAGTGATGCGCCCTGTTGAGACCCATTCAGCGACGAATATGTCCCCATTGTGGTCAAAGCAGGCGTCATGGGGGTGAATAAACTTGCCCGAGACCCACTCTGACGGCGTTGTTCGGAGTTTTCGTTGGTCTTTGAGGACCTCGATCCGCCAATCGGGATCTTCGCCAAGATGGGCGACGATGCGGTTGTTCTCGTCGAGGAGTGTGATTCGGGCACTCAAATCTGGAACGAGCATTAGCTTTCCGTGGGTATCGATATTGGCCGGAAGAATCATCCCATCGAGGGTGGAAAGGTGCCGTCCTCCCAGGGTGAACCACTGCAGGCGTGCATTGGCACGATCAGCCACGGCTATGCTGGGTGTCCGGCCTTTCCGGTCATCGAGCCATATTCCGTGGGGGAGTTGGAATTCGCCATCTCCCTTGCCGGGCGTTCCGAAAGAAAAAACCCACTCGCCCTTTTGGTTGTACCGGTGCACCGTCCAAGCCCCGTAGCCATCGGCAAGGTAAAAGCCGCCGTCGGGGTGGAAGGCGAAATTTGTCGGCATGAAGCGGTCTCTGCCCCAGACCCCTTTCGGGTTCTCCGCTTCTCCCTCAGCATAGTGATTCGATCCCATAGGCGCTCGTTTCTCCCAGACGGTTTCGCCTTTGAGTGTCAGTTTGGCGAAGCGCTTGAGGTGTTGGTAAGCCGTCACGTAGAGAAATTCGTCTCCGTTTTCATTTCTAACTTCGAGTCCATGCCCGCCGCCTTGGAACTGTTTCCCAAAGGAGCGGACGTATCGTCCTTGGGGATCGAAGACGAAGATGGAGGGATGATCGTTCAATGAGGCTTTCCCTTCGTGGATCACGTAGAGGAACCCATTGCGATCGACCGCGACGTTGTGGGTTGTTTGCCAAGTAAATTGACTGGGGAGTTTTGCCCAATGATGGATTACCTCATATCGATAGTCTCCCTCACCAACGACTGGAAGGGTATCCCCTTTGACGCTGGTAATAATCTGAGGGAAGGCGGTGGCAACGATTGTCCCTTTGATAAACGTTCGGCGATCGAATATGTGATGATCCTTCATAAGAGGCGATAATGGTTTCTCTTGTGACAACTTGGGTGGCAACAAGGCTAGCACGGCTGCCGAGCCAAACTCAAGCAAGGTAAATACGTGCTCACGATACGAACTCACGGCGTACGGCTGTAGAATCAGGTGGTTTTTGCCCTTTACTGCTAACCCCGCTGTATTATTCCATTGACTCCGATAGAACCCGGATGCTACTTTCCCGCCCGATGCGGAATTCACAGAACACGCTCCTGCTTCTTATGAACGGGCTGCTCCTAAGCAGTCCGGCAGCTGGGTGTTAGTGATTCTGTC
>OJGU01000812.1_pt1 | contig 14964 bp, 13 predicted proteins | sample 1594741 | NCBI WGS metagenome assembly OJGU01 (sample SAMN05416841, study PRJEB24817) | seawater metagenome | isolation source: Sea water | place: Canada:Atlantic | collected 2013-07
GGGCTTGGGGCGGTCCATCATCACGATGCCGAAGGGTTGAGCTTCGCGCTCGCGGCGGATGGGAAGAATGAGCACCGAGCGCGCGCCAAGCTCCGCCAGTGCTGGCGCTATCGGCCGCATTCGGGAATCGGATTGAGCATCTTCGAACGCGACAGGAGCATCGGCATTGCGAAGGGCCTCAATGAGCCGTGGCGCATCGGAGAGGTCGATGCGAATGCCGTCGAGTGCGGCCTGGCTCTCGGAGCCGGCGCTGGCATGGAACCGGATCGCCCGGGGTCCGTCGAATGCGCCGTAGCTGACGCGGAAGCTTGGGAAGGACCACGCCGTCTCGATGAGGGCGTCGAGCGCAGCCATCGGCGCGCGCGCCAAACCGCAGTTGGCGGTGGTGGACGTTTGGATCGCGCTCACGCCTGCGGCACTGTGCAAGTCCCGTGCGACCTGGAAGGCGTCGTCGTCGTCCCAGCGATCCATACCCAACACTATCTACGATCTCCTGCGGTTGGTGCCCGTGAATCGTGTTTTTTGATTTGGGACGTTCAGTCCTGCGGGCTGGGTCATCCTGCCTCATCGGGGTTTGGCTGGGCCGCACACGATCCAGCCGGCCGGGTGGAGACGACCCGGTCCGGTACAGGTGATCGATCTTGAGACGGTTCAGCGTCGTCGTCGGCCGGCGAGCAGGATTCCGAACACGAACAGACTCGCCAAGCCGCCGGCGCCGCCACGTCCTCCGGCCGTGCAACCTGAATTGGTCTCGATCGAGACATCGTCGAGCACGTCGTCGATCGCCTCTTCGACTTCCATGATGCCGGTGGCGACGAGGGCGTCGAGGCAGCCGTTCAACTCGGGCCCCGCCATGACGAACTCGCCGTCACAGAACAACGCACCGTCGCCGGTGCACGAGGCGTCGCAGTCGGCACGGAACTCGTACTCGCAACTCTCGAACTCCTCTTCTTGGCAGTCCGTCTGGCAGGTCATGTTTGCTTGTGCGCCGCACGATCCGCCGCAGCATTCGACGCAGTGCTGGTAGCAGGAACCGTTGACGGTGGCCGCACATTGGCTGTCGCACTCCCCGTCGCATGTGGCCTCGCATGATGCTTGGCAGGTCTCGGGGTCGTCGGCGTCGGAGCACTGGGCATCGCACGCGCCGACACACTCGCCGAAGCAGTTGTGCTGGCAGATGACGTTGACGCCAGCGTCGCAGTCGCTCGAGCACTGCTCGGTGCAAGAATCCGTGCACGTGGGCTCAGGATCGAGCGTGCACGTGTCTTGGCAGACCAAGTGAAGCTGCGTTGCACAGGCCTTCTTGTAGACGCCGAAGTCTTCGCAGCCCGCCTCGCACTCGAGGTTGCCTCGAATCTCGCAGCTGAATGCGTCCTCGAGCCGCATGCCGTTGCACTCGGGAATGCCCGCCTGGGCGGGGTTGGAAAGGAGGGCGCCGGTCAAAACGGCGGCGCACGGAAGCAGCCAAGTCAAAGGGTTCGTCATCATCAAGTTTCCAAGTAAGAGGTAAGCGTCCGCAGGTAAGAGCGAGCATCCTGTCGCGGGGAGCGGACTCTTCGGTAGTCCTCCCTGGGGCGCTTTGGATTCCGTCCGGCGTGGAAAAATGCCTCGTCGTCAGTCTGCGAGCCGTACGCTGCCCTTGGTCTTGGCGGGCCATGTGGCCAGCACTGCGCCCGTGGGGGACATCAACCCATGTTGGGCCATGGCTCGCTTGGCACCGATGGTGAACGCGTTCGTACCGTCCATGTCGACGTCCTCCGGGAGCGTCTGCGTCGCGTTGACACGAAGGGGACCGGCCTTCGCTGCGTCGAGCAACGCGTCGATCTCCGTCTGCATCGCGGGGCTTTTGGGGTCGTCGGTCCTGGCGTCGAGCCGAACCCAGACCGCGATGGGTTGATCGGGCGTCCAACTTGCGTCGACGAGCGGAATCATCACGGCCGTGCGAGGCGTGCTCTGACTGCTGGCGCGGTGGCCACCTCGGACGGCCCAGCTTTTGGAGCCCAGCAGGTCAGGGCGCGGGATGGCTGTGAACTCTAGAACCTTGGCGTCCGGGTCTCGATCGAGCGCCGAGGCTACGGTGTCGAGCTTTTGGACTCGCACGTCTCGCGTGAGCGGGAAGCCATCGCACGCGAGCGTGCTGAGCAATGCGGCGAGGATGACTCGGCGGAGCACATTACGAGTCTACCAGTCACGACTTCTGTGGTTGCTCCGAGCACGGCCGCTACTCGGTCTCCGTGGCCTCTCGCAGGACGCTTTCGAAGCGCGGTACCGGTCCGAAATGCAGGGCTTTCGATCGCTTCCAAGACCGCGAGAGTCCAGCGCTCTCGAGTCCGAGAAGGTCGGTGCGTGCGGTCTGATAGGACACCGCGTGATACGACTGATGTTCGGCGATCGTGTAGTCGGAACCGGGACGACGCAGCGCGTGACGAAGCAGCGCGGTCTGCCGACGGTTGTACTGGCTGCACGTTCGCAGTGCGCCTTCGAAGGCACGCTGGTCTTCGACGGAGCGTTGGATGTAGTGCTTCAGGTTTTCGATCGCGCGTGTGATCACGTCCAGCTGGTGGATGATGAAGTACGTCGCGTCGTTGTCGTCGGTCTCGGCGTGGAGGAACGCGCGGCCATACTTGGCCGGAGCCTTCTTGATGACGCTGGAGATCGTCACGAATTCCAGCAGCCAATACTTGGAGCGCAGCGCGGACCAGTAGAAGAGCGCCCGCTCGTGTTTGGCGCGAGGCTTTCGCTTCGTCCGAAGCATCTCCTTCGCCACCTTGCGCGTGGTGGAGGCGCCCTCGAGCTGGCTCGAGGTGATGGCTTCCTCCATCAGCGAGGTCACGATGTAGTGGTCTCGTGCCTGGCTGGAGCGCAGCTGGCCTCCCATGCCGATCGAGCCGTGGGAGTTGCTGTCGATGCTGTGCAGGCTTCGCAGGACCTGGTCCGGAAGGCTGTAGGAGAAGGCTCGACCCGAGGGGTCCTAAATTAGTAGTTGGTTGCAAGCACGTTTGTTCATCCGGCGCGGTACTGCTCGATCGCGGCGTTGACCTCGACGTCGTCGAGGATGTGGTCGGTCTTCTTGGCGACGCCGAAGATGTGCTTCACCAGTCCCTCCTCGGGCTCGATGCCGCGGGACTTCAGCCAGTACACGACGTTGCTCTCGCCGGACATGAAGCCGATCTCGATCGACTGGCGCTTGCCGAACCAGCCGGCGGGGACGCCCGAGTAGATCTGATCTGCAAGGCCCTCGTCGCCCTTGTTGATCGCCTTGATGACCGCCGCCGCGTGCACTCCGGTCGCAGTGCGGAAGGCATCGTCGCCCACCAGCGGATACTGCCCGGGGATGGGGACGCCGACTGCTCGCGCGACGGTGCGGCACCACGGGACGAGGTTGGTGAGGTCGCGGTCGCCGAGCTCGCCCATGAGTTTGAGGTTCATCAGCGTCTGGTCGAGCGCTGCGTTGCCCACCCGCTCACCGATACCCAGCGCGGTTCCGTGGATGCGGTCCGCTCCGGCTTCGATCGCTCGAAGGTTGTTGATGACGCCGAGGCCGCGGTCGTTGTGCCCGTGCCAATCGATGCCGACGTGCTCGGCCCCCATCGACTCCAGGAGCAGGCGCGTGAACGAGATCAGGTCCATCACGCCCTCGGGGGTGGCGTGGCCGACCGTGTCGCACAGGCATAGCCGGGTGACACCGTGGTCGACGGCCGCGCGGAAGAGCGTATCGAGGGTTGCTGGGGGAGTCCGGGTGGTGTCCTCGGTGACGAAGGTCATCGGCAGCCCGTGCTCGCGGCACAGGTCCGCGGCCATGACCGTGCGCTCGAGCAAGAGGTCCGTGTGCCAGTTCTCAGCGTAGAGCCGAATGGGGCTGCTGCCGAGAAACGCATAGACGGTGATCTCCTCGCCGGTCTTCTGCGCGATGTCGGCGATCGCGTTGATGTCGTTGGCGTGGGTTCGGCCCGCGCAGGCGAACTCGATGCCGAGCTTCTCCTGCTGCGCGTACCCGATCAACGCGGTGACGTCTTTGACAGCGCGGGCACCTGCACCGGGAAGTCCGAGGTCGACCGCGTCGATACCCAGGCTTGCGGTCAGCCGAAGGATCTCCTGCTTCTCCTCGATGCTCGGATCGCGGACGGACGGCGATTGGATCCCGTCGCGCAGGGTCTCGTCGAAGAACGAGAGCTTCTTGCGCTGCAGCGGGGACAGAGGTCCCTTGCGGTTGCGCGTGTTCCAGTCGAAGATCAGGTCGCCGAGATTGGTGTCGGGGGTGTCCTGGGCTCCGCTGTCGGCCATGAGCGGAGCGTACTACAGCCGCTCAGCTTTCGACTGCGCACTGAACCACTCCTTCCATCGAGGTCACGCTGGGTTGGAGGATGCAGGTGGCCATTCGCTCGAACTTCTCTGGGTCATCGTCCCGCTCTGCACCGGCTTCTACGAGGCATTTGTCGATGTCCCTGAGCTCGCGCTTTGCCTCTTCAGGCACGTCGGGCTCCTGATCCACGAGTTGGGCCATCTTCTGACAGACCTGAGCGACGAGGTCTCCGGAATCGTCGACGGGCTCCTGGGCTAGCGAATCGGATTCCCGCTGGGCGCACGCCTGCATCTGTTCGAGCGTCTCTGCAGCGTCGGCGCACGCCGCCGCGATCTCGAAAGCTTCTGGGTCGATCTCCAGCATGCCCTCGAACTGCGCCCTGCATCCCTCCATCATTTCGACCTTCACGGAGTCCTCGAGGCCCTCGGTATTCATGCCGGAGAGCCCGAACATCTTCTTGCAAACCCCGCCGACGGCATCGCGTGGTTCTTGCGCAGCCTGGCGCGTCTCGGCCGGCGGTTCATCGGGTTGGTCGTTCCCACCGAACCCGTTCCACTGGTCTTCATCCGCCGCAGGCGCGACGGCTGGCTCACTGGGGGCGACGGTGGGCGGCTGCGACTTGCACGCGAGGAGTGACGAGAAGGCGAGCAGTGTGGCGAGCCGCATCGCGCCGACGGTAGACGCGGCACGACCGAGTTTCAAGGTCGTCGCCGACTCTGCGTCACCGAGGTTCGACCCCGGCGGCCGTACACTCTGCCGCGCCACGCATCCCCGTCGCGGCGAGGATGCACCGCTCGATCTGCTCGAACGCCCGCGGCGCGGCATTGTGCTCCATCCGAGCATCGGCGGCGCACCGGGCCGTGTCTTGGAGCTCCCGCTTCGCTTCATCGGGGAAGTCGGGCTCGTCCCGTGCGAGCTTCGCCAGCTTTTCACACAGGGGCATGAAGCGTTTGTCGCCGGCCGACTTGGGCGCCGCGGGGTCGTCCAGCGCGCAGTCGAAGAACGCACCAAGGTCCGAGGCGCCCGAAATGCACTCGACCTCGCGGTCAAACGTCGCGGGTGCTTCGGCACGCTTGCGGCGCGCGTTGGTGACACAGGTGTCGACCAGCTCCTGCCGACTGGCGGGGTCGGGATCCGCCCCTCGACTCGCCACCATCAACTCCGTGAGCCTCTCGCAGAACCGCTGTTCGGGGGCGCGCTCGTCGGCGTTGTCGTCGTCCCGTTGGGCGGCGGGTTCCGGTTCCCCTGGCCCGACGTCTTCGGGATCCTCGGCCGCCTGAGGTGTCTCTACGGCGCCGACCGACCCGCCGGGTTGGGTCTTGCACCCGATCACACAGACGAGAGCAACGAGAGAGCCGAGTCGCATCGCGGCACGCTATCGGAGCATCTCGAATGCGTCTACAGCAGGCACCGGCATGGCACCGTCACACCTCTCCGGACCTGGGTGCTGTCGTCCGGGGGCTCCGTCGTTGCCGAAGCGTATGTCGACAGGTTGCATGCGGTAGCATCGGCCCCGGATGGGGCTCGAGCACGCAGATGCGCCGCGGATCAGTGCGCGGGAGTGGGGCCAAGTCGTGCGCGCTACGATCCGCGTGCTTCGCGACTCGAATCGGATCGAGGACATCCATCTCGTCTCCGAGATCATGGCGCGTCGTCGGTTCACCGAGCTGCTGGCCGCCGAGCGCGAGCGCGACCCGTCCAACGAAGTCCTGCGCCAGCGACCGGAGATCGACGAACAAAGCGTGGACTTCGCGGCCCTCCGCCGCCTGCCGGAGACCACCCTGGGCGGGGCCTATGTTTGCCATCTCGAGCGTAACGGGCTCGATGTCTATCGCGATCCGGTGTCGAACCGCTTCATCTCCGACCCCGACGTCCGATACCTCGTGCATCGGTACCGGCAGACGCACGACATCTGGCACGTGTTGATGGGCCTCGGCACGCGTGGCCACGAAGAGGTGCTCGTGCACGCCTTCAGCCTGGGCATGCTCGGTCTGCCCAACTCGGCGATGATCGTGGGGCTCGGAACGCTCAAGCACATCGTCCTCGAGCGCCGGTGGGCGTTGCTTCGGAACGGCGTGCGAGAGGCGTATCGCAGCGGAAAGCGTGCGGCGCCGCTGTTGACGGTCGCTTGGGAGGAGCAGTGGGAACACTCGCTCGTCGCCGTACGGGAGCGATACGCGATCGTGCCGACGGCAGGCGAAGAGCCTCGATTCACCCAGGCCTCGGAGAAATAGAGCCTCGGGAACCTTCGGGTGTCCTTGTTGCACTCACAGACTGCAGTGGTGGACGTACGAATCCTGGGTGGGGGTGTTCTCTTGAGCGTGGGCTTGCTGGCGGTTGCGTGCGACGCCGAGGACGGCCGTGGCCCCTCGCCCTACGCACCCGCCCCGCAGGGCACAGACGACACGCAGGCGATCGTGGGCGATGAGTTCCTGGGGCTCGTCGCGGACGCGGCCCGGAACGCGGGGAATCCGGCGAGTTGGCCCGACGACGCCGAGCCGGAGTCAGACCCCGAACCGGAGGGCGAACCCGAGCCCCAGCCGGAGGACGAACCGGAGGACGAACCCGAACCGAGCCCAGAGTCCGAAGATGAGGGCTCGTGCGCCGGATTCTGTGGGTCCGAGACCTCCAGTGGCGCGTGCTACTGCGACAGCGACTGCGTGGCGAACAACGACTGCTGCAGCGACTATGCGGACCTCTGCGCAGCCGAGCCCGAACCGGAAGGCGAAGCTCCGGCCGGGCCCACGTGTGCGGGGTCCTGTGGAGGCGCGAGCGCTGAGGGGTCTTGCTACTGCGACGACGAGTGCGTCGAGAACAACGACTGCTGCGAAGACTACGCCGATGCTTGCCTCGTGGCCCTCGAGGACCACGGTGATCCGCTGGATCTGGTCACCCCGCTCAACGCACAGGCCAACAGCAGCGCATGCTGGGGGATCATCGAGATCGATGGTGCCGAAGTCATCGCGGCGGCTGGGCTCGTTGGGGCCGCGGTCGGGACCGGCTGCGTCGCAGTCGCCACCGTGCCCGCGGGAGCCCTCGCAGTGCCCACCGGGGGACTCTCCGTGGGTGGTGCCGCCGTTGCATGCGGTGGCACGGCAGCGGGCGGTGCCCTCGTGGGCGGTGCGGCCTCGGTGGTCCACCAGACCCTGCCGGATATCGTCCAGTGCTCCAGCGAGGTGATCAACTCGGTCATCCGCGTCTTCCCCTGGGGTCGAGGCATCTCTGAGTCAACAGTGACGGTCTACACCCCTCGGCCTGGCGACTGCGACCCGGATCGCCACGGCCAACTTCAGAGTCGAGTCACCGACCTTTGCAAGAACGCGGGACAGCGCAGCTGCGTGCAGGCGAACTCTTGCAGCGTCTTGGGCACCAAGATGGGCCTCGCCTCCGAGTGCATCGATGCACGCACCCAGATCAACGACGAGTGCTTCGGCGGAGGTGATTCGGGGCACAATCAGGCGGTCACGCAGGAGCGAAACCTGCACAACAACTGCCTCCAACTCAGCACCCAGTTCGGGTGCTAGCAGGCTGAGGAAAAAGTCCCACGCAGTGCCTCCTGGGCCTTGCTCGAGCTGCGCGGCCTCGCCACTGCTTCAACGACGCGCGAAAGCGGGTTCAGACCGCGTCGCGGATGGCTGAGCTTCGGCGGCGGCGGAACAGGAAGAGTCCGAACAGTGCCCACCACGAAGCGGTGTCTTGCCCCGAGGTGCACCCGCACCCTGCCGCATCGTCGTCGGCGCCAGGAATGGACGGGCCATCGTCGGTCTCGACTCCGGAGTCCGCTCCATCTCCACCGCCGGTGAGGCCGCCGCTGCTGTTGCCGCCGTCTCCGGCCGAGCCTCCTTCCCCGGCGGAGTCATCGCCGGTCCCACCGTCGCCGCCCGAGCTCGAGCCGCCCGGCGGCTCAGGGATGTCGAGCATGTTGGTGACGATCATCTGTAGCTCGAAGGACAGGTCACTCGAGCCGCCGCTGGATTGCTTGACGATCGCGGTGACCACGTTTTGTCCGGGTACGAAGAGGGAAGCGTCGATTTCGCCGCCGCTGACTTCGTTGTCCTCGGACTGCGCCGATGCCCACGCGGCGTAGTCCGTGCCGTCGTCGACGTTGACGCCAAAGACCTGCTGCCCGTTGACCCAAACCGCAATGCCGTCGTCGTACAGGGCGGTGAGCTCCGCTGCGACGAAATCGCCATCCACGGGAAGGTCGATGATCGTGCGGAAGTAGGCGCTGGTGTAGTTGGGGTCGGCGTCGGTCAGCTGGGTGGCTTCGTCGTCCTCGCCGTAGCCGAGCTGAGCGGGCCCCGACATCCATGCGCTGTCGTCGTAGTCGAGCGCCAGCCACTCGTCGCCTCGGTCAACGCCGGTGTCGTCGTAGTTCCAGGTGTGGTCGAACTCGATGACCGTGATCGGGACCTGGCTGGAGATCGAGAACGGCGCGTTGCTCTCGTCGGCGGCGTTCGGGTCGGCGGCATCGGAGACTCGGACCAGGGCCTCGGTCGAATCGACGCCGGGGATCGTCCAGTTGTACGAGCCGGTGTTGGGAACGCTGTCTTCGATGCTGGTCCAGCTCTCACCGTTGTCGGTGGAGTACTCGATGCTGACGTTCGGCACGTTGCCGCCAGTGGCCCAGAGCACTTCGTGGGTCTCGCCAGCCGCGAGGGTCTCGCCGCCGTCCGGATCGGCCACGACGACACCGTCACCCTTGATGATGGCGACGCGGTCCGTGATCGCGCCGTCGTCTCGGAGGTTGAACAACGTGAGGGTGTTGTTCTGTACGTCGAGGATGCACGAGCCGTTCGCAACCTCGGCGAATGCCATCAGCGGGTGCTCGGCGTCTTGCGACACGCCCGTGCCACCATGGCCCGCAACGACGTAGACGGCGCCTTCATTGGAGGCCAACCCCGGAGGCTTGCTGTACGGGCCGTCGCCCAAGGGGCGCCCGTCGTTGGCATCGTGCACGCCGGCGCCTGCGACCGAAGGCGTGTCGTAAGCGCCATCCAGCAGGAACGTTCGCTCGTAGATGTGGGAGTGCCCGCCGAGCACCAAGTCCACGCCGCCTGCCTCCAAGATCGGCAAGGCGTTCTCACGCATATCGATCAACGCACCTTCGTTGTCCGAATCGTGGCTGCCCTTGGTGTAGGGCGGGTGGTGCCAGTACGCGACGACCCACTCCTGGTCGGTGGACGCGAGGTCGTTTTGCAGCCACACCAACATGGGATCTCCGACATCTCTGGGCGAGTCGTGCGAGTCCAGGATGACGAAGTGAACGTTGGCGTAGTCGAAGGCGTAGTAGGCCTCGGTGCCCGAGGGCATCCCGCCCGCTTCGCCCGCGGTCGGGAGGACGTAGCCGCTGTAATACGGACCCGATTGCGTGCCGGAGTCGGAGCTGCCGCCTTCGTGGTTGCCCAACGTCGGCCACACGGGCACTTGACGAAGGATACTCGCGTAGGGGGCGTAGAAGTTGTCTGTGAACTCGTCGTACGTTCCGTCGGTGTACGCCATGTCCCCCAGGTGCAGGTAGAGCTGCGGGAGGTGCTCGCCGACGTTGTCCAACATGGCGTCCCGAACGCGGGCCTGGGCCGAGCCACCGGTGCCCGAGTCGCCCACGATCCACGCCCGGAGCTTGGTGCGGCTGCCTTCGGGAGGCGGCGTGACGAACGAGTGCTCCTCATCGCCGCCCTCCAACGGATCTCCATCGCCGATGACGCGGTAGTAGTAACGGGTGGACGGGGTGAGCCCGGTGAGCCGGACTTCGTGCTGCGTGCCGCTCCCGGCGCTGTTCGCTTGTTCGCCGAGCGCGCCCGGGGCGAGTCCGTACTCGACTGCGCCCGTCGAGTCGGCCAAGGTTGTCCAGACCACGACGATCGACGAAGACGTCGCCGACTGCAGATACGCCGACCGTTCCAGATCCGCGGCATCCGCAGCAGCAGGCACCAGAAGCAACGCTCCAAGAAGAGAGGTGATCGTGAGGCGTTGGGGCGTCATTGGGGATCTCCGGGAGTGAGCGCGGATTCTGCTTGGGCGAGGATGAGTCGGTTGGACTCGGTGGGGCGCCGCTTGAGGTTTCGGTGGGCGAGGTAGAGAGCCCAGGCCCGATGAATCAGGCCGGCGACCGGTTGGTCGAGTCGGTCGAGGAGATCCGCACGCATGAGGATCCAATCAGGCCGCGTGGGACTGAGCGAGAGAAGCTCGTCGACCCGCTCGAGCGCGAGTCGAGGGTGCCCATCCCGCCGCTGGGCGTCGATGAGCGCAAGCTGGATCGTGATCGCGGGGCCGAGCAGCTGCAGCCCCTCTTCGTAGCCGGCGACCAGATCTCCGAGTTCGTTCCGAGCTTCGTCGACCTGTCCACGTTCGAGAATCAGCTCGGGCGTGGTGCTGAGGGGGATGGCGGCGTCGTAGTCCGCGCGAGCCAGCTCCAGGTGTCCTGCCTTGCTGCGTAGTCTCGCCCGGGCGGCATAGGCCCGCCCCGACCCTGCGTTCTTCACACCGTCGGAGAGGTACTCGGTGAACTCGCGCTCGGCTGCCTTCGGCCGGTCGCGAGCGAGCGAGATCTCAGCCCGGATCCGGTGGACCTCCCGCTCGTGGGGGTCGAGCCGGTGGATCGCCTTTGCCTGTGCTCGTGCCTCGTGAAGGTGACCCGCACGGGTCGCAGCATCTGCATAGCGAACGCGCAGCGTGACGTTCTTGGGGTCAGCGTGGACCCGCGCATCGAGCTGTTCGAGTTCCGCAGTGGTGCCAGGATGCGCGGCTACGGTGCGGGAAGAGAGAAGGCACAGGACAGCCGCGACGCCGCACAAGCGTGGTCGCATCCCCCGTCGTCGTGCACCGGATCCCACTTGAACCATGCTTGCCCGGGGGTCGGGGCAGGACAAGTGAATAGGTGGTACGGCGTCGTCCTGGATTTTCGTCCGTTGTGCGGCAGATCGAAGAACTCAGCCGCCGCCGAGCTGCCGCAGGGCGAGCGCGGCCTCGCGCCGAACCGGATGCGTACGGGGCAGGGGTAGCCCCTCGACGCGCCCCAGCGTGGCTCGAGCGAGTTCGGGGTCGAGCGTCGTCGCAGCGCGAGCCAGAGTGAGCAATCGGTCGCCGAGAAAGGGGTCTTCGCCGAGTTCGCGATGCGCCTCCTCGACCGAATCTCGGGCAAGAGACAGCGCGGCGGTCGCCTCGTTGGCCAGCATCGCCAGCTCTGCGAGCACGCGCCCGCCCGCGCTTCGGGTCAGTGGCGAGCTGGAGGTGAGCGCGAGCTCGGCATGTTTGCGTGCCTTCGCCGGTGTCTCGCTGGCCAGTGCCGCTTCCGCGAGCAGGGAGTGCGCTCGGGTGAGTACCGAAGCGTCCTCAGCTTCGTCGAGAACAACCGTCGCCTGTGCCGCAGCCTCGGCCGGAGCTCCGCGTCGCAGGTGGGCAAACCCGATGTTGAGCCGAACCAAGGCCTGTGCGGCGGGGGATTTTGCCGTGGTCGAAGGGGCGGTGAGCACGTCAGACCATGCCTGGGCGGCGGTCGTGGGATCACCTCGGTGGTACGCGAGCCAGGCCTGTTGATCGAGCAAGAAGGTCGTCCAAGTGCGGGCTTCCTTGGCTCCCGCGGCACAGGCGCGAAGCTCGTCCAGCATGGCGTCGGCCTCCTCGAACGCGCCCGCCTTCGCCAAGCTGCTCAACGCTTGACTCCCACACCACACGACTGCGATTCGCTCCCAGTCCTCCAGGTCGGTGCGCGGTTTTTTGTGCGTTCGGTACGGGTCACCCCCCACGCCCCAGCCCAATCGCCGAAGACCCTCGCGCAGGGCGGCCTGCTCGGCGGCGGCGTCCTTGCGCCGTCTCTCGAGCTTGGCGGTCTCCATCAGCAGTCCCATTGCAAGATCGCGATGCTCGATGGCATCGGCGAGCACGAGCGCCCGGTCGAGAGCGTCGCGCCCGTGGTCTCCGTACGCCTTCCCGATGGTGGTTGGGATGATGGCCGCGACACAAAGCGGCAACACGCCTTGGTCGAGGGCTCGGTCTACCCGCATGCGTGCCTCGGGCGCCAGGCCTGCCCGAGCCTCGATGTATGCCATCGCGAACTCCTCGCCCCAGCGTGCTTCTTCGTCGCGGGCGCTGCGGATCCGGACGCCCTGGCGGACCAGCACGTACTCCAGATCTCGGGCGTTGCGCTGTGCTTGGGCGACGTCCTCGTTGAGGTACTGAAGCCATGGCGCCGAGCCCAGGGGTGGACGCTCGGTGACGAAGCCGAACAGCAGCTCCTTCCAGGTCTGGCCGAGGAGCTGCAGTGAGGCGCGCAGTCCCATGGCCGAGTCTCTCACGTCTTCAAGGCTACGCGCTCGGCGGTGAGCTGGCAGACCGCGGGGACGTGGTCGAAGTCGCTGAAGTCGACGACCGGGTCGTAGCCAGGCGTGATGCCCGGGTGCCAACACTCGCCGTCGAACGTGTCGCTGACCTGGTGATCGATGTTGCCGATCCCCGAATACGTCGGAAGCACGTCGGTCCCCACGTCCGTGATGAAGTGGAACGGGTGGTCGTCGCCGACGAAGTCGTTCCAGCGTTGCGCGCTGAAGTCGAACAACACGCTGCGGGCCGGCCCCGTCGAGATCTACCACGCAGGCGGTAGACCCAGCGTGGGGAGGCGGTGGGCACGAGATGCCACCGGCGATGAGAAAACAGCCGCGAGGTTCACGAATGCGCCCGCCGGGCGGTCACTCATGGACAGAACCACCATGGCCTACCGACGCACCATCCTGACTGCAACCCTGCTCGCTCTCGGATTCACAAGTGGATGCGACCTCGCCGGTGGGGCAAACGACGGCAACCAAGGGCCCGGAAACGGAGATGATGGAGTCGCGCTGCGAGCCGGTCAGATCGCTGTTTCCCACAAGGGCACCAGCTTCCTGGCCCGCGTGGACAACGAGTTGATCCACGGTGACGTCGACGGATCCTGGCGCACGCTAGACCGACTCGAAGACCCGGAGCGGCTGGTGTTCTCGCCCCAGCGCGACGTGATCTACGTGGCGACCGATGACCCGGGTCGGCTTCGCGCCCACGACCTCACCCGCGACGAGCAGCTGTGGAGCGTCACGCTCCCCGGCGAAGACAGCTGGCTCGACTGGGACGACACCAGCGTGAGCGCCCGGCCGTGGCTGCATGTGACCTCCGACGATCGGCAGCTGGTCGTCGTCACCGAGGACACCGTCACGGTGTTCGACACCGAATCGGGCGACGAACTGGGCGCGTGGAAGTCGAGCGAGTGGATCGTCGACATCGACCTCGACGCGAGCGGAGACGCTGCCTACGTCACCTTGCAGGAGACCTGGGACGACGAGGGCCCGAAGACGCCGTTCGTCACGCTCGAGCTGCCCTCACTGCAGGCCACGTCGATCACCCTCCCCAACTGCGCGGACGAAACGGTCATCGGCACCGATGGGCGCTACGCGTTCATGGCACCCACGCAGTGTCAGCAGGACCCGGTTTCGGTCATCGACCTGGAGACCGGCGTATTCGTTCGCAACCTTCCGGGCTTCGGCCCGGTGTCACTCGCGGCGGGTGGAGACCTCGCGGTGGCGTTCATGGACTTGGACAACCTCGACGAGTCTCTGTTTCTCGATGACGACCCGATGCCCGAGGGCGACCGGCAGTACCACTTGATGCTGATCGACACCCGAACGCTCGAGTTCAAGACCGTCGAGCTGGGGGACAGCCTGCCCCGCTATGCACCGACTCCCGACGGCAAGCTGCTGTTGGTCGATGCCGACGCTTGGTTTGACGATGAGCGCGTCCGCATCTTTGACCTGCAGACCGGCGAGCTGGAGTCAGTGCTCGGCCCCGACATCCGCCTCGACCACTTCGTCATGACCAGCGACTCCAAGTACGCGTACCTGGTCGACGATGGCGCGTACGAGCTGTCGATCTCCGAGCGAATCCTGTCGAGCATGCCGCTGTCGATCATCCCTACCAGCATCAACATCACCCGCGACGACCGCTGGCTGCTGATGCAGGACGATCTTGGACCGGTGCATGTGTTCGACCGGGAGAGCGACCGCGTGACCGCGGTGGTCGGCGGCGTGCGGGGGCGGTGAGACTACAGCCGGGTGAAGGTCATGGTGCCGACGGAGGTGGGCTGACCATCGTTGCCGACGAACAGGGGCTCGAAGCCGATCGCATCGGCGGGGTTGGTGTCGGCGTTCGGCGATGTGAACGAGGTTCCGCTGTCGGTTCCAGCATCAAAGACTTGCATCTGCGCTGTGCCGGAGATCCATGTGTCCCCTTGGCACAGGGACACGCCGCCAAGTCCCACGAACCAGTCGGGGCTGGGAGCCATCATCGACACCAGCGTGACCTCTGGGGCATCCGCGGAGATTTCGAACTCGAAGCTGGTTGATCCGTTACCCGTAGGGATACCGCTGCCGGCGAGCACGGAGGCTGCGGTGCCGTTTGCGATCGCGTCTTCTACCTCCCCGCGAAGCGGACCGGGCGCGCCGGTCTCCGCCATGACCTCGAAGCCATCCGTCGAGAATCCACCCACGGACCAGAAGTCGATGGCACTGGTATGGGTTGCGCCAATCAGCGGCGACCAGTGGCGGTTGGGGACGCCAGGTGTGGTCCAGTTCATGTCGACTTCGACCCGGTAGGTCGCAGAGGCTTCGCATCCCTCGGGCTGGGGCTCGGGCTGGGGC
>OJGU01000817.1_pt1 | contig 14888 bp, 13 predicted proteins | sample 1594741 | NCBI WGS metagenome assembly OJGU01 (sample SAMN05416841, study PRJEB24817) | seawater metagenome | isolation source: Sea water | place: Canada:Atlantic | collected 2013-07
GGGCGGGCGGAGACCAGGACTTTCGCGCGGGCAAAGGCGCCGGGCTTGGCGGCGGGCGGAAAGGATTCGGCCCGAACGGTGAACTTCACCGTGCCGGGCATGGGGCCGACGACGGGCGCACGCCGAGCGATCTTGGCGACCGCGGTGCTGTCGTCCACGAGCTGGATCTCGACCGTCGCTTCGTCGGCGACCGAGGCCGCGTCCTTCTCGGGCACATACAGCTCGAGCTCGAGCGCGGCCAGGTCCGCGATCTTGAACAGTGCGGTGGAGTTGCTGGCCAGGTTTCCTTCGTCGACGTGGCGCTTGACGATCGTGCCGTCGAACGGCGCGCGCACCCACGTCTGCTTTGCCTGGAACTTGCTGAGCTTGAGGGCGGCCTCGGCTTCCTCGACCGCGTAGCGCTGCTTGTCGATCTCCTCGCGGGAGATGACACCACCTTGGGCCTTCTCCAACCGCGTCAGCTCGCTTCGCAGGTTCTGAAGCTGGACCTTGGATGAGGTGGACTGCAGCGTGAGCTCCCGGCCGTCGAGCTTGAGCAGTGCGTCGCCCTTCTTGACGACGTCCCCCTCCTCGACGGAGATCGACTGGATGATGCCGAGTTGGAGCGCATAGAGGTCCGCTTCGCGCAGCGCCTGGAGGGAGCCGGAGGTCTGGTAGTAGCGCTCGATGGTGGCTGGCTCGAGGCTGGTCGTCTCGACCAGCAGGGCCTCTCGAGCCCGCGGCTTTCCTCCAGCGGAACCGCCCCCGTGTCCTGGAGGACCTTTTCCCCCGCCGGCGTCACAGGCGAGGCTGAGCCAAGCGGCGGCAAAGAGGATGGTGAGCCGAGAGTGCATGGAAACCGTGGCAACGCGGGGTCGCGCAGCGGGTTTTATGCCATGATCCCTTTCATGAGCGACCGGAAAGCCGCTCCGGATCGGGATCTTCTGCTCCAGAACCACGCGTTCCCCGGGCAGTACATCATCAAGGCCTTCGGTCCGGCGGAGTCGAGCTTCGAAACGGATGCAAAACGTTGCGCGAGCAGCGTCGTCGGTGAGGACCGTGTCGCAGCGCACACAAAGTTTTCCAGCGGCGGACGTCGAAGCTGCGTCACCCTGACTTTGCAGGCGCAGACCGTCGACGAGGTCATCTCGACCTACGAGCGTCTCCACGAACTCGACAGCCTGCTTCTGATCTTGTGACGAGCGTCACCCAAGAACCCCAACCACGCCTGTTCCAATGCTCGTACCGATGCAACGAATGATTCTCGCTCCTTCTTCCAAGGCGCTCGCGCTGGCTGCTCTGGCGCTCTCGCTGGCAACCGCGTCCGGCTGCCAACCCAAAGCCGTCCGCGGCGGTGAAGGCACGGACAACCCCGGCCTCGACAATGCCGCCATGTCCACCGGCCTCGACCGCGTGGACCTCGAGGACTTGATGAAGAAGAACATGGCCGAGCTGAGCAGCTCGCCGATCTGGCAGAACTGGAAGGGGGCGGGGAGTCCGCCCGTCGTCGCGATCTGGCCGATCAAGAACGACACCTCCGAGCACCTCGACGACCAGATGCTGACGCTGCTCTCCGACATGGAGACCGAGCTCATCAACAGCGGCGTCGTCGCGGTGGTGAGTCGCGAGCGTCAGCAAGAGCTGATGGCCGAAGCCAACATGCAGCAGGGCGCCGACTTCAACCCGGCGATGGCTGCGCAGATCGGTCGGCAGATCGGCGCGCAGTACTTCCTCACCGGAAAGCTTCAGGCGGTCGATGAGCGCAAGAAGGGCGAGCGCCGCGTCCAGTACAGCTTGTTCATGCAGGTGCTCGAGGTCGAGAACAGCCTGATCCGCTTTCAGACCAAGTCCGAGCGCACCAAAGCCATCGTTCGCTAACGCGTCTACGCGCCCACCATGATTGTGATGCCCCCACACGGGAAGGCCCGGCGGTGGTTGCGTCGGGCGGTGACCTGCTCTGCGCTGGTCTCCGTTTCGTGCGCGACCTACTCCGAGCGGACCGATGATGCCCGCCGCGCGCTGCGGCGCGGCGACTATGCCGGGAGCCTCGCCCTGTGGAACAAGGTCCTCAAGGTTCGCAAGTCCGAGGAGATCCCAAACAAGCTCAAGAAGAACCAGGAGCTGGTCATTCTCGAGCGGGCGACCGTGCTTCAAGCCATGGGCGAGTGGGAGACCAGCGCCACGAACTTCGAGTTTGCGGACAAGGAACTCGAGTTCCTGGACATCTCCCGGGATACGGCCGGCAAGATCGGGAAGTACATCTACAGCGACAGCGCGACGAAGTTCAAGACGTCGCCGACCGAGAAGCTCGCGCTCAACGCGATGAACCTGGTCAACTACTTGGTGCGTGGCGACCTCTCCGGCGCCAAGGTCGAGGCAAAGCGGTTCACCGTCATGCGCAACTACCTGCGGGATGTCGATCCCGAGGGCGAGCACGGTGCCTTCGGTTCGTACCTCGCGGGCTATGTCCACGAGAGACAGGGAAACTACAACGAAGCGTTGCGCTACTACGAGGAGGCTCTGACCGAACGCGACTTTCGGACGCTTCGTGATGTGATCCCCGAGTTGGCCGCCAAGGGCAGCTACCGGGGCGAGCGCATCAAGGACTACCTGCCTCAAACCGCCCCAAAACCGGCGGTTCGGGCTCCGGCCCCAACGCCCAAGGCTGTCCCCCAGCCCAAGGCTGCGCCAGACCCGTCGATTCAGCGCCCCGGGGCGAGCAAGCCTCCCGCCGGCGACCCCGCGACACCGGTCCCCGAGACTCCGGCTCCGGTGGCGGGCACGCCCGCGCCCGAGGCGGGGGTCTCGCTCGAGCTCGGTGCGCTACCATCGGGCTCGGCTTGGGCGGCCGCCAATACAGGTCCGGTCACCAACATGGCGCCCGCTGGGGGCGAGCTGCTGGTGGTCGCGAAGATCGGACGGGTTCCGTACCGCATCCCCGAACGCATCCCGATCGGCCTGGCGATCGGACTGGCCGGTGCGTTTGTCACCGGCGACACCACACTGCTCGAGTACGGCATGTTCAAGTTCGTCGTGTACCCAGAGCTGGTGCCGGCCGAGAACATCTTCGAGACGGCCAACGTCAGCGTCGACGGGCACGCGGTTCCCATCGATCTGGCCTCGGACCTCGGCAGCGAGATCGTGGCCGAGTTCGAGGAACTCAAGCCCAAGATCATCGGGGCCGCGTTGACGCGCATGATCGCGCGGGCCGCCGCCGCGGAGGGCGCACGAGCGGCGGGAAACCAGGCGGAAGGCGCCGGTGGCCTGGTGGGCTTTCTGGCTGCCGCTGCACTCGAAGGCACCCTCGTCGCCCTCGACAAACCCGATACACGCTCCTGGACGACGTTGCCCGACCGGGTTTACGTGGCTCGATCTCGCGTCCCGGCCGGGGCGCACACGGTGGTCGTTGAGGCTGCGGGGCCTGGCGGTCGAGAAACCCGAACGTTTGACGTGACCATCCCCAAAGGTGGCTTCGTGGTGCTGGACGTCACCACGCTGCGGTGAGGGCCGTGTCATGGTGTGGGTCATGGTGGATGTCATGGTGAGTTCGATGAACCGACGACGCACCCGACGATGCTCTTCGGTGCTGATGGCCGCCCTGCCGTTGATGGCGGGTTTGGCCGGCGTGTTCGCGAGCCCCACCGAAGCGTCGGCAGCGGTTCGCGGCAAGCAGGGCATCGAGATCGAGGGCGCGCAGGACCGCCGCGGCTTCTACGTCGGCGGCGGCCTCGGCTTTGGCGGCACCTTCTTCTACGTCGACGACTTCATCCCGGCGACGCGGATGGAGCTCGATTTCGGGGGCGGCGTGACCAAAAACTTCACCTTGGGGGCGTCCCTCAACGTGATGCCGTACCTCCAACGCGACTCCGGGGTTGCCTTCGGCGGGGACGTCGAGGGCACCGGATACATGTGGCGGGGTCTGTACGCCCGGGGGGGTCTGGGCTTCGCCGGGGTCCCGCGCACCGACGAGGCATCGGGTGACTCTCGGCGCGGCCTACAGGTCGGGTTGGGCGGCAAAGCCGAGGCCGGCTATGAATTCTGGCTGAACGCAACGGCAGCCATGGGCGTGGGCATCACCTACGACGCTCGATTCGTCCCCGGGACTCAGTTCCCGCGCCAAACGCTGTTGATCGGGCTGCGGTTCACCCGGTTCTAAGCCGGATCTGCGGGGGTCCTCGCGCCTGCGGGTCTTGATGGCTCGGATCCGCGCAGGCGCGTTCGGGTTTTTTTCCCGCTCCGCGCAACAAATGGATGTGGAGTTACACTCAAGTCCTCGGTGAGGTGTTGGACTGCAGGTTTGCTGATTGCGCTCGGCGCCATCGCGGGTTGTGGACCGGCGGCGGCGTTCCAGTGTCAGAACGACCTGGATTGTCTGCGCGGTGCTCAGCAGGCAGGCGTGTGCCAGGCGGTGGGCTACTGCAGCTTTCCGGATGATGCCTGCGAATCCGGCCAGCGTTTTGGGGAGTTCTCCGACGCGTTTGGTGACAAGTGCGTTCCGGCAGAGGGCTCCGGCGCTGGCGCGGGCAGCGACAGTGAAAGCGACACCGAGGCGGGAAGCTCCACCGGGTTCGACACCCTGGCCTCCAGCGGAGCCTCCGACTCCAGCGAGCCGAACACCACACTCGGTGCGACCGGGCTTACGACCAGCCCAGACGACACCGGGTGGGACGAGAGCTCATCCGGCGAGGGCCCGGGGACCGGTAAGCAGCCGACGGAGTCGGACCTGGTCCTGTGGATCGACTTCGAAGACGGGCCGGTCGACCGGAGCGACTACGGCCACGAGATCTCTTGCTCGGGTTCCTGCCCCGGGACCACCGCAGGGATGTTTGGCACCGCCGGGTTGTTCGGCGGCGAGCACTACGAGGTCGCGCAGGATCCTGCGTTGGACCTCTCGGGGCCGTTCACGCTGACCGTCTGGGTACGGGTCGACGGCATGACCGCGTTGACGCGATCCACGATCTTCACCCAGGAGTACGAGGCGGGTGCGATGAGCTACGACGTCAGCGCCCAGGACCTCGACGGCGACTCGGCATACGACCTGGTCATCGCCTCGAACAACTCTGGGCCAGGGCTGCTCGACCAGCTCCCCGACGGAGCATGGCGCTTCCTCGCGATTCGCATGGAGGACGGGCAGCAGCAGGTGTTCCTCGATGGCTCTGAGATCTCCAGCGTGTCCTTGAGCCCCGTGGGATCCCACCTCGCGCCGCTGCACATCGGCGGAATTCCGGGCATCGGATTCCCGCTCATCGGGGCGCTCGACGACCTGCGACTGTACTCGCGGATTCTCAGCGACTCCGACCTCGGTGTCGTGCTCGATGGCGAGCCGCTGGAGTAGGCCGTCGCGCCTCAGCGGCACAGCTGGCGGATCGAGCCGTCGGACTGAAAGCTCTCGTAACACGGCCTGTCGTCCTCGGGATGGGCGAAGGCATAGCAACATCCGAGCTCTTCGCCGTCGGTGTCGCCGGCGGAGTCTCCGGGACCCGAGCCAGGACACGCTGCGTTGCGCCGGAGGCAGCAGCCGTCGTCGATCTTCACGAAGCTTCGGCAGTCGTCGCCGCACGTCACGTTCGGGCGTTCCGTCTCGGGGCTCTCGCACAGCGGGCCAAACTCGGAGTCGAGGCGAACCGGATCGAAGCGCTCTTCGTCACACCACTCGGCCGAGCTGCTCAATCCTTCTTGCACGGGGATCCGGTCGTCTTGGACCGCATCGCCGCAGAAGCCGCAGCCCGAGCGCTCGAACCGACAGTCGGAGCGGCACAACGACGTCTCGCCCGAGGTGAAGGGCTTGGTCGGAGAGGCCAAGGGTGGGATCTCCTCGTCGGTCCCGAGGTTGGCGCCAGCGCAGGGGCGGGTGGTGCCGAGGTCTCCTTGGTTCCCCGGGTCGCACTCCTCTCCCTCGTCGACGGTGCCGTTGCCGCACGCGTCGCACTCGGAGAAGTCGAGCATGCAGACGTCGTTGCACTGGAGGCCAGGGTTGCCTCCCGGACAGACGCGACCGTTGAGGCTGTCCCCGTCGCACTCCTCGCCGCGGTCGATGTCGACCAGGCCGTCGCCACAAACGGAGCACTGCGTGGCGTCGTTGATGATCTGGCAGCTGTCGGGATCGCAGTCAGCCCGGCCCAGCACCCCGGGGCACGCGCCCTCGAAGCTCGAGGGAACCTCCGGGTCGCACTCCTCGCCGGCACGGACGTCGACAAACCCATCTCCACACGCGATCTCGTTGTCGAGTCGGAGAAGACATCCGGGGCCGGCACCCACGAGGAGTGCCGCCCAGATTGCGAGCGTGCGCCGCACGCTGGGGATAGTAGCTTGCCTCGCTCCTGACCCAAACCGTCGCGATGGACTCTCGCCGCACCGTGGTCTGCCGCGGGGGTATAGTCCCCGCCGATGGTGCTCCAGAACCCCGCGTTCTTGCAGGCGTGCCGCGGCGAGACCCCCGCCCACACGCCCCTTTGGCTCATGCGGCAGGCGGGTCGTTACTTACCCGAGTATCGGGAGATTCGTTCGAAGGTCTCGTTTTTGGAGTTGTGTCGGACGCCCGAGCTCTGCGCCGAGGTGACCTTGCAGCCGATCGATCGATTCGGCTTCGACGCCGCAATCCTGTTCTCCGACATCCTGACTGTCTTCGACGCGATGGGGGTCAAGGTGGAGTTCTCCCCGGCGCCGAAGGTCGCAGATCCGATCCGCACCGTGGCGGACGTGGAGCGGCTGCAGTTTCGACCCGCCGCCGAGGGACTCAGCTACGTGTTCGAAGCGGTCAAGGCCTGCAAGGCCGCGCTCGCGGACCGGGTCCCGTTGATCGGGTTTTGCGGCGCGCCGATGACGACCGCCTCGTACATGATCGAGGGCGCAGGCAGTAAAGACTTCGTCCACACCAAGTCGATGGCGTTCACCGAGCCCGCCGTGTTCGGAGGCATGCTGGAGAACATCACCACGCTGCTCATCGACTACCTTCGGGGCCAGGTCGAAGCGGGTGCCGACGCCCTGCAGATCTTCGAGAGCTGGGGGGCGGCCTTCTCGGTCGAGGACTACCGCGTGCATGTGCTCCCACATGTGCAGCGACTCGTCTCGGAGGCGAAGACGTTCGGGGTCCCCGTCATTCTGTTCCTGCGTGGGAACTCGGGGCTGATGTCGCTCGCCTCGGAGGCCGGCGCGGATGTCATTGGTATCGGTTGGGACCGCTCCCTGTCCGACGCGCTCGACGTGGTGGGCCGAGACAAGGTCGTCCAGGGCAACCTCGACCCGATCGCGTTGTTCGCTCCCGAAGACGAGATCACACGTCGCGCCAAGTCGATCATCGAGGCGGGGCGGACCGCTCGCGGTCACATCTTCAACCTCGGGCACGGCATCTCGCGGCTGACCGACCCCGCCAAGGTCAAGCACCTCGTCGACGTGGTGCACTCGGCATGAAGCGGGTGTGCGTGGCGGTTGCGCTGAGCGTCGGCTGTACGCCGAGCTCGGCTGCCCGCGCGCCCGAACCCGAACCAGAGCCAGCCATCCCTTCCGCGGTCGACGACGCGACAGCCCAGGCTTCCGCTGCGCCCCAAGACGGGATCCCGATCGAACTCGATGTCCCGTTGATCTCCGGGGAGTCCGAGGCGCTGGCGAACCTGCGCGGCAAGGTCGTCGTGTTGATGCTGTCCTCCTCGGATCGACCGGGGTGGTCTGGGTTCCGGTCGCATTTCGAGGCCCGGCTTGGTCAGGTGGGACGTGACCGTCTGGTCGTGGTCGCCGTGGCGAACGATGCTGACCCCGAGCACCTCAAGGCCGAGTGGGATCGTGACCCGCCACCGTTCTTGCTCGGGTGGGATCCCGACGGCGCGCTCGCACTGAGGTTGGGGGTTGCGGCTTTGCCTGCGGTGTTCGTGCTCGACCCCGAGGGCAAGGCCCGGGGCAACTTGGCCAGTGTCGATACCGAGGCGCTCGCGACAGTCGACGGGTGGGTCGACGCCGCGCTCCCCTCGGGGTGACACGATGCTTCCGACTCGCCCTTGGCTACAACGCGTTCGCTCCCCATGCCCGGTTGCTGATCGCTCGGGTCGCGTCACTGTCCAACGGGATGCCGGGGTCGTACCAGGCCGTCACGTTCCCGAATTCGTCGAAGACCATGTTGCCCGCGATGTCGTCTGCGTTGACGTCGATCTCGACGCCATGGGCTCGGCGAGCGTTGTTCTTGAGCCCACTGGCGGCGCCTCGTGCCTCCGCTGCGACGTCGGCCGGGAGGTCCTTGAGCGGGACGCCGGGAGCCCGCTGCTGGACGATGACGGTGGGGTCGTTCGCGGGGACCCAGGACTTCGGAACCGGGTAGCCCTGCGCGCGCAGGATGTCGTGCTGCTCCACCGTCCGGGTGGCGATCGCGGACTGCTCGGCCCGGGAGATGGCCATCGGTGAACTCGGTCGCCCGATCCGCGGCTTGATCTGCTTGACGACCATGGTGCCGTCGGTGCTGAGGAAGACGTCGCTGAAGTTGCCTTCGCCGACCCGGGTACCTCGCCCTGGAAGCGTTCCGACCGGCAGTCCTCGTCCAACCTGGTCGAGCTTCGCGAGCTGATCTCTCATCGTCTCGAGGCCGCGGCGGCCGGCAGCGCGGTAGGCCTCGAGCAGCTGGGCGCGCTTGAGCAGGCGGGCCTTGGCGAGCGCGCGGGCGGCTTGAAATGCTCGGCCGCGCCGGACCGCGACGATGCCGGCTTGCAGGAACCCGGGCACAAAGATCATCGCGGTCGAAACCAGAGCATTGACCACCTCGCCTTTGAACGCGTAGCAGGCGGCCGCGGCTGCATCGGCCGCGTTCCCGGCGACCGGGACCGCAAGGCCGGCAAGCTCCAGGGCGGCGCATTCGTCCTCGGTGACGAACGACATCAGATCCGACACCCCCTGGTTTCGGACGTAGTCCACGAGGTGGCCGACGGTGACGTCCGGCTCGACCTGGACCTTGAGCAAGCGAACCTGCTCCGTGTAGACCAGGTGGGTGAACTTGGCGTTGACGTAGCTGTCGTGTTCGATGTGGGGCGAGAAGTCGCCGCGCCACTGCAGGAACACGCGCAGCGCGATCATGTTGCGCGGGTCGTGCTTGAACGCGTGCTGCATGAACATGCGCAGGTGCCCGCCCATCACGCTCGACTGCGTGGGCACCGTGTCGTCCAGGCCGAACACCGGAACCTGGCGTCCGATCTGGGCGGCGACGGCTTCGAGCTCCCCTTGGTTGCCAAAGGGCGTGATGCTGTCGACGACGGCGTAGAGCGATCCGTTGCGGTGTTCGAGAAGCAGGGGCGTCATGTCTCGAGCCTTGAGACCTCCGCACCTTCACGCACATTCACCGACAGAGAGCTTTTCTACCCAGTCCGGCGCTCGAGGGCTGCGAGGTGCGTCGCGACGGTGGTCCACTCGGGCCGCAGCTCCAGGGCTCGCTTGAAGTGCGCGATCGCCTTCGCGCGGTCGCCGGAGTCGCCCCGCGCCTGTAGCGCGACTCCGAGGCTGACGTGTCCTCGGGCGTGGTTGGGCGACTCCTCGACGAGGAACTGCAAGATCCCGATCGCGTCGTCGAGCTGGCCCGACTTGTGGAAGGCGATGCCGAACTCGTGCAGGACGGCCGAGCTGTACTCGCCGGCCCACACGGTCCCCAGCAGCAGTTGGCGCGCGGTGTCCGGGTCCCGACGGACCAGGAGGCCGCGGGCACGGTCGAGCGCGAGTTGTCCGGGCCGTGCCAGCGTGCGGGCGCGTCGATGCAGCTTCGTTCGACATCGTCGGCAGGGTGTCGTCGGCGCGTCGTCGAGCGAGACCACCGAGGGGTCCCGCCGCATCACGCAATCGTCCTGCGCGTGGTGGTGAAGCCCAAAGGTGTGCCCCGCCTCGTGCATCACAAGCTTGGTGAGGCGGTCGGCGTACAGGGACTCGTCGCTGGACTGAAGCCGAGCGGTGGAGATGATGGCAATCCGGTCCGAGAGGCTGGCGAGGCCAAAGACGAACGGTTTTCCGTCTTCGAAGATGTCGGCACCGGTCAGATCGATCTCGATCAAGGCGTCGGCAGCCCGGTCGCGGAACAACAGCTCGAGGCCCTTGCGGGCGTCGATCTGAGCCCGCCGCGCGTCGAATGCGGATGCCAAGACGTCGGTGGGCCTCCCTGCGCGAACTTCACACCGGACCTGAAGCTGCGCGAGCAAAGCTCGGCACGCCAGGCGGGCGTCCGCATCGGAGACAGCTCCGACGGTCCGCACCACGACCAGCGGGGGCCTGGGCTCCGCGCTGGAGACCGAATCGTCAGCATCCGCGACGGCGGGCACGCCCAGCCCGCACAGCGCGATGGCTGCGAACGTGGCCCAAAGGAGACCACCGAGGCTGAAGCGAGGACGAGACATGACGAGGAGCGGCGACCCGAGTTCCGGGTTGGGCCTGTGGCGATCCACGGTACGTGTCGAGGCTGCTCCGTCCAAGTAGGAAAATGTGCTAATCCCGGGCGGAGGACGCCCTTCGCCCCAGAAGCCCGGTATTTGCCGGTTGGAACAGCGTTGAACGAAATCGCCCGCACCATGTCGAAACCCGAGGATCGTGCGTCTGCATCGCAACCCGGCGGCTCCCGGCCCAACGCCGGACATGGGGGTTCGGCGCCAGCGCGGGATCCGATCTGGACGGTGCGCGAACTCATGACGTGGACCCAGGACCGGTTCACCAAGGCTGGTATCGACGGCGCTCGCACCGACGTGGAGTACTTGCTGTCCGCGGCGATGGGCTGCGATCGCATGTCTCTGTACGTCCGGCACGACGACGCTGTCTCCGCCGAGGCCAAGAGTACCTTTCGCGGTTGGGTGAAACGTCGGCTCGCTCGGGAGCCGGTGGCGTACCTGCTCGGCCGACGAGGATTCCATGCGCTCGACCTCGAGCTCGAGGTCGACAGCCGAGTCTTGGTTCCGCGCCCGGACACCGAGCACCTGGTCGACTGGTTGCTCGAAGAACTCCCCGAGCCCGACTCCGAGGGCGCGACGGTCCTCGACGTTGGGACCGGGTCGGGCGCCGTGGCGCTGGCGATCGCGAAAGCACGACCGAAGGCCAAAGTGACCGCATGTGACGTCAGTGACGACGCGCTGGCGCTTGCAGCCAAGAACGCGAGCACGGCCGAGCTCGCGGTCGACTTCCTCCGCTCGGACCTCCTGACCGACGTGCCGCGACCCGAGGGTGGGTGGGCGGCGATCGCATCGAACCTCCCGTACATCCCCTCTGCGGAGCTCGATGCGCTCCAGCCCGAGGTTGCACGGTGGGAGCCGCGTCTCGCCCTCGACGGCGGTCCAGACGGACTCGATCTCATCCGCAAGCTGATCACCGCAGCGACCGAGGCTCTCGCGCCCGGGGCGGGGCTGTACCTCGAGCTTGGCCACGACCAATCGCACGCGGTGCAGGAGTTGATGCGGGAGGCCGGTTTTGTGGGGGTCGCCGCACGCAAGGACTACGGTCAGATCGAACGCGTCGTTCGGGGCCACCGGCCGCAGTGACCCGCGCGTTTTTTGGCTGGTGCCACGCGCCACGCTAGCGTTCGGGCATGCTGCGTTCCGCCTGCGTTCTCGCGTTGCTCACCCTCGCCTCGGGTTGCATGACCGGCGATGGTATGGCGTCGAAGATCCGGGACACGACCACTGCCTACAACCGGGCATTGCGTTGGGGGGACATCGACCACGCGGTCGAGTACGTGCCCCCACAGTCCAAGCAGCAGTTCCTCGACCGCTACGACATCACGGAGGACAAGTTGGTCGTTGTCGAGTACGAAGTGACTCGGCTTGACCTCGATCGTGAGCGCGGTGTCGCCGCGAGCCGGGCCGAGATCGTCTGGCACACCGATCGTGATCTCGTGGTCGAGCGCACCTTCGTGGACCAGCTGTGGCAGTTCCATGACGGTTCATTCGTTCTCGTCGACGAGCGTCGATCTGGGGGAACACCCCTGAGCATCTTCGCCGAGGCCGCCGAAGACCCCCATCCCTACCTTCCTGGGTTGGAGGCGTATCGGAAAGAACACAAGATCGGCGAGAAGAACAAATACGAGAAGTCCAAGAGGCGCAAGCGGAAGGAAGCGAAGGCGGCCGAGCCTGTCGCACTTCGCTGACCGTGTGCCGGCGCCCATACGATCGTATCTTTGGCCGCCATGAGCCCGCGCCGCAATGATCGGTCGTCGTTCACGGTCCCCGCGACCAGCGGTGACCTGATCGGCGACATGCAGCGGCAGAATCGGCGACGCATCCTCAAACGTGCAGCGCAGATTACTGCGCTGGGAACGGCGTTGTTGCTGGCCGGATTTGGCATCAAGCACCTCGCGGACCAGCGAGACCGAGACAACGTCATCGAACGGGTTGAGGTTCAGTACGTGCAAGGCACCGTCGCGGACCTCGTGGGGGCCGTCGAACTCGCGGAACTGGGTCTGCAGCGTCATCCCGACCACGCTCCACTCCAAGGCGCCCGGGGCTTGATGCGCGCGCACCTGTGGGCCGAGTTCGGGAGCGACCATGCAGCCGCCGACGCAGCCGTCGGGGCGTTGCCGCCGTCGCCCGCCAAGACCATCGGCGAGGGCATGTTGGCCTTCGCTGCCGGAGACATCGACGGTGCCGCCGGGGCACTCGCGCTCGAGCTTGGTGAGTCGGCGTCGACCTTTGAGCTGCTGGAGTTGACCTGGTTGCGCGGAATGGTCGCGGCGGCGCGGGCCGAAGCGGACCCCGAGGGATTGGCGGCGACGCTGGAGGTGCTCGGCACGCGGGTCGAAGCCGGTGACGCTGGCACGTCCCTTCGGCGGGTACACGCCTACCTACTCTTGCTGTCGGGTCAAAGCGAGCCGGCGCTCGAGATGCTGTCCGCGGCGCGAGGGCAGGCCCGATCGCACTACGGATTGGCTGCGGACGAGGCGTTGTTCAACGCCCACCTCCATCAAGAACTCGGGGGAGTCGCGAGCGTGGCCGACCAGCTGCTCGCGATGTCTCCCGAAGCGCTCTCTCCACGAGACCGCGCGCACGCTGCCCTCTCGCGGGCCGTGGCACATGTCGCAGAGGGGGAGCCCGACGAGGCGCTCGAGCGCTTGGACGAGGCTTGGCCCGACCTGTCTGCATGGAACATGCTCGCGCGTCGGCTCGCGGTTCAGACCGCGCTGGATGCCGGCGACACGAGCCGCTACGAGGAGTGGCTCGACATCTCGGCCTTCGGTGACGACGAGAAGGCCATCTACCGCGCCTGGGCCACCTTGATCGGCGGCGACGTGATGACGGCGTTGTCGGAGCTAGAGAAGGCCCCGCAGGCGCATCCTTGGGTCGGGCTGCTTCAGGCGCTGGCATTGGTCGAGCAGGGTCGTTGGGAAGAGGCCAAGCCTTGGGTCGACCGTGCTGGAAAGCTTCTTCCGGGGCGACACGATCTCGAGGTTGCTGCGGCTCGTGTCGACCTTCGGCTCGGCGACAAGGCGCTGGCCCTTCGTCGCCTCGAAGCGCTCGCCGAGCAAGAGGCCCACGCCCCCCGAGCGTTCACCGGCCTTGGCGAGGCCCATCTGCTCCAAGATGGAGACGACAAGAGCGACAAGCGGGCCAAGCGGGCGCTCGAGAAAGCCGTGGACCAAGAGTCCGCACCCGCCGAAGCTGAGTTTCTGCTCAGCGGCATCTGGCATCGGCGCCGGATGAAGGACCCGGAGGCGGAAGAGAAGGCGCTCGAGCTGTTGCGTTCGGCGTCCAAGACCAACCCGTACCTCCCGCGCTACCGCATCGCGTTGGCGGCGTACCTGGCCGACCTGGGCTACCCGCGGGAGGCGCTGGAGCGCATGGACAAGCTTCGTGGAGAGGTTGGCGTGCCGTGGCCCTTCATGCTGCGCCACGCACGGATGCTGATCGAAGGCAGCGGTCCGCTGGATGACAAGAAGGTCGAGGCGCTGCTGAAGTCGGCTGAAGACGCGGGCGCAGACGCTGCTTCACTTCGCAAGGAGCGGGCGCGAATCGAGCTTCGGCTGGGTTCCAAGGAATCCCTCGCCAAGGCGCAGGCCGAACTCGAGGCGCTGGTCGCCGAGCGGCCCGCCGACACCGACGCCCACGTTCTCCTCGCGATGACCCTGCTCAAGCAGTTCGACCGCAAGGGGGCAGAGGCCGTGGCTCGGCGTGCCGTGGCGACGGTTGCGGCGGACGACATCGGGCTGCTTCGGTTGGCGCGGGCAAAGATCTCAGCCCGGGTGGGACGTACCGTGCAGGCAGCCCCCATGGCGCGTTCCGCTTGGAATGCGTTGCTGGCTGCCGAGTCCATCACCACTGCAGAGCTCCTCGATACGGCCGCCCTCACGACGCGTCTGTGGACCCGTCGAAAGAAAGACGCGGTCGCGCTTCGTGTCGCCCGGGAGCTGACCGATCGCGTGGCCTATCACGCCGACGCGTGGACGATTCGAGCCCGGACCGAGCTGGCGGCGAACGAAGCCTCGAGTGCCCGGGAGAGCGCGAAGACGGCGCTCGAACTCGACGAGAACAACCCCGGTGCGCACGAGATCCAGGGACACTGTCTGCTGCGCTTCGGCGACAAGGTCGGGGCTCGAAAAGCCTACGAGCAGGCGATCAAGCTCGCGGAGGCGTCCGAGAAAGACACCTACCGCGCCAACCTCAAGCGCCTGTAGACGGGCGGCTAGGGCGAGGACAACAGCACCGTGGTGTTGTCGTCGTCGGTGTTGGTGACGGCGATGTCGCCGACGCCATCGCCGTTGAAGTCCGCGACCGCGACCGCGCTGGGTCCGCCGCCGACGGCGAATGTGAAGGTTTCGTCGAAGGCACCCAGTCCGTTGCCGACCAAGATGGTCACGGTTTCATCGGTGGCGTCGACTGTGATGAGGTCGAGCTCATCGTCGGCGTTGATGTCGGCAGCTGTAATCGCGACCGAACCGGCACCTGTCTCTTATACACATCTCCGAGCCCACGAGA
>OJGU01000819.1_pt1 | contig 14846 bp, 9 predicted proteins | sample 1594741 | NCBI WGS metagenome assembly OJGU01 (sample SAMN05416841, study PRJEB24817) | seawater metagenome | isolation source: Sea water | place: Canada:Atlantic | collected 2013-07
ACGAGATGTAGAGAGGTCTCGTGGGCTCGGAGATGTGTATAAGAGACAGGTCAAGCTGGGTGATATTGCCCATGTATTTGCCGTTTTCATGCCCCTCGTAGAGGGATTGAAACCGCGTATCGGTAGCGATCGGAGAATGCGGTTCATGAAACCAGACCGAGAGCACAAACGGTTTTTTAGGATCACGAAGATTCTTGAGCCAATGGGCCGCCTCCCCTGCGACGAGCTGCGCTGAGTAGCCTTCCATCTCGCCTACCTCTTCGCCGTTCCGGACGAAATTGTCTGGGTTCTCATGGCTAGGGCTGGCGTTGTTGTGGGTACACATCCAGTAGTCGTAACCGTGATCTCCAGGCTGCGGATAATTCGAGTTATTGAACTGCTGTTTCGAAAGCAGATGCCACTTCCCAACGTGACAAGTTTCGTAACCAATCTCCTTCAACAACTCGGGATAAGTGATTTCGCTTGCTCGAAGATGTGCCTCATGATTACCCGAAAGATGACGATAGACGCCGTTCCGATAAGGTGTCCGGCCAGTGAGGATCGCTGAGCGCGACGGTGAGCAAACACCGCAAGCAGAATAGCACTGGGTGAGCTTCACGCCTTCCCCAGCCAAGCGGTCCATATTCGGAGTCTGAATCTGATCGTGACCATAGGTTGCGGAATCACCCCACCCCATATCGTCGGCCACCACCACAACAACATTTGGCCCACCACGTTCCAATGAATCGGCATCCAGGACGTTTGTTCCGAAGACCGCTAAGATCATCGCAGCACTGAGCATCACTTTCGATTCCAGCATTTTACTCTTGGATTACTAAATTACACTTCAAGAAAGAGACCGCTCAGCCGAACGCCCATTCAGTGGCTACTAGGAGGTTTCTTACCCGATGCTGAACGAATGCAAAGGAGAGTCGTAGAAAAGTGAAGGCAATGCTAGTAGTTCGTCTCATCGTGGACACAGCCCCTTGCTGGAGCGACTCCGTGACCTGGGGGAGGAGTAGAACCGATAAGCCGTATTGCTCACGAAAAAATGGATTCATCTAGATTGACGCTCCACTAACACGCCACATTTGCCGCATCAAAATCTAGCCCTCGTTTCGCGAACAATCCGGACCGGCAGATGAGAGCACGAAAGCTCCAATGCTGCCAGCTCGGACTACCCTCCCGTCATGGAAAGGCTACGATATGCGGCCATCCCGAAACCTCAGCTTCGATCGGTTTGCGTTCTTCGTTCATTGGGTGAAATTGCAATTCGATCGTTCTCTCCTTGGTGTCAAATAGGATGATGCCATAGCCGTTCAATCCGTTCCCGGCCCCCAACATGGTGACCTTATTGCCAAAACGATCGTGAAACTCCCCCGTGTTCTCGGCAGCGCCAGGACGGCGATTCTTACCCGCTTCGAGAGGGTCCCATCGTCGACTAGCCTTAGATGAAAATGAGGGAAGCGAGTAAGCAACAGGACCATCGTTGAAATTATCGACACCATGCCGACAGAGGGTGCCGAGGTGAACATCGCCATGCAGCAATACAACTGCGGCGTCCCCGATGGCTTTCAAGGCTCGATTTCTGCCGGACTGTGGCCAAGCATTAGAATCGGTATCCGCAGAGGTCGGAGAATACATGGCGACGTGCGCCCAGGGACTTTGTGATAGAACCGCTCCAATAGCACCTGTCTTCTTCAATTTGCTCGCCCAGTCTTTAAGAAATGTCTCCTGCGCTGCGCCCAGCAGTTGTAAGTCCGGCCGATCGAGTTGCGTGCAATCGTAGTCTGGATCGAGTACGACTTCGATCTCGAAATCCGTTTCGCGCTTCTCAGGCCACTGAAAGCCTGGTGGTGCAATCAAGGTCTCAATGACCTCTGATGGAGCACTCTTGAATTTTCGATCCTCAAGGATCGCGAAGTGAACGCCACCATAGTCCAAGGCGGTGTAATAAGCCAAGATGCCGTCACCATGAGGTCCCGGATTGACGGGGTCAGGTAAGTTTCCGGTCTGAGTAAATTCTGCTGCGTTAACCCAGCCGGGGTGAGTTGGGTAGCCCCCGGTCGTACGATTCCCCTTCATTCGGTAGCCCCCTTTTCCCCAGAGATCGTTGGCAAACACATCGTGATCATCAGTAATCACGATGGTTGGGCGATCTCTCATCAACTCACGAAACGCCTCGCCAAATTTGCGGTATTTCTCTAGATAATTTCTCATCCCCCGTGGTACTTCGTCCGCTGTTTTAGCCTGGAACATCGGACTATTGTAGTCGTTCTCGTAAATCTGATCCCCAGAGAAAAAAACTAAATCCGGATCGTGAGCAACGAGCTCGTCGATCGCTTCGATCCAAGGCCAGCCGATATCCTTGTGACAGGAAAGACCAGCCAACTTAAGAATACCACCTTCCTCGGGCTCGGCACGAAAGGTCCCTTCCCACTCTGAATCGCCACAGGTCACCTTGAAGAGTCTTTTTGAGAATCGCGGCCACTGATCCATCTCGAACAAAGCCGTTGCAGTGAGCTGGTCGAGCGGCCGAGAAAGAGCCAGATCCCACGTTGCTGCCTCGTTCTCGCGAAGCCAGAGATCTACTTTCTCTGATTCCCCTCCCGTACCGGCAGTAGGATCAGAATCGAGATGCACCAACAATTTCATCTTGCCTAAGTGTTGGCAGTATTGGCTCCAGAGTATCTCGGAAGCTAACACATGACCGGATACCACTACTAGACCAAGGACAAGACTCAGCCTCCATGTTTGGGTGAATTTAGGATATTGCATTGGATTTCTCCGTCACTTCCACGTCAAAAATCGTTTCACTATCAAACCTGCATCAGTTGCACTACCGTTGATTACCGTCCAAGTCCACCTCTTTGGTTCCGCTTAATGCTCGGTCAGCGTCCCTCTGAATAACATTTGGATGATGCTGCTCAACCGATGTCTGAATCTCGAAAGACCAGGCGTGATCACTTCGCCCAAGGTTCGCGGGCGGCGTAATTCGCAGTCCTTGCGCCATCATTTCCCAGACCACCTCCGCGTCGGAACCTAGCAGTTGAACCCCTTCGATCTGACTCGCTCCCCAGCCAGCGGTTCTGGCTAGAGTGAAGGGTGCCATGGGCTTCTTCAGCTTAATCGCGTAGAGATTCTTACCATTGGCGGTGAAGACGAGGTGTTCATCCACTTGTTCTGAAACCTTCCAGTAACGACTACCATAGATCGCGGCGGCATTGATACGGAGCCAATCTCCCATGGCTCGCAGACGTTCAACTTGCGGCTGCGGAATCGTCCCGTCCGCACGAGGGCCGATATTGATGAGGAAATTCCCGTTGCGGCTGATCACTTCGATCAATTCGTGAATCACGCTCGCCACGGATTTATAGGTATCATTTTCAAGGTAACCAAACGAGGTTCCGAAGGTCGTGCAGCTCTGCCATTTGGGACCGATCACCTTCAGCCTGAGATTGTCCTTTTCTAAATTACCCACACCGTCTGGCCAATTGCGATTCTTGCCCTTGTTGTTGACGTAAACCTCGGCTCCACGTGCCGCTCCGTCATTCATGAAATCGGTAATCATCAGACGCACCTGATCATCGAAATATTGCACCTTGGGCTTCGCCACGCCGGCCCGGACATGGTTGCCGTCACGTGTGTACAAAGGGAAGTCATCCATCCATAAAAAGTCGGGCTGATACTTATCCTGAATCTCCTTCCAGCGAGCAACGTAACTATCGACAAACGCCTTGGTCGTTCCAAAGGGACCATACAGCGAAGCCGCTTCAGGCACGCGCTTGATTTCCTCCACAATCGCGTCCTGGGGCTCCGCGTTCACCACATAAAGCTTTTTAGCGAAAAAGCTCTGATGACGTTCGCGGTGATAGGACGGTGCAAACTTCAGCCCCTGTTTCTTGATGGCTTTGCTGAGATCCCCGACCAAATCGCGTTTAGGGCCCTTGTCCACCGCGTTCCAGGGAGTCAGCTCTGAATCCCAGTTGGCCCAGCCATCGTGGTGCTCGGCAGTCATTACCACATATTTGGCCCCCACCTCGGCGAACAGTGCTGCCCAGGCATCAGGATCCCATTTTTCCGCTTTGAACTCCGGAATGATATCCTTGTATCCAAATTCGGGAGGGGTTGCTCCCCAACGTTTTTCCATATAGGGATCGTAGTGCTCGCGATCCGCATAGAACATTTTCGGGACGTGCTCCGCATAACCACGCCCCCCTTTGCGATAACCGATGACGCTGTAGGGACCCCAATGAATAAAGATACCGATCTTGCCATCGTCAAACCAAGCCGGCACAGGCATCTTCTGCAACGACTCCCAAGAGCCATCGTAAGGGGCCTTGGTTTCTTGTTGTCCAGCCCCACACATGGCGTTACTAAAGATAGCGCAGGCGCAAATAAATCGTGTTATCACTTTCGTATGTAGACGTTTCACTCTTGAGAGTATTTTCAAAATAGAATTAAGCGAAGGCACAACCCACTGAACACATCGTGTTTCCATCAGAGCCGCCGCCACACTTAGAACGTAAGCGTGATCTTATCCAGGATCGGCTTTGAATCGTTTTCGGTGGTATCAGTCAAGCGAACTTCGAACTGAAACCCGTAACCGGCTGGCAGAGAGCTAAGGTCCAGCCTCGCCGGGGTTCTGGACACTTGCTTTGAAAAACCGGGAATGGTGTCGTAGCTCTCCGACACCGCTTGCCAGTCCGTCCATTCATCAACTGCCCCGTTATTGCTCACATCCACACCGACTCGTACATCCACCCCATCCACCCATGGGCCGGGACTGACGTAGTCGGTCGCCATCTGAGTCACCAAATAGAATTGCCCCTTGGCAAACATGATATCCGGATCGGGGTGCCCTTGGCCGATATTCCCACAAAAGGTAAAGGGTTCGTTAATACTGGATGAAGTGAACCAGGCCACGCTCATGCTCTTTCTCCCGTGCCCAGTCGCCGGATCAAAGTCACCAAAAAGGTAGTACTGCCCACCAATCGCAATCGATGCCCAGTCCCCAAATGCATTCTGCTCCGGCTCGTGAATTTCATATTTTCCAAACGCGCGAATTTGACCCGCCTTGATACGGTGCTGAGGAACATCAACGGGAGCCGATTTCCCAGGATAGTTTTCAGGATCATCCTTAAACCAGTGTGGATGAGGATATTCAGCAAACTTGCCCGTCGGATTCGTGCGTTGGTCGATTGCCGGCTCGAGAATCTCGAAATTCCGTATCCCATCCTGGCTGATCGCATGACCCGCAAGTGGCGAATCCCAACCGTGTGTGCTCGCATCGATTGGACTCCAATCTTCGAAAACGATATGAAAATTCCCGTCAAGATCCCGGATAACACCGCAATCGGACCCATGTGAGGGGTCTTTCAAAGCCATACCCATTTTCTTACCCATTCTCCCATCAGTCAGATCTTCATCGATGATAAGATGCGGATCCTGATCATTGGGAAAATCATAGTAGAAATAGACTTTACCATCGACGCATTCCGCCGTGGTCATCCATCGGGATTCGGTATCCGAGACAGGACCGTGGTGAACCCAATCAACCATATTTCGACTTTGCCAAGCATGGTAGCCACCGGCACTTTCCTTCAGCCCCCCCGGCGCGTCATACTGATTTGGATACGGAGTCGTCTTAAGCGCCTCCTCAAACCCTTCCACCTCTGCTGGGGCTGCGACGAATGCCTTGCCTTTCCTCCCTCGATACCGTCCGAATATCCAATAGTTATCAGGCCCCACGTTCAATAACACCGGCGCATCGCCCAGATTCGAAGGGCCAATATTTTCAATCGGTTTCCAGTTTTTCCAGATCGGCGACTGACTGATTGAAATAGACGACGCCCTACGCTTCTGAGCAAACGACTTTAGTTTGCTGCGAAAGGTGGCCGTATTCGCGCTTGCGGATACAAATCCGTCCCTGAGATCCAAGCCTTCTTTGTCGATAAGGTTCTCGGTCCAGTGCGCTTGTGTATCCACCGTCCACGATTCATTTGCTGCGAAAAGCTGAAAGCCGCTGAGAAAAAGGACGGCAGATGCCGCTATTCCCGATGTTGATAGCATAGTGTTTTTCGTCATATTCCTTCGTTCCCGGGCTTTTCTATATCTTGAATTCAGCAACTTCGATTGGGACCTAAAAAACTAAGCGCCGATCGACTGCAACATCGCTAGTGTTCATATCGTCAGCGGGGACGATAGCTAAAAAGCTTTGTTCAATCTTGCACGAACAGCAGTTGTGCGACGACTACGGATTCAAAAATGTGACGCACAGATAGTAGCATCCCAGCTCAGTCTCTTGGTGTTCGGTATTGATCGAAAAATAGGGTGAGAATTTGTAAGATCCCTTGGTCAATTCCCGAGTGAATCGAATCGAGTCATCGTTGTCGGAAACCACGATTGTTTCGAGGTCTTCCCCATTGATTCGCAAGGTCGCAGATCCGATTGGTAACGCGGTACCGTCGACTGCAGAGTAGCTGGGCAAACACCCCGGTGTTCGGGCCAGCGCCGGGACGCCTTCCCTAATCTTTAAACCCGATTCTTCGGGCCAACGGCGCACTTCAAACGCATAGACGCCGTCACGTGCCACGTCGACCGCCCAGTGACCCGTGAATTTGCCAACGGGTGCTACGCGCCTATTCCCTGCCCGCCCGTTCTTCAGACGGGATCGCCTGATTATACCCTGATTCCAGGGTGGAGCCTGATCGATCCACTGAAGCGCGGTAATCTTCAGCTCTGGCGTTTCCGGAGAGCCCACATAAACCGACGAGGTCCGTGAGAAGGTGGGCTCCAATTCGGCCCACCAGTCTTCGTACCATTCCCGAAGTACGGTCACCCGATCGGGGTGCTCGTTCGCGATGTCCTTCTCTTGTCCCGGATCCAGACGAATGTCATAGAGCTCCGTCCCTTTGACCAATCGCCACTTGCCAGACATTACAGATGAGTCCTTCCACTTCCGGGGCACTTGAATCCGTTGTGAATCCGAGATCACCACCCGGCCCTCCCAATCGAATGATCGGTCGCCCTTACCGGAGAGCAAATTCTTGAAAGATCGACCATCGAGGGGCCGTTCTCGGGAAGGTGAAACGTCACACAAATCCAGCAGCGTGGGCAATACATCGACCATGTGGGTCAGCTCCTTGACACGGACATGCTTTGAATAACCTCCAGCCGGCCAGTGCAGCGCAAAGGGAACACGGTGCCCGCCTTCGTAGGGACTAATCTTCCCCCCGCGCATCCCGGCATTGAATTTCTTAGGGCCGACCGATCCATTATCAGTGGTAAAGATGAAGAGAGTATTGTCAGCGACACCCAATTCCTCAAGAAACGCGCGAAGACGACCAATGTTGTCGTCAATGTTGCTCAGCATCCCATAAAACGCGGCAGCATTCTTGTCATGGTTCGGATAGAGAGCCGCATACTCCGGCGGACAGATCCAGGGCTTATGCGCAGCAGTGGGCGCGATCCAGGCAAAGAAGGGTTTCTTGCGGCCGACCTGCTTTCTAATGAAGTTTTGGCTTTGGGCGAAGAACACATCCGTACTGTATCCCTTGGACGGAGTCGCCTCGCCATTGTGGAAATGGTGGTCATCGAAGTAATCATTGTCCCAGTAATCTGACGTGACACCGGTCGCACCGCCGCGAATACACCACGTCTCGTCAAATCCACGATCCTGTGGGCGATAAGGATAGTGATCGCCCAGATGCCATTTACCGAACATCCCGGTTGCATACCCTGCCGCCCGATAATGATCCGCGATCGTGACCTCATCTTCATACATCATTGCACGGGCGAAAAACGTGTGCCAAACCCCTGTTCGATTCGTCCAACGTCCCGTCAACATCGACGACCGAGTCGGTGAGCACGAAGGCGCAACATGAAAATCCTCCAACCAGACCGATTCCTCAGCGAGCTTGTCCAAATGAGGCGACATGATCACTGGATTGCCGGTAAACCCAAGATCTCCATAGCCCTGATCATCCGAAATGACGAAGACAACATTAGGAACGCTTACCGCATGAACCGCTAAAACGCTAAGGATACATAGCAATGAAGCTAGAATTCGTTTCATTTTTTGCATCCTACCAACCGACGGCAACAAAGGATTCACATCAGCACACAGTGATTCCTGAGCGATAGAATGCTCCCCGATTCTCATACAATTTGTGGGAGCGTTGTCATACCTGATGATTGAATTCATGGGACGAACTACTTTGAACCAAGAGGCACTGCGAGCCTTCGGTCTCCCTTGTCGAAAAGACGCGCACCCTTCCCGACTCTATCTAAATCTCCAAGTTCTTCCCGAGCCCATTCGATTCGTTTCATTAAAGATCTCACTACTTCAGGATGAGCAATCGCAAGATTACTCTGCTCCGATGGATCCAGGTCAAGATTGAACAGGTGGAGATCAGGAACGGCGTCAATTAGGCGCCCCCACCACCCAGTGCCACTAGGATTGGCTTCGCGGGGTAACACCAATTTCCATTTCCCTGAACGCACCCCGGTTAACAGATTGGCAGAATAGTAGAAATAGTCTTTTCGTGGACTGGTTGCGGTTTTCCCTAGGAGAAAATCAGAAGCGTCGAGTCCGTCAATGTCCCACTCAGGAAGCTTCGCTCCTGCAAGCGACGCAAAGGTTGGAAGCATGTCCATGGTGCTTAGGATCTCGTTGGACTTACTTCCGGCTGAAATCTTTCCAGGCCAGCGAGCGATAAATGGAACACGTGAGCCGCCATCCCAAGCCGTCATTTTGAAACCACGGAGCGGGGATGCGTTTCCTGAGTGTTCTAGGGGAATAAAGGGCTGACCATCACGTTCAACTCCCCGTGGTGCATGGGTCGCTTCTGTCCAGGGACCGTTGTCCGAGGTAAATATGACCAGCGTATTCTCATCGAGACCGAGCTGCTTCAATTTGGCGAAGATTTGCCCGCAGGACCAATCGATCTCTTCGATCGAGTCGCCATAGGGGCCGTATTCCGATTTCCCTTTGAACCCTTCTGAAGCGCCGACAGGAATATGTGGCATATTGTGGGCGAGATAGAGGAAGAACTGTTTGTCCTGGTTTTGTTCGATCCAATTGAGAGCTTCTTTCGTATAGTTCTGCGTTATACTGTCCCAGTTCTCAACGCTCTCCACCACCACCTCTTCGTTACGCTTGATCCGACTTCGCATCGTTGTCTCCTCCACATAGACCGTGAATCCATTAAATCGCGGCGTGCCGTAGAAGTAATCGAAACCCTGCGCATTCGGCATCAACTCGGGATTGAAGCGCTTGGTGGATCGCAAAGGGTTGCCACCGAGATGCCACTTTCCGATGAGTGCGGTTGCGTATCCGGCATCTCGGAGCACTTCCGCCATGGTGACCTCGTTCGGATGCGGCACCGTATGGAGATTCTTCACGTTGCGGGGCTCAGCGACGCGGATCGGATAGGAACCGGTCATGAGCGCCGCTCTGGAAACACCACATACTGGTTGGGCGTAGAAGTGCTTTAGCATCAGCCCCTCCTCAGCCATGCGATCTAGGTGGGGTGTCTTGATCTTCTCGGAACCAAAACATCCGAGATCGTTATAACCTTGGTCGTCGGTGAAGATGAAGACGATATTGGGCTGCCGCGCCTCCGCAAGCGGCCCGAGCAGCAAACTGAATTGAACGACAACGATCGCCTTTAAGATTTTGTTCATGCTGAATTCTACTTTAACTTGCGCAATTCGATGTTGAGAAAAACAACGCGGCTACCAACAAACGCGGCATCTAGTGGGCGCAGACTAAACGATTTCGCAGTCTAGAATTAGCGAGTCACCGGTAAGTGCTTCCAAAATTTTAGGTCGAACGAAACGCTTGCGATAACTTGACTCTCTCAAAATGGTGTACTCCGGCTGGTTCCGGCGCGAATCGCTGAAACTAGATTTCAGCACTCCAAACACCGATCGAATCGAGGTCAGGCTTTTTGGAGTGCGAGAGCACTGAAGTCCCTTTTCCCCACATTGAGCCGCAATCCCGTTCCAATCGTTCGGCTGAGCCCCCTCCAATAAATTAACTCCTTAGCCCAGAATCTCGGTCAGAGGACCAGTACTGTCCTTGAAGGAATCCCTGGGAACCCCCATTTTTTGGAGCATCGTGACGTAAAGATTGGAAAGCGGAACATCTTCACCAATGTGTCGGTAATGACCATGCTCGATGCCCAGATTGGAACCACCAGCCAGGATAAGCGGGTAGTTGCGGGTCACATGCGTTTCGCTGGTACAACAGCCGTAGAGCACCATGGTGTTGTCTAGCAAGGTGCCCGCTCCTTCCTGAATTGAGTTTAGGCGCTCAAGGAACCAGGCGTGTTGCTCTGCCAAGAACTGGCTGTAGGCGCTCCACTGTTCGTAGTCTTTTCGCTCGTGAGAGATGTTGTGTGAGGTAATGTTCATCCCCAAGGCTTTGGGAAACTGTTTTTCGTAGCCCTGCTCCGACTCGGAGGATGTCTGGTAGGTCGCGATGCGCGTGCTGTTCGTTTGGAACGCAAGGGCCATCAGGTCGTACTTGGATCGAATATACTCTTTCGTTGACTGCGGGCTGATCTCGAAGTCTGCCGCCGAGACACTGACATCGGGCTTGGCGACCTCCAGCCACTTCTCGGAACGAACCAATCCTTTTTCGACTTCTCTCACAGAGGATAGGTATTCGTCCATCTTCTGCTGATCGCGTTTGCCGAGGCGGCGGTTGAGGCTTGCGGCTTCGTCCCGAACCGTATCGAGTATACTGCCCTTTAGTTCGAACGCCTGTCGTTGCTGCGCTTTGGATTGACCCGATGGCGCTCCAAACAAACGCTCAAAAATATCCTGTGGCCGATGCAACGAAGGAATGGGCCTACCAACGCGATCATAGGAAAGTGTGTGCGATTTATACGGCCGATTGACGCCTCCTGAGGTAGACAGAACCAGCGAAGGGAATCGGTTGGCACCACCGATCGCCATCGCGGCAACCTGATCTACCGACACGGATTGCCGGTAGAGCTTGCCGCTGATGTCGGCGCCGGTTAAAAAGACATCTCCCGCTTGATGGCCTCCGACCCTTCTACCCAGTGGATGCGACATCCCTCCGAGGTAGGTCATCTTGCTCCGGAACGGTTCCAAGCTCGAAAGCGTCTCGGTAGCCTGGTAATCCCGCCCCTCTCCAACCGGAAACCAACCAAATTTCAAACGATCCGGGTGATCATCCGGTGGCATGGGAACGCCATAGTGAAAGTAAGTGAAGCACATGCGAGGCTTAATTCTCTCGGCCGGAGCAGCTTTGGCCATCCCCTCCAACCAGGGAAGCGCGATGGACACACCAGCGCTACGAAGAAACGTCCGACGATCTAAATGCCAGGATTGGGTTGCCATAGTTTTTTTGATTATCGGGTTTTGAATGGTTCACTTAGCACGATTGAGACAATCAGATCTTTCAGACGGTACTCATCATCTCGGAATTCGGCAACAAGCCTTTTGACAGCTTCTGTATCGACAAACTCCAGGTATCTTCCCAACCCATAGGCGAGCACTTTTCGCACGAGGGTCTCAGCGAAAGCATCCCGTTTGTGCTCAATCAAGTAGGCTTTTAGATCGTCCAGGTCCTGGATCTCAGTCCCGTTTGCCAACGTGGTGCGAGGATCGACCACATCACTCTTCTGCGGCCTTTTTGATTGCCGTTTCGATTCTCGCTTTTTCCGGGGTTGAACGCTTTTGAGTAGAGCAGCAGGCACAGCACCGGATTCGGCTACGGTCGAATCCCGCCAAACGCCAATGCCGCTGTAATTCTCAAAGGCAATTCCCCACGGGTCAATCTTACGATGGCAAGTCATGCACGCCTCAGATTCTCGGTGGGCAACGAGCTTATCCTTAAGGGAAAGCCGTTCGCCTGCCACGGTATTCTCGGCAAGCGTGGGAACCGCGGGAGGTGGTGGCGGCGGCGGATCACCCAACAACCTTTCAAGAAGCCAGACGCCACGTTTGATTGGATGCGTATCGTCGCCACTGGAATTCCCCAGCAATACCGATCCGTGAGTCAGGATCCCTCCACGGCGATCTTTGGGAGTCAACGCTACCTTGCGATATTGAAGCCCCGCCACACCCTCGATGCCATAGAATTTCGCCAAGGGGGCATTGAGCACGGTGAAGTCCGAATCGATCAACGAGAGGCTACTGAGATTCTCTTTCAGGACGGTACGAAAGAACTCTGTAGTCTCTCGCCGCATCTCATCCTTGAGAGGTTCTCGAAAACCACGGAAATACTCAGGGTTGACCATGACCGTGTAGACGCTGTCTAGGTTTAACCACTGGGAACAGAAATGTTCGACGAACGCATCAGACCTTGCATCGTCGATCATACGCAACGCTTCTTTCTTCAAAACCTCGGGCCGATGCAGCAGGCCCCGTTCGGCCAGAGCAAACAGACGCTCGTCCGGCATGGTACTCCATAAAAAGTAGGAAAGACGGGAGGCCAATTCATAGTCAGTGAGTGAGTTGGATGAGGTCCCAGAGCCTTCCCCTGCCGCCTGACCGTCGAGCAGTAGAAATCCCGGCGCGCACAGGACCGCACTGAACGTGCCGATGATGGATTCCTCAAACGAACCGTTCCGTGAATGCAAGTACTCGTACAAACCAGCCATTCGAGCCAATTCGCTCTTGGTGGGCGGCCGACGATAGGCCCGAGTCATGAACTTCTTAAGCACCAGGCGAACATAGGCATCCGAGTCCTTGGTCGCCTTCGCTGATTCAAACAGGATATCCGTATGGGAACTCGGAGGCCATGCGTCGTAACTCTCAAGCACGATTTCCACATTATCGATGAAAAGTTGTGGATACCCTGCTTTGGGAATTCCGGAAGTGCCGGCATCAAATGAATTGGAAATCTTTAGATACGAAATGAGCTCGCCTGTAGTCGGATAACGCTCGGTTCGGATATTGAATTCGTAGACCTGGGGATCATCGATCACCGCTTCGACCTCGACCTCGCCGATCTCCCCGGTCACCTTGAAGTTGGAGAGGAAGTATCCGAACTGGAGAAGCATACGAGGCGGCATACCTTCCACACTCGGAGTGCCTCCGGCTTTGACTCGTATCCGAACGGGACCGGACAGCTGGATGTCTCGAATGTCAATATACGTGGCCGGTGAAGCACCAAATCGCCCAGTCTTGATGCCAGGCTCTGGAGGCTTCATCCAAAGCAGGACGCCCGAATCAGTTCTTTCGCCGATTGTGACGGACAGATCAACGTTTTCCGAGTCAGGCACCTTGTATCGTTTAGGGTCCGCCCGGTATGGGTTTTCAGGCTGTAGAATCTCAGGCTCCGCTTGAATCACAATCCGCTCCGGCTGATCTCCGAAACACAGTGTTTTTCGAAGCGCCGTCTCGGCGATGGACTGAAAAATCTCCATGTGAATAGCCGAAGTGGCAATGACGTAGTTATTGTTCTTAAACCCCTCTTCGGCCGCGGCTTCCGGGGGAAAGTCTTTCGAATAGTCCAGATCGAGCCCCAGCAAGTCACGCATCGTGTTGCTGTATTCGTAGCCAGTCATCCGCCGCAGTGAACTGCCGTCACCCGAAGCTCGACGAAGCTCGGAGGCATGCTTTAGTTCGCCGTGTATCCACGACGTAATCGCCTCGAGTTGAGCGGGAGTCGGCTGAGGCTCATCCTCAGGCGGCATTTCGCCCACATTGAGTTGGTTGAGGACTTCTTCCCAGTGGTGGCCAGAATCGCTGTTCACTAAGTCAGAACTCAGCGTATCAATCCTCAGTTGTGATTTCTGCTTATCCGGTCCGTGACATCGAAAACATAACTCCTTGAGAGCCGGCCTGACCTGCACCTCAAAGTAGGCCTCGGAAGCCTGATCCCGATCCGCGGCATCGCAAAGCTGTGAACTCAACCCAATTGCAATCAAGCCTAGGCTAAGCGCTTTTGTCATAGCGCGAAGACGATTCCAGGGAATTAACAGAGAGTGAGTCATCTTATCTGCCGCACCGGGTTTTATTAACGTTCGAATGTTTAGCTCAGAATCTCAGCTACAGTTTTCTCGCTGTCGCCGAAGTTTTCGGTTTCGACACCGACGCGTTGCAAAAGTGTCAACAGCAGATCATTGAAGGGACGTTCTTCTTCGAATCGATGGTAGGCGCCGTGTTTCAGCCCGAGATTCTTGCCGCCGGCGAGAACGAGTGGGTAGTTCCTGCCGATATGCGTCTTACTGGTGCCACATCCATACAACACGATCGTATTGTCAAGCAGACTGCCTTCAGCCAGCGGGTCTGGCGTATGAGCCATTTTCGTCAAAAACTCAGACAGACGTTTAGCCAAGTATTGGTCGTATTTCGCCCAACGCTCCCAGCCTCCTTCATCTCGTGCCGCACTATGACTGAGCTGGTGATGATGCATCGATAGCCCAGCTGCATAGGGAAGCTTATTGCCTCGACCACCAGCGTTCTCCATCGCCATTTGGTAGGTCACGACTCGAGTCGAATCGGTGAGGAGTGCCATGTGAATGAGGTCGAACATCGTTTGCATGTAATTGGTTCCGAGTTCACGCGTTGGCTCAGCAGCGAAATCAAATAAGCCCGGGTCAACTTCGGGTTTCGGAACGTTTAACCAATCGTTCGCCCGCCCAAGTTGCCTTTCCAGTGATCGAGTCGCCGTTAAGTAGGAATCAAGGCGAGCCCGATCCTCGGCCGGGAGTTTCCCATTCAAGCGCGACAATCTCGAATTCACTCGATCGAGAATACTGCGGTCACGGGCAATCTCTCTCGCTCGCGCTTCGGCACCACGCTCATCAACCACAAACAGGCGATTGAAGATTTGCTGCGGATTCGATAAGGCCGGTATCAGAGCACCGTCGCGGTTTACCGAG
>OJGU01000820.1_pt1 | contig 14835 bp, 7 predicted proteins | sample 1594741 | NCBI WGS metagenome assembly OJGU01 (sample SAMN05416841, study PRJEB24817) | seawater metagenome | isolation source: Sea water | place: Canada:Atlantic | collected 2013-07
CTAGATCGCTCGTCGGCAGCGTCAGATGTGTATAAGAGACAGCACTGGCGGCGTCGGCATGCTCGCCTTGCCACTGCTCCGGGGCGAGGTAGTTCGGGGTCCCTGCGAGCCCGCCCGTCTGTGTCGCACTCGCGTCTCCGTTTTCGCTCACCTCGACGTCGGTCGAGGGCATCGGCGGCCGCTGCTCTCGGGTGAGCCCGAAGTCCGAGACTTGAGGCCGCCCATCCTCACCGAGCAGAACGTTGTCGGGCTTGAAGTCACGGTGGACCATGTCCGCGTCGTGAATCGCCGCCAGCCCGCGAGCTGCGTCGACAAACACCTGCGCGACCTGACGCCAGGGCCTCGCTCCATCCTCCAACCAAGACCGTAGCGTCCCACCTTCGACGAACTCCATCACGAGGTAGACCGAGCCCTCGTGCGTACCGGCCTCGTACACGGTCACCAGGTTTGGATGACGGACCTTGGCCATCGCGCGCGCCTCGTCCAGCAGGCGAGCTTGTTCTGCGGCGTCCCCCTCGTCTCGGAGGACCTTTACGGCGACGGTGCGATGGAGCTGCGGGTCAAACGCGGACATCACCACGCCCATGCCACCCGCTCCCAACCGCTCGCGGAGTTCGAAGCGCCCGATGCTGACCGTGCGGCCGGCGTCGAACAACTTGGTGCTGAGCGACTCGAACATCCGTGTCGCATCGATCGCCCGGCCCTCGTTGCCCGCCGCTTTGAACTCGCCAGCGAGCGTGCCCGAGTCGTTATCGTCGAGCGTGGAGGTCACGGATGGGCGCGGCTCCAGTCCTGAAACTCCCCGATCAACGTTTCGTCCGTCAACTTCAGGCCGAGTGCTCGTTTGACCAACACTCGCGCGCGGTCGAGGTCCGACGAGGTGTGGGCCTGGACCAGCCGGTAGAGCAACGACCCTTCTTGGTCGGGCGGGGTCTGCTCCGGCATCAACGTCAACGCGCGCTCCAGATCGACGGCCGCCTCCTTCGGCTGACCCATCTCGAGCCGGGCTTGTCCACGACTCCAATATGCGTTGACAAGCAGTGGGTCGTCGTCGCCATGGTGGTGGCGCCACACCGAAATCGCACGGTCCAGCAGTGGCAGCGCGTCTTCGTATCGTTTCTGACCGACGAGCAGGTTTCCAAGGTTGTACAGCGGATGCCCAACCGGCTCGGCGTCGCTGCCCACGTTGAGTTCGAGCATGCGCAGTCCATGACGATACTCGGCCTCGGCCTCCTCGAAACGCTCGAGCGCGAGATATGCGTGCGCCACACTGGTCGAGAGCTGGCCAACCCTTGGATGAGAGTCGCCCAGGAGCTTTCGCGCCTTGTCTTGCGCCGACTTCATCCGCGTGAGCGCGAGCTCGAGGTTGCCTGCTCTGCGCTCGAGAATGGCCAGGTTGGCTTCAATGTCGATCGCGTCTTTGGACTCGATCAATCCTGACGCGTCCAGCCGTTCGAGCGCCTCTTCGAAGAACCCACGTGCGCGGTCGAGCTCGTTGGCCTGGAGTGCCGTGGCGCCGCGATTGACGAGCAATGCGTTGGTTGCGGGGAAGTCCGGGTGCGCACGCAGGAGCGCGTCCGCCTGACGCCCCCACTGCTTGGCCTCTTCGATGTCCCGAAGCTGAGTCGCGTACACAAACGATGCGACCACCGCGGCCCAGACCTGGACCTCGAGGTGATGCGTCGCAAGAGCGTGCTCGAACGCTTGTTCGTACAACTGCGCAGCAAGGGGACCATGGCCGAGCAAGCTCTCCACCTTGGCATGAGCCAGTTTGGCTTCGGCGAGGACCGGCTCGTAGTCGATGGCGTCGGCATCTTCGACCAGGCGGATCGCATCCAGACGAATCGCATCGAGGTCATCGCCGCGGTCGGCCGTCGCGATTCTCGCGGATCGCTCACGGAGCTTCGCGACCGCATCGCGCTTGTGTGCCGACTCCGGGGTGGGCTGGGCGCGTTGAAGAAACGCAAGGTCGTCACAGACCTCCTGCTCGCCAAGGGTCTTGAAGGGCTCGAACGCCCGCAGAACGCCCGCCTCACTGACGTCGTCGTACGTCTCCAACAAAGACTCGATCTCGACCGCTCGTCGGTCGAGGCATCGCATGCGAAGGTCGAGCGCGTTTTCGGATTGCTCCCCCCGGACATGAGTGGCCTCGCACGCGTCGCGGCGTTGTGCTGCCCACTGCTCGACGCGGCGGTCCAGACTCTCCTCGATCGTGGCCCAGATCGATGGCCCGCCGGGTTGTACGACGTCGAACCGGGCGCTGATCTTCGCCGCTCGTTCGGGTGTCCAGACGGTCTCGAGTCGGACATCGACCCCCTGGCACGGGTCTTCGGCCACTGCCAGTACGCCCGCCCCGGCGATACCCGCGGTGGCCAGCGCTGTGAGTGCCGCGACCCGCACGGGTCTGGGGCGCCCCCGCTCGGTGCCAGCCTGAAGAGCGGAGCCTAACTCGTGCATGGACCCAAAACGCTCGGCAGGGTCGAGGGAAAGGCCGCGCTCCACGATCTTGAGCAGCCACGCCGGCAGCGTGGGTGCAGCCGAGGGCAAGGGAGTTCGTACGCCATCGAGTACCGCTGTGCTCAGCCCATGTCGCCCCTTGGCCGCAAAAGGTCGCTGCCCGTACAGCGCCTCGTAGAGCGTCACACAGAAGCTCCATTGATCTGTCGCGACATCGGCGCGCGCGCCTTTCCACTGCTCGGGTGCGAAATAGCTTGGGGTCCCCGCCCTGCCGAGCGTTGGTGTGGCGGCAGGGTCCCCGTCCTCACTGACCTCAACCGACGAAGCCACAGCCGCGCTCTCCGGACGGGCAAGCCCAAAGTCGGACACCTGTGCCCGGCCGTCCGAGCCGAGCAAAATGTTCTCGGGCTTGAGGTCGCGATGGACCAAGCCCGCATCGTGAATCGCCGCCAACCCCTTCGCGATCCCTATGAAGACAGGCACAACCTCCTGCCACGTTCGAGACTGCGCCTCGAGCCACGCGCCGAGCGTCCCACCCTCCACGAACTCCATCGCGATGTAGACAGAGCCGTCGTGGGTCCCCGCTTCGAACACGGTAACGAGGTTGGGGTGGCGAACCTTGGCCATCGCCCGGGCTTCGGCGAGGAGCCTCGCCTGTTCCACGTCATCGCCCGCGCTGTGCAGGACCTTCAACGCGACCGTTCGGTGCAGCTGGGGGTCGAACCCCGACATCACCACCCCCATCGCGCCGGCCCCGAGCCGTTCTCGAACCTCGAACCGCCCCACGTTCACGGGGCGTCCCTGGTCAAACAACTTGCTGCTCAACGACTCGAGCATGCGCGTCGCATCGTGCGCAGGGACAGCCTTCCCGATGGCCCGGAACTCACCACGGAGCCTCTCCCCGGCTTCGCTATCGTCGAGAGTCAAGGTCACGCCCGCTAAAAACGTAGCAGCTCCACCGCCAAGTGGTTCTCAAGTCCTCGTGAGCCGCCACGCGCGATGAAGCGGCCGACGTTCGAAGTCCGGAGACGTCGTCTCGCGGGTGATCTCTTCAACTTCGAGCCCGTCGAGGGCGTCTGAGATCGTGAACCGCCGCGCATTCGTGCTGAAGAGGATGACACCGCCAGGTCGTAGCCGAGCAGCGATCCGGCTGAGCAACCCGGGATGGTCGCGCTGAACCTCCCAGGTGGTCTCCATCGACTTCGAGTTGGAGAACGTGGGGGGGTCGCAGAATACGACATCGTACGCGCGGGTCTCTTTCTCCAGCCAAGCCAGAACATTGGCACGCACGATGCGATGTTGGTCTCCCTCGATCCCGTTGAGGTCGAAGTTGCGCTGCGCCCACTCGAGATAGGTCTTCGACATGTCGACGGTCGTCGTCGAACGCGCTCCACCGCGAGCCGCATGCACCGTCGCCGTGCCGGTGTACGCAAACAGGTTGAGCACGTCCTTGCCCTGGGACAGCTCCCCGAACATCGCGCGCGTCCGTCGGTGATCGGGGAACAAACCCGTGTCCAGGTACGACGCCAGATCGACGCGAAAGCGAAGACCGGCTTCAGAGACGATGCAGACCGCGGGCTCGACCTCGGCCTTGGCGTACTGGTCGGCCCCCTTCTGGCGGCGTCGCGTCTTCACGTAGATGTGATGCGGCGCGATGTCGAAGACGTTGGCAACCGCCGTCACGATCTCCAACCGACGGGTCGCAGCCTTGTCGGCTGGGATCTCCGCGGGAGGCGCGTACTCCTGCACTACCGCGCGATCGCGATAGAGGTCGACGGCGGCGGAATACTCAGGAAGGTCGGCATCGTAGACGCGATAGACCTCGATCTCCTCCCGTCCGACCCACTTGGCCAGCTTCTTCCGGTTCTTCCGCAACCGATTGACGAGGTCGCCCCCGACCGGGCCGACCTCCGCCCCGACGATCCGGGCATCCATCGGCCCTTGCTTCACCGAACGGGAAGAGTCAGGGATGAGCGCGGTCGCGGAGAAGAGCGCGTCGTCGACGGAGATGATGCTGGCCCGCCAGCCTTGGAACTGTTCTTGGAGCAGCACCCCCAGCTCGGTGTACGCAGCTCGGGCTGCGACCTTGCCTCCGAGTCGTTCTCCGTACGGTGGGTTGGTGATGACGACGCCGCGCTTCGCCTTGGCAGGACGGCGGACGTCCGCGCTTCGAGACGCCGCGAATCGGACGCAGGTCCCGACGCCGGCCCGCTCCGCGTTCGCCCGCGCGACCTCGAGAACCCCTTCGTCCGTATCGAAGCCCATCGCGACGACACGACGCGGCGTCGTGGCGGCGGCCTCGGCTTCGGCAACGATGTTTGCCCAGGCGTCCGCATCGTGCCCCTTCCAGCGCTCGAAGCCGAAGCGATCGCGCGACAGCCCGGGAGCCCGCTTGCATGCGATGAGCGCCGCTTCGATCACCAGCGTGCCCGCACCGCACATCGGATCGATCATGACGGAGTCCGCTTCCTGCGAAAGCGATGACCACCCCGAATCGAGCACCATCATCGCCGCGAGGTTTTCTCGGATCGGCGCCGGTCCGGACTCGGTCCGATAGCTGCGGCGATGCAGACCGCCTCCTGAGAGGTCGAGGCTGATCTGACACGCGCGGCCACGAGCGTGAGCGTGAACCCTGAGGTCGGGTGCAACGGTGTCGACACTCGGCCGTCGGCCTTCGTTGGCTCGGAAGCGGTCGGTGATCCCGTCCTTGACCCGCTGGGACCCGTACTTGGTGTGGTCGATGCCCATGCCACGCCCGGTGAAGTCGACGGCGAGCGTGCCATCGACATCCATGTGGTCCTCCCAGGGCATCTCCGCGACGGCCGCGGCGAGCTCGTCGGCATCCTTGGCGATGAGTTCGACCAAAGGCAGGAACACCCGGCTCGCGAGACGCGAATGCATGCACAGCCGGTAGGCGAACGACAGCGGCCCACGGACGCGACAGCCCGTGGCATCCACAGACACCGACCGCGCACCCAGCAGCTCCAGCTCATGCGCAAGCGGGTCGACGAGCCCGTACGGCGCCGTCACGAAGAAGCGGTGGATCGCGTCGCTCACGGCCGGAGAGTGGAGGAAGGCCGACAGCCACGCAACCACCACAGGGGGAGCGAAGGGCGGCTTCGCCGTCCCCACCCCTCCGCAATCGCAGGAGCGGATCCCCGCAGGGTAGCTTTGCTGCCCGCAACCCTTCGCGAGCACCGGAGCGGCTTCGCCGCGAGCAAGCCCGACAGGGCGCCCACCAGAGGGGGGAGCGAAGGGTAGCTTTGCTGCCCGCAGCGGCGGGGAGACTGTGAAGTCTCCCCTACAGACTAGAACGGGATGTCGTCGTCGAAGGTAGGCGGCGGATCGTCGGGCGGCGGCGGCAGATCCGGCGCACCACCCTCGGCGCTCGCACCGACCCGGTCGATCGTCCAGACGTCCAAGCTGTTGAAGAAGCGCACTTCGCCCTTGGGCGAGGTCCACTCGCGGCCCCGAAGGTTGAACTCGACTTCGACTTCGTCGCCGACTTTGTACGCATCGATGTTGCCGACGCGTTCGCCGGTGAGCTGAAACTGCACGTGCTGCGGAAACCGACCGTCAGCGATGTGCAGGACGAACTCCCGCTTGGTAAAGCGCGCCGAGACCTGCTGGGCCTCATTGATGACGTGCAAGGTGCCTCGGACCTTGAATCCCATGCGGCGGAGCATAGACAAGCCGCACAGCCGAACCCAGGCTTGATTTCAGCGTTCACGCACACGGCCGAAGTTGGCGCCGGATTGCGGCCTCGAGGCGTTCTCTCGCAGAATCACAGCCATGGGGCGGGTCTGGTGGATGATGGTTTGCGTGGCGGTGGCGGCTTGCGGTGACGACGCGCCACCGATGGAAAGCGGCGAGGCGTCCGGCAGCACGGCCGTGGCAACGACCACGGTCGCGGCCTCCTCGACGAGCACGACCGATGGGGACAGCAGCGGAAGCTCCGGTGGCCCCACCGTCCCCGAGCCGGAGCCGGAAGTCGACTGGTCGCCAGTCACCTGTGACGCGCTCGATCCCAACTACTGCGCGTTCCCGTTCCCTAGCAACGTCCACACTGTCGCGGACCCCGAGACCCCGACGGGCCGACGCGTGAGACTCGATCCTCAGGGGTGGCCCGTGACGTTGGGGGGCATCCAGGTCGACCTCTCGGTCCTCGAACGCAGCGACGGCTTCTCGACCAGCGGAGCCATGTTGGTTCACATGCCGGGCGCCACGGTCACCGGCCTGCCGACGCCGCTGGACATCGGATTCTCGCTCGAGCCCGAATCCCCAACTGTGCTGCTCAACGCCGAGACCGGGGAGCGCGTGGCTCACTTCTCCGAACTCGACATGTCCCACAACCAAGCGGACAAGCGGGTGTTGTTCGTCCGCCCCGCCGTACGACTCGAAGAAGGGACGCGATACATCGTCGCGATCCGAAACGTCGTCGACAGCGATGGGGAACCGCTTGCGGCCAGCCCCGCCTTCGAGGTGCTCCGCGACCTTCGCCCGACCGACGATGCAGATCTCGACGCACGGCGCCCCCTGTACGCCGACATCTTCGGTCGGCTCGGTGACGCCGGGGTGTCGCGAGACTCGCTGCAGCTGGCGTGGGATTTCACGACCGCCAGCCGGGAGAACATCACCGGTTCGATGTTGGAGATTCGCGACGACGCGCTCGAGGTGCTCGGCTCCGGCGGACCCGAGTTCGACATCGAACGCATCGAGGACGACTACTCCGACAACATCATGCGCCGCGTCGAGGGCACGATCAGCGTCCCGCTGTATCTGGAGACCGAAGAGACGGGCACCGGGTTCAACTGGGGCGATGATGGCGTGCCGGCGCAGAACGGTTTTGCCGACTTCGACTTCGAGGTCCTCATCCCCTACGCCGCCATGGATGAACCCGCGCCCATCTTGCACGTCGGGCACGGCCTCCTCGGGTCCCTCGAAGAGGTGCGGTCCGGCCACTACCAGCGGCTCGCAAACCAGCACAACTTCGTGTTGGTCGCGACCGACTGGGCCGGCATGGCAACCCCCGACCTGCTCAACGTCGCGGGGTTCCTCAGTTCGGGCGAGATTCACCGTTTTCAGACCGTCGCAGATCGCCTTCAACAGGGCGTCCTCAACGCGATCGTGTTCTCCCGCGCCCTGCAGGGCGACTTGGGAGCCGACGTCGCACTCGAGGTGGGAGACCACAGCGCGGTCGACCCCTCGCGGGTGCTGTACGCCGGCTCGAGCCAAGGAGGCATCATGGGTTCGGTGCTGCTTGCCGTGAGTCCGGACATTGAGCGCGGCATCCTCGACGTCCCCGGCCAGCCCTACAACCTGATGCTCAACCGTAGCCAGGGCTTCAACACCTACCTCGGGTTGTTGTTGCAGAACTACGACGACCCCGTCGACATCCAGTTCGGGCTGTCGGTGATCCAGATGATGTGGGATCGCTCCGAGCCCGCCGGGTACACCCACCTGATTCGCGACGGCCTGCTACCGGGCAGTCCACCCAAGGACGTGCTGATGCAGGTCGCCATCGGTGACCACCAGGTGACGACGATCGCCGCCCACATCATGGCGCGCTCGGCCAACGTTCCCAACCTGGGGCCGCTCAACCGTGACGTGTTCGGACTCGAGACCGTCCAGGGCACCGTCCAGGGTGCTGCGATGATCGAGTACGACTGGGGCAACACCGAGCCGGTCGTGAACATCCCTGCCGATGACGGAGAGGACCCGCACGGCAAGCTCCGCAACTTGGATGTTTCGCTGGAAACCCGAGTTCAGTTCCTGCTCGAGGGCACGATCGAGACCCACTGCGACGGACCCTGCGACCCGCAGTGAGTCGTCACGCAGCACTCGAGCGACCTCGAAGAGTCCCTCAGGTCGCCGGCGAGGACATCGAACAGCGGCCCGACAGCTCAGCCCCTTCGTCGATCGTCATCGACCGGGCTCGGACAATCCCCGCCACGGACCCGGTGTCCGTGATGGTCAGCTTGCCGTCGACCACCAGGTTGCCGACGACCTTGCCGCGAATCACCACGTTCTGGGCGGCGGTGACGTCCCCACGGATTCCCGCCTCGGCTTCGACGGTCAGCGAAACACACTCCACATCCCCGTCGATCTCGCCAAGCAGATGCACCTCGGTCCGCGTGGACAGGGAACCATCGATCCGAGTGTCGGAGCCGATCACATTGACGGTGCCGAAGTCCGGCTCGGGTTCAGGTTCGGGTTCGGGAACCGCCTGGTCCACAAGCATGGCTTCCACCGCGCCTTTGAGGACCTTGTCATCGTCGTTCTCCGCCACCGCCTCCGCCTCCGCCTCCGCTGCCTCCGGCAGGGCCTTGGTTTCGCCATCGGGCTCTGCAGCCGGAGCGTTCTTGCGACGGAGAAACTCGAACATCACCGGAAGTTTAGCAGCCCTTGCCCGCCAACAGCCCGTGTTTCACAGTGGGCCGCTGGGAGCCCGCCGTGCAACCGGCGCGGCAAAGCCCCTCAGCCTGCGTAGTAGGAAACCTTGATACCACCGTGGTCGGTGGTGAGTTTGGGCTGCAGCGAGAGCCCCAGGGAGCGCACAAACCGGCGGTCGGCGATCACGATGCCGAACGGCCACCCGCTCGCCCGGATCCCCTCTCCCACCGACGTGTACAGATTGTGCACACCGGAAGCCTCCCCCACGCGGATCCCGTACGGCGGGTTGGTCACGACATGTGCGGGCCCCAGCTGGGGCCACGGCTCCGAGAGTTCGGCACGCAACAACGTGACATCGCCCGCGACGCCCGCACGCTCCGCGTTACCTTCCGCGGCCTCGACCGCTCCGGCGATGTGGTCTCGCCCGACGAGTTGCGTGGTGAGTCCAGGGAGGACTTCGGACTGTGCGGCCTTGCGTTGATCTTGCAACCCGGCCGAGGTGTCGAGCTTGGTGTGCTCGAAGGCGAAGCGACGCCGAAGACCCGGCGCCATGCGGCGAGCCATCGTGGCCGCCTCGATCACCAACGTGCCCGCCCCCATCAGCGGGTCGAACAGCGAGCGATCCGGCGTCCAACCGGACACGATCAGCAGCGCGCGGGCAAGGTCTTCCCGCAGTGGCGCCTTGGCGGTTTGCTGTCGCCAGCCGCGACGGTGCAGGGCTTCCCCGCTGAGGTCGAGGGAGATGACACATTCGTCGCGAATGATCCGCACCGCGACCGTCAACTCCGGGCCTCCCTCTACCGCCGGCCCGATCGCCTTCGCAATGCCGGCCTCAACCCGCTGACCCGCCCCGCCCGAGTGGTACAGACGAGACTTTCGGCAGACAGCGTGCGCCTTGACGCGTGTGCCAGGCCGAAGGAGCTCGCCCCACGGCAGCGCTGCGGTCTTCTTGACCAACTTGTCGAAGTGGCGCACCTCGAAGGGCTCCCCGACGCGCAGGCGTACGTGGTTGGCGAGGCCACTACGGAGACAAACCGTCGAGATCACCGACGGCTGTCCGCGAACGGTCGCACCACCAGGCTCGCCGCGAACATCCGAGATGCCCAAGGACGTGAGTTCGGCGGCGAGCAGCGACTCGAGGCCAGGCGCACAAGCGACAAAAAGTGTGAGCACGTTCAGGGTTCCGGGGGCGGCTGCGGGATGTCGGGACAGGTGGCGAGTTCGGCCAAGCACGCGTCGTACCGCAGCTCTTGCCCTGCCGACCGGAAAAAGATGCCGATCTGGTGCTCCATGAACTGACCGACATCGAAGGGACTGTCGGTCATGCCCGGCGGCGAGAACCCGTGTGCGCCGTCGAACTCGTTGATGAGGGGCAGAACGAGCCCACTGAAGCCTTCGGCTTCCCCGTCCTCCGTGCCGGGTGTCCGCACCACCACGCGGAGCGCCGGGTCGAGCCGCGGGGCGACCAAGCCGTCGACGGACAGCTCGGTGCTCATGGGGCCGTTGAAGCTTGCCGAGAGGTTGTCGACGTCGACCAACACCGGGCCCCATTCGGCACCGCGGGTGTAGACCCAAGGGATCCCAGCTTGTACGCCCTCGTCGATCAGCACGCGGTTGACCGGCTTTCGATAGCGCGAGTCAGGCTCGTAGATGTTGATGAAGCCGGCTGCTTTGGCGATCGAGATCCCCGTGTTGATGGGAACACTCGGATCCCCCACGGTGACCACATCGAGCACATTGGTCGCTCGTTTGACGAACGTCTCGCCGTTCTCGATGAACTCGAACGGCTCCAGCGAGTAGTGCGGTGCATACAAGGCGGGGTCCGCCCCCTCGATCGCGATGCCCGCGATTCCAAGAAAGCGGCGCAGCAGCGGCGTGCCCCGCTGGAAGCCGTAGCCATCCTCAAACGCCACCACGGGGTCGCCGATCGCGTAGGAGTTGCCGCGGTAGTTGGTGCGATACTCGAACGTGCGAACCGCGGTTCGGACGTTGGGTGCACCGACCAGCGAGCACTCCCGGGCGTCGCCCTCGACTCGAACCGCGAAGCTACCTTCGAAGACCTCGATCTCCACCGGGTCGCCCGCATCCGCCGGCACGCCCACGCGGAACGTCCCCGCGAGGTCGCAGGCGTAGGTGCCTTCGGTGCCCTCTGGACAGGTGCGGCAAACCTCCTGGTCCTCGTCGTCGTCGGAGCAGTTCGTGGCCTCGGGCCAGCCACGATAGTTCTCGTACCCGGGCGGCGGCTCGTTGGGCATCACCAACGCGCAGCGGGACTCCCCCGTCGCCATGTTGGTGGCACGGATCACGTTGCCCGGTTCGATCTCCGTTCGGACCGCCAGGTCCCGGCGCGCGACCTTGTTGCCGTTGGGAAATGCCTGGTAGATGCGCGTCCGCCCATCTTCGGTGGGCTCGCCCAGGAACAGGGGCCCCAGCATCCGTAGACCCACGGCTTCGACCACCCCCCCTTGCTCGGACCGAAGCGTGAGGTCGATGAGCCCCGCTCCGCCCGAGATGGGAGCCGCAGCGACGACCTGCGGCTCGACTGCCGCCAGCATCGACGACAGGATTCCGCCGAGGCTGGTCCCGCTGGTGAAGTAGGCGTTGTTCGCTCCCCCGAAATCGACCACGCCATCGCCGTCGAAGTCACCGAGCAGATCGGGCGACCCGTCCCCGTTGAGGTCGTCGGAGGCGCCATCTCCGTCGACATCCATCAGCGCGCCGTCGGTCCCGAAGCTCCGCAACAGACGGACCAGCAGCAGCCAGTCGGTGAGCGTCTGCCGAAGGTTGTCGCGGGTCTTGAACATGTACCCGGTGAAGAATTCCGCGCCGACGTCCCCTTCCCCGTCACCGTCGACGTCCTCGATGCGGCCCGTGAGCAGCGCTTCGAGAGCAGGGGCGGCTCCTTGGGCCTCGAACAAGGCGCCTGCGATGTCCTCTTGGTCGCCGATGTCGACGCCGTGCCCCACCGCGTCGATACTGCAGCCGGCGATGCCGAACTTGGCGTGCAGGGCCAGACCGAGCTGCTCGATCTTGTTTGACGTGTAGCCGTGGGCGTAGAGCACCACCGGTGCCGGCCGGCTCGGATCGGCCAGGAACTCCTTCTTGGGGACCACGCACCAGAACTGCACGTCGCGGTACTCGACCTGGTCCCGCAAGGCGGGGTCGCTGAGATTCGAAGGCCAGCTTTGCTCGTCGAGGTTGGACGCATCCTTGTCCAGGCCGAGCAGCCACGGCGACTTGAACGTCCCGGAGACGTGATAGCCGTAGTAGTCGTGCGTTCGGACCAGCTGCTCGGTGTCTGTGATGCGTCCACCGAACGCCGCCGAGGCCAACGCGGGCAAGATCGGACGGATCGTCTCTGAGGGGAGAATCCAAGGGTTGTCCGTCGGCGAACCGTCGGACTCTCGGTCGCGCATCCGCATCACGCTGCTGAGAGCCGGCGGGTTGTCCTCGCCGAGCCACGCCAACACCCCCTCACCATAGATGCCATTGCGGACGTCGATCATGTCGCCCGTCGCGTTCTGCGTGGTGAACGACCACGAGAAGGCGATGTCGCTCGCGCCCAACTCCTGCGTGTCCAGGAAGTCGAGCACCGGCCGGAGGTCGTCGGTCTGCGTGGCGTGGTTGACGAACGGGAACGGACTGCGGACCGCATCTCCGGCCTCACCGGTGAGGCGCTTGGTGAGAACCACGGCGTAGGTGGTGCCTTCCCGCAGCGGCATGACCGGCTTGAACATCAACGTGTTGGTCTCGAACTCGTAGAACGTGACCAGGTCCCGAGTGACGTCGAGCGTGGACGGAATGTTGTCCTCGCGCCGATCGTAGTTGGGCCTGTCGAGCACGCCATCGAGGTCGAGGTCTTCCCCCGGATCGAGGATGCCGTTGTCGTTGATGTCCTCGGGATAGGTCTCGAACGCAAGCGCAGTCGTAATGGTCTTGGGGTCGTGCTCCCAGTACTGGTTGGGCGTGCGCAGCAGCTGCGGGAAGTTGCCCTCGCCGAAGTCCAGCGGCACCGGCTGCAGGTACGTCGGGGAATCCGGCGTCACATCGACGACGTAGACCGCATCATTCGAGAAGTCGTAGTCGCGGCCGTCGGTCGAGGTCCGGTAGTCGCGGTGGCGCTGGTAGATGACGTCCAAGTCCAACGGGGCATCGAACCGCACCGTGATCGGCTGGAAGACCCCGAAGCCGTTCAACGTGTCGAGTTTTTCCCGAGCGACGCGCTCGAGGTTGGTCGAGGCGACGAGGCTGGCGTTGATCCGCAGCCCCGTGCGAGACGTCGAGTCCGGCCGGGTCGCGATGTTGTTGGGGAACGGAAGCTCCGGGAGTGGGCGCCGCGCCAACTCGAAGACGATCTGCGGCCCATCGCCATCTACAGTACGCGCCAACCCCTCGGGAGGCTCGGCACAGCCCACCACAGTTGCGAGCAACAAGCCGGCCGAGACTGCGAACGTCCGCATGGGCATCATCTTGCCTCAATCCACGACGACCTGCCTTGGAAGTGAGCAGCCCACCGCCGCGGACGTGGTACGAAGTCCAACGCATGCGACGCCCCGCGGCCCTCCTCGGTCTGCTCCTCGCGAGCCTCGTTCCCTCCACGTCTGCCGCGGAAGAGGGCCAGTGGATGCCCAAGCAGATCGGCGACCTCGACGCTGACGAGCTGGCGCAGATGGGCTTGCAGCTGGAGCCGAAGGATATCTGGAACGAAACCGATGGCGGGCTGATGAAGGCCATCGTCAATCTCTCCGGGTGCTCGGCGGGCTTCGTCTCAGACCGTGGACTCGTCGCGACCAACCACCACTGCGCCTTCGGTGCGATTCAGGCCAACAGCACGGTCGAGCACGACTACCTCACCGATGGATTCGTGGCCAAGACCCTGACCGACGAACTCCCCGCCAAGGGACGCACGGTCAAGGTCCTTCAGGAGATCAAGGATGTCTCCGGCGAGGTGCGAGCAGCGCAAGACGGCGCGGCCGATGCCGTCGCCCGGGCCAAGGCCGTCGAAGCCACGACGAAGAAGCTCGTGGATGCATGTGAGGCCGTCGGCGAGGGTCACAGTTGCACCGTCCGGAGCTTCTATAGCGGCAGCGTGTTCCAGCTGTTCGACTACCTGGAGTACAAAGACGTCCGCTTGGTGTTCGCCCCCCCGTCGATGGTGGGCAACTACGGGGGCGAGGTCGACAACTGGATGTGGCCCCGACACTCCGGCGACTTCACGCTGCTGCGAGTCTATGCCGGACCCGACGGCAAGCCTGCCGACTACGCGGAGGGCAACGAGCCGCTGACGCCCGAACGCTGGCTCGAGATCAACCCGACCGGTGTCCGCGACGGCGACTTCGTGTCCGTCATGGGCTTCCCAGGACACACCGACCGCTACCTTCCGCTTCCCGAGGTCGAGCGCCAACTCGAGCAGGCGCTGCCGGCCAAGGTCGACATCTACGGTCAGTGGATCGACTTGCTGACCGAAAAAGGCAGCGCGGACCCAGCGGTGAAGATCAAGGTCGCCGCCACCCTCCGGGGGCTGGCCAACGTGCACAAGAACAGCCGCGGCATGATCGACGGGATCCGCCGGCTGGGTCTGCTCGAGCGCCGCAAGGCCGAGGACGCCGCGCTTGCCAAGTGGGCGAGTACCGCCGACGCCAAGTACGGAAACGTGCTGCCCGATCTGGGCGCGCTTTCCGAGGAACGACGCGCCCAGTTCGGTCGGGACTACGCCGTGGGCAACGTCAAGAGGGCTGGCAACGCGGTCGCGATCGCGATCGACCTCGTGCGACGCGCGAAGGAGCGGACCAAGCCAGATCTCGAGCGGGTCAGCACCTATCGCGACCGAGGCCAGGCCAAGTTGTGGTCCGCCATGGAACGGCGTCTGCGCGACCATGATGCGTCCGTGGATGAGGGCATGCTGCGGATCCTGATCCGCTGGGTGCAGGCCATGCCTGAGGACTGTCTCTTATACACATCTGACGCTGCCGACGAGCGATCTAG
>OJGU01000821.1_pt1 | contig 14811 bp, 14 predicted proteins | sample 1594741 | NCBI WGS metagenome assembly OJGU01 (sample SAMN05416841, study PRJEB24817) | seawater metagenome | isolation source: Sea water | place: Canada:Atlantic | collected 2013-07
ATCGCCGCTGGATCCGGCGTCGGTTCCGCACCCAGCTACGGCTGCAAGCGAGCCGGCCAAGAACGCGGCGAGAACGGGGCGGATCGGGGTCCTGCTGGGCACGCTCATCCAGACGGAACGACACGCGGTTCGAGCACAGGAATCGACCGCAATTTTTCGGTGGCCAGCTCACGCCTCGGGAGGGCCCCGAGCAACCTTGCTAGGCTCGCCTGGTGACCTTGGCAAAGACCGCGAGGCGTCGCCGACGGTGGTGGATCCTCGGCCTCTTGTGCGTGGTGAGCTTTGCGGCGCTCCGCGTTCGATGTCGCCCGTCCATGCGCGTCGCGACCTTCAACATCCGCATGTTTCCCGAGCCGGGAACCGATCGTGCGCGGGTGGCCGACACCCTCGTCGAGCTCGACGCCGACATTGTCGCGGTCCAGGAAATCGCTTCCCGCCCAGCGCTGCTCGAGGTGCTCGCCGAGGCGTCGACGCAAAGCGGTCGCGACTACAGAGTCGCGCTCTCGCGCTGCCGACATCCACGCGCGGGCATCACCACCGGCTTGGTCTGGGATGCGTCCTCGTGGCGCTTGCTCGACAAGCGCGACTACCCCGATCTGGGGCCCGACGAAGGTGGTTCGTGCGGACCCGATCAGCCCGGCCTGCTCGGCGTGTTCGAGGGGCCCCGAGACCAGCGCGTCGCAGTGCTCTCCGTGCACCTCACTCCGTTCCCGCGTGGTTATTCAACCCGCAAGAAGCAGTGGCGCAAGATCATCGCACTTCAGACCTCGCTGACCGCCGAGCTCGGCATGCCCGTCCTGGTGCTCGGAGACTTCAACAGCACCGGGTTCACCAGCGAACCGCCCCAGGAGCCCGACTTCGTACGGGAGCAAGTCGAGGACGCAGGCTTCTCCCTGCTGACCGAAGACATCGCCTGCACCGAGTACTACCGACCGCCTGGCTCCGACGTCTACCTGCCATCGATCCTCGACCACGTCGTCGCCAGCGGCGGACGCTGGCAGGCCGCGGAGGCGCAAGGGTTGTGCGAGAGGCTGGCGTGCGAGGAGACGGAGCCTGGCGAGATGGACCCGGACTTCAAGGTGGTGTCGGACCATTGCCCGGTGCTTGTGGAGGGCACGCCGACGGGTTGAGGTCGGTGTGATTGGCGTCGATCTCTCCCGAGTTCGGGCTCAGACCTGCGCCGCTTGGCTCGTCCGTGGCCTGAGCCGGCGGCGCCACCGCTACGCCGGCGGAGTCGCGGCCGCGGGGGTGTCTGGAACCCCCGCCAACACCGACCTAAGATACGTGTCGGCCTCCGCTGCGGTCTTGATCATCTCGAACGACGAGAACAGGCGCTCTTGGGCCTTGAGCAGAGACTTCGCGACGGCCTTCGCATCGACCGTCAAACCATTGGCGAGCACGACCTCACCACCGGCCACCTTGGCAGCGAGCTCGAGCTCTGCCGCGGCCGAGCACAGATCATCGGCGACCGCCGACTGCTTCGCGTCGAGTCCTTCGTCCCGCGACAGATCACCGAGTCCCGTCGCCGTGGCCGCGACGCCGGCGAGCGTCGAGACCCCGTTGTAGTTCGACAGGATTCGCGCAGCGGTTCGAACGTGATCCGTCACCGCCTCCAGTCGCGCCTCCGGGCTCAGATTCGCGTATCGCTCCGCCTGCACCTGCTCACGCTGCGCCGCACGACCGGAGCCGCCTTCGTACCCGCATGCCAGACATACGTAGACCCCCTCGCCCTGGACCTGCACCTCGCGCGAGCCACAAGAGACACACTCGTCATCGAAGATCGGAGCCTTGGCGGCGTTGGCCATCCGACGCGCCGCGATCGCCCCCGCAATACCCACGATCGCAAACACGACCAACTTCACCACGAGGCCCATGGCCTGGCTTACCGCGATGGGGGCTCGGGTTCAACGAGCACGCGGGCCGGGTACGAGAAGGAAGACAGGACCTTGGTACCGAGCTCCGCAACCTCGGCACGAACCTCCGCCCCCGGGTGGACGCACCGAGCCTGCACGACCCTCTGACCATCGGACGGGGAGTCAGCAATCTCAACTGGCGGAAGAAGGTCCTCCCACCACGACCTTCAGGAGTTGTCTTCCTTCGACACCCTCGACCGTGACTGACGCGACTCGCCCGCTCTCGCTCCAGATCGTAAGGCCGAGGTTCGACACTTCATACATCTCGGTACCATCCTCCCAAGACCTGGCGAGTTTGAGTTCGGTCCGAAGACCTCTGGGCAGGCCGGCCACCGGCACTCCGATGAGTTCGACATCCCCGAGGTACCGGATAGACGTCACGCACTCCACGCTTGCGATCACACCATGTTCGACGGACACACGCGCATCCTCTTCTCCGACCCGAAACGTCTGCCAGTCCGCGGCCTCGCAATCTGGTTCTAGCAAGGCAATGGGAACCCCTTCCACCTGCGGGAGAACCTCACCAAATTCAAATGGACCGTATCGGACTCCAGGCATCCAATCTGTGTTCACCGTTTCCCCTTCTCGGAGTGGTTCTCACCTGCGAAATCCATCTTACGCTTCCACTGGAAAGTCCCACAGGACCCAAGTCGTCGTCGTGGATGTCGCAGGCCTGCGGCCGCACCCTCCGGCTCGTAGCGGAACTCCGCGACCGCGGCCCCGGCCGCACCCGAGGCCTTCGGCCGAGGTTCTTCCAGCTGTCCGATGTCGCCAAACCTTCGTTCGTACAGGCCGTGCGCCGTGACCCACGAGGCCGTCGGCATCGCAAACGAGGTCCACTCGAAGAGACCCCGCGAGCGTTCACGGGCGAGGCAAAGGGACACCGACCAACGCGTTCCTCAAGTACGTGTCCGCTTCCGCAGCCGCGGTGATCATCTCGGCCGAGGCGAAGAACTTGTCCTGAGATTCGAGCAGCGCCTTCGCAAGTCCGGTCGCGTCGACGGTCAAGCCACTGGCAAGCACGATTTCGTCACCAGCGATCGTCGCCGCAAGCTCGAGTTCTGCCGCCGCGGCACAGAGGTCGTCGGCAACGGTCGACCTCGTCGGGTCGAACTCCGCGTCCTCTGAGAATTCCTCATAGGCGGCCGCGGCGACCGTAGCGGCGCCACTTGCCACCATCCCGTCGTAGTTCGACAGAATGCGCGAGGCGCATCGAATGTGCTCCGTCGCTGCCTCCAACTTCTCCTGCGGACTCAGACTCGCATAGCGTCCAGCCAACGTCTGCTTGCGCGTCGCCGCTCGACCGGACCCGCCTTCATAGCCGCACGCGAGACAAACGTACGCGCCCTCCCCCTGGACCTTCACCTCGCGCGAGCCACAAGAGACGCACTCGTCATCGAAGATTGGCGCCTTGGCGGCCTTGGCCATCCGACGTGCCGCGATCGCCCCCGCAATGCCCACGACCGCAAACGCGACCAACTTCACAACGAGGCCCATGGCTTGGCTTACCGCGACCGTCGCGGCTCTTCAACACGCACACGGGCCGGCTCGTAGCCCTGCCCCTCAATAGTCGAACACATGCTCGACCCGAGCGTCGTCATCCTTCGCCAACGCCCGCAGCACCCCGGACAGCTCCGGGACCGTCGTCACCACAGCGAACCGCGCCAGCGTTGGCTCCGTGAGCAGCGGCTGCACAAACAGCGTCCGGGTCCCAGAGACAGACTCCGGCGCCCAGCGAGCATCCGCCATCACGCTGAGCAGAATCTCGCCGTCGTTCCCAGCGAGCGACTCGAACGTGCACCCGCGCTCCGCCAACGCCGTCGCCGCCACCGAGAACGCGCGATACCGCGGAACCGTCGCGGTCACCACCCCGCCCTTCTCGCCCTGCACCTCGAGTCCTTCGATCCCCGCGGTGTTGCACGACGCACCGAACGCGACCTGAGTGCTGGGCGACGCCGCCTCATAGCTCGCCGCGGTACCGGCCGCGATCACCCGCGCGTACACAGCCTTGAGTGCGTACTCGGTGCTCAGCGCGTACCGTCGCTCCAAACTTCGAACCGTCGCCATCCCGTCGAGCTTCGGCGGCGCGCTCCACAGTCGGCGGAGCCGCTCGTCGAAGTCGAACGCATACCAGGGCGTCACCTCGATGAAGTCGACGTACTCCCGAGCCACGTCCGCAGCCAGCTCGTCTTCCGCCGTCCGCGTGTCCCCGCCAAAGGCCTCGGCGGTGCGTCCGACCGTTCGCTCGTAGGCTCCCTTGACGCCGTACTCCACTGTGGTGCTGCCGGCGATGACCACGATCATCGCGTGGTAGCCCCCGTTGAACGGATATCGACCGGACACCGTTTCGGACACGGCCGCGTACGAAGACCACAGCTGCTGGAGGTGGCCGCCGTACGGAAAGGCGCTGGGTGGGCGGTCTTCGAGATAGGTCGCGTACTCGTCGGGGCTGAAGACCAGGAACCACTCCGGATAGGTCAGGAACGTTTGGTCCGGCGTGCGCAGCGGGCTCTCGGGCTCGGCCGGCTGGGGTGTTGCTGGCCACGACGCCGCGCTCGCGAGCGCAACCACGACGCCGCAGCAGACATACCCTGCCCGGCTCACGCGTCGGCCTCCTTAGTGAACGCCATCAGCACGTTGTCCGTCGGGTCGTGAGCCTGAAGCAGACGCTCGCTGCCTGCCCGGAACCCCCGCGCCTCGACGTAGGCGACCGTCTCATCCACCGGCAGGAAGAACCGAAGCTCGGCCGCGTTGACCTCCCACGGCTCGCCCAGGCCCGCGCCAAAGATCGTGTGCACCACCGCGACGAAGTCGTCCATCGCCTCATCGCACACGTCGTGGTCGCGCAACACGAACACCCCGCCCGGACGCAGCACCCGCCGAATCGAATCCACGAACGCCTCCAGCATCTCCCGAGGAGCGTGATGCAGGCCGATGTAGCAGGCCACCAGATCCAAGCTCTCGTCACCGATCTCGCTCGGCAGCGGTTCGTAGTTTCCGAGGTCGAAGAACGGACCCAGCGGGCGGATCGAGCCGCGCTCGACCATGTCCGGCGGCGACTGGGTTGGCGCCACATCGCTGACGAAGAACTTCGGCCCGCTGAACGTGATCTCGCCCGAGAGCGCGCTCGCGTAGCGCCCCGTCGAACCGATCTCCAGATAACCATCAACCGTCCGCCGGTCGCCAAGCAGCGCCAGGGTCTGCCGCGCCATCTCCTTCTTCTGCACGGCCAGCGCCGGGAGTGCGTAGCGGATCGGGTCCAGCGCAGAGCGGATCTCCGGCAGCCGCTTCACCAGCTCCCGGTACACGCGCTCATCGTCGGGCCCGTCGTCTTCAAACGCTGCAACGCACTCGCGGATCAGCTGATGAAACGCGTCCTCGGGATAGATCCGGTACACGGTCCGGAGGAACTCGTAGAACCGGTCGCGCCACACCGTGTCCCGGAAGACCCGAGCGATCGCTCCGCCCTGCGCAGGCGTGGCTTCGTCCTCCACCGTCGGCGCATAGTAGGTGTCCCAGATCCGGTTGCGAAACCGAAACGCGGGATCGTGCTCGCGCTTGAGCGCAAAGAGTTCCTCGGCCCGCGGGTAGCAGCGGTGGAACTGCTCGGTCGTGGCGAGCACCTGATACGGAAGGTAGTGCCGGCCCCCGCACGCAAGCGCGGCATCGATCAGCCTCCGGGTCCAGATCGCGACCTTGTTGACGCTCTCCGCGTCCACGCCCTGCTTGTAGTAGACGACAAACGCAAACACCTCGGTGTCCGCCCAGGCCAGGTATGCGCCATCATCGGCGATCGCATGGCGAACCGAGACGTTGACCACGTTGACGTCGTAGCGCTCGAAGATCGCCGCCATCGCGTCGCGAAACGCATCGAACTGCGCGATCGGGACGAAGTACTCCTGCAGCACGAACGTTTTGCGCTTGCGGGTGGCGGGCTCGATCTCCGCCAGGTCGTATCCGGCTTCGTAGTTGCGCCAGTGCACCGTCGAGCCCAGGTAGAACAGCGGCTCGTGCAGGTGCTCGCGCCTCCACTTGCCCAGCGGGGTCTCCGAGACGGCCCAGAACAAGTATCGGTACGCGAGGTGCGACGGCTCCACCCGCATCAGCCGAGCCGGCTTGGTCACGAACGCATCCGTCTTGGTCCAGGTGACTGTGCGAAGCCGCGAGAAGTGCGGCGGGTACAAGTCGGCGTTGTGAAACACCGCGTCCTTGGACGTTCGGACGTTCTGTTTGAAGAACGACAAGTACTCGGTCGATTCCAGGATGGACGAGCCCCGCTGAACTCGCGTGTTCTCCTCGAGATCCAGCTCGACCTCCACGATGACGCCCAGCGCTCCATAGCCCCCGACCACACCAAAGAACAACTCGGGGCGCTCCTCCCGGCTGCACCGGACGAGCTCGCCGTCGGCCAACGCGATCCGCACCGCGCGGACCGACAAGATGATCGGGCCCAGGCCCATGTAGCGCCCATGACAGTTGACGCTGACCGACCCGCCCACCGTGAAGTTGGCGTAGGTCTGCATAGTCTTGACGGAGAGCTCCAGCGGATCGATCGCGCGTTGCACATCGCACCAGCGCGCCCCTGCTTGCACCGTGATCCGGCGCTTCGACACCGAGATTCGAACGATGCGGTTGAGCTGCCGCATGTCGAGATGAATGGACCCCGGGCTGGCCGTCTGCCCGCCCATGGAGAACCGACCGCCCCCGACGGACACGGGCCCTTGGCTTTGGCGCAGCGCGATCTGAACCTCTTCGATCGTCTTGGGGGTGACCACCGCGACAACCTCGACTGGGTTGAGGCGGGTCACGTCATTGATCACGCTTCCCTCACTGCGAACTTCGTAGTGCTTCAGCCCGTGGTAGCGCGGCTTGGGTCCGTAGCGGTTCTCACCATCGGTGCCGCGTCGGAAGAACAGCTCCAACACCACCCCGCCGAGGCCGAGCACGGGCACGAGCACCCATGCGAGGCGAAGGCCGGAGAATCCCGCGTCGTGGTACCGCCGCACGCACAGCGAGAGCACGATCCAGTACAGCAGCGGGAGCAAGACGAAGCTGGCCCGCGCCCCGGCGAAGGTGTCGACGACCACATGCAACGCGACGTACGCGAGCACAACCGCACCCAGGATGGATGCGAACGTTCCACGCGACATCCGACCGCGAAGTGACAGAAGCCTGCTGAGCATGGTGACCGGCACAGAGTACGCGGGTTGCGAGGGTTCGCGGGTGGGAGGTCCATAGACCGATTTGCGAGCTCGCCCGTTGGGACTGAGGTGAGAGGACTCGCCATCGCGCTCGCGCTTGGCGGGCTCGTCAGCTGTCGCGGAACAACGCCTCCACAGCAGGCGCCAACGCTCAGCGCCCACCAGGCTTCGGAGGCGGACAACGCGTCGAGGCTTCGTGAACAGGCTTGCCTGGACAACGCCCCCACAAAATCGGTCCCGAGCCCACCACTCGCCCTCGTTTCGCAGGTCTTCGCGGCCCCGCCCCCCGCAGCCGCCGTCCCGATTCGTGAACCAGCAGCGATTGCGGCGATCCACCCGGGACCCGCGACTGGGTGCACCGCCGATGTGGATGCCTTGCCCACGGGTCGCGGAGCGACGGCCCGGGATTCCGAGCGCCTGCACCACGGCCGCGTCTTGGTCGCCCAGAAGGCCGAGCGCCGGATGATGCTCTACGACGCCGGCGTCCTCGAAGCGTGCTGGACGATCGGCCTCGGCTTCACTCCGGTTGGCCACAAGCGCGTCGAGGGTGACGGGACAACGCCCGAGGGCTGGTATCAGACCTCCGACAAGCCGTGGTCGCTCTTCGACAACGCAATCGCCGTCCATTATCCGGCAACCCGCGACGCCGTCGATGCGCGTCGGGATGGCCGGATCGGGCGCAGGCAACTCGAGGCGATCTCCGCCGCGAACCGCAAGGGCGCAGTTCCACCGCAACAGACCGCGATGGGCGGCGCGATCCTGATCCACGGAGGCGGGAGTTCGTCCGACTGGACCCTGGGTTGCCTCGCGCTCGACGACGACGATCTCGTCGATCTACGGAGCCGCCTGGACCCGGGCATGCGCACCAAGCTCCTGGTCCTCCCGTGACGTGCTGCGCGAATCGAGACGGATCTCAGAGGGGAGTTGAGGCAGTGTGGCCCCTGGCACGTTAGCAGTGGTTGTGGCTCCATTCACGCAAAGACCGACCGCAACTGCACCTGCGGCCCCCCGTCTCGAGGTCATGCCCGTCGTTGCATCTCGAGCGCGCAGCCTTGTGGTCCTCCTTGCACTCGGTGTGGGCTGCGCCGGCAAGGCACCAGACGTCGCGCCTCCAACCACACCGCCGCCAGCGGAGCCCGACAGCGGGGGGAAGACGGAGACCGCGAGCGCCGTCGCGCCGGCCACCGAAGGAGCCGTCGAAGACCCGACGCCGGCGGCCGAACCCACGCAGACGGATCCCTACGCGGCATGCACTGCGGACGGCGACGTCGGACCAGACGCCGCCCTCAACTGTAGAACCGGAGCCTTAGAAGCGTACAACTCGAAGGACTTCGGGAGCGCAAAGACCATCGCCGAGAAGATCTGTACCGAGACGCTCACCGCCGGCTGTGGATTGCTCGGTGTGCTCCATGCCAAGGGAGAAGGCGTCGCTCAGGACGTCGAGCTGGCGCGCAGCTACCTGGACCGTGCTTGCGCGGCCAAAGACGCTGAAGCTTGCGACAACATGAAGGCACTCGACGCTGCCATCGAGCAAGCCCGCGTTGCGAACGTACTTCCGGTCGAAGGCGCCAACGTCTCCATCGGAAGCATCGGTGTGGACGGCCTTCAGGCCACCAATCTTCAGTGTCGACGCGAAGGCGGCGGAGGACTTTTCGGTGGCGCGATGGGGGCAATCTCGGGCATCGCCAAACGCAAGAAGCGGCTGATGGCATGCGGCAGCAGCCCCGAGGATGTTCGTGTTCGATGGACAACCGCGGGTGGCCGCATCAAGACCGTTGAGGTGGAGGCGTCCTCCAAGAAGGTGAGCGGCTGCGTGAAGAAGGCGCTCAAGGGCGCGAGCGCGGCGTTTGGCGGAACCTGTGCGGCGACGTTCAGCATCGGCAACTGACAACGCCCCTGGCGTGGTGCCTGTCAGGGCCCTTGCGCGGCACCCCGGACAATCGTCCGATTCGCCCTCCCCGAAAGGCGGACATCGTCGACCACATGGATCGAGCCACCCTGCGGCACGACCGTCTCCGCGGGGATCCGGATCAGCAGTGGTCGCCCATCGACGATGGAGAAGACCTCAACGCGATCGCCCAAGCGCAGCTCGGTCCACTCGAAGGGTGACGCGTCCGAGCGTCAGTTTCCATCAGCAAAGAAGTCGGCCAACACGTCAGCGACCTCGTCGGGCCGGTCTTCCTGCAGAAAGTGTCCGCAGTCGGCGATCGAGGCCAGCTTCGCGTGCGGCAGGATCATCTTGAGCCGCGCCATCGTCTTGGCGACGTCGGGCAGGATGCGATCGCGCTCACCGTACAGCAGCTGCACCGGAATCCCTTCGAGCTTCGAGAGCCCCTCACCGAGCTCGCGGAACCGGCGAGGGCTCAGCCCCTGCCCCGCCTTGAGCAACGCCTTGCGAGCATCCCCGTCCTCGAACGGCTCACTGTAGATCCTCGCGACGTCGGCCGTGATGCGCTCCTTGTTCACCACCCCGAACCGGATCGCCTGCGCGACGCCGCGGGGACTCGAGAGGTAGCTCCGGACTCCCGGAATGAACGTGGCAAGCACGAACGCTTTGACGGCCCATGACATCTCGGGGAAGCACAACGTATTGAGAATCGCCAGCTCGCGAACTTTGTCGACGTGATTGATGGCCCAGTACAACCCCGCAGGCCCGCCCAAGTCGTGCACCACCAGACCCACGCGATCGAGTTCGAGCTGCCGAAGAAACGCGTCGATGGTGCGCTCGAAGAAACCGAACGAGTAGCGCTGGTCCAGGGGCTTGTCGGACCGGCCGAACCCCGGGAGGTCCAGCGCAATCGCTCGGTGCGTTCGACCGACCCGCGGCAGCACATGTCGCCATAGCTGCGCCGACGTGGGCCACCCGTGGAGAAACAGCACCGGCGGACCCTCGCCAGCCTCGAGGTAGTGCAGCCGCAGGCCCTCGACGCTCACCTCATGGCTCTCGATCGGACGCATGTCGGAAGCGTACCTGTCCCCCGAGACGACGAGTGGATCACTCGCGTTTCGACGACGCGCCGGCAGAACGCCCCTCCGCCAGCGCGGGGTTGAGCCGAGCCGCGATGTCGTGCAGACCACTCCCCAACGAGCCGCCAAGCAATGCCTCCAGCTCCCGCTGCGCCGCGCGCCAGGCCGGGTAGGCTTCCTGCAGCGTGTCCTCGCCAAGCGAGGTGAGGCGAACCCCGTAGCTCCGAGCGTCTTTCACCGCAACCGTCTCTACCCAGCCGCGCTCGATCATCCGGTCGAGCGTGCGACTCACCGTGGACTTCTCGAGGTCCAGCGCCTGGCCTAGCGCGCGAGGCGTGACCAACTCGGCCCGGGCGATCGCGGTGAGCAGCGTGACTTGCGTGATGCGAAGTCCCAGGGGCCGGAGCTGCGGGTCGAAGATGCCGGACACAACGCGTTCGACCACTCGTGCGCGGAGCCCGAGGCAGTTGCTCGAGATGTCGCGCACCGCCCGCTTCAGTCGGGGTTTCGCCGTGCCCACTCGCGCAGACTACCGCTGTTTGCCGCGCGGCGCCCGAGGACTGGCGCAGGCCCACCGTTAATGGTTGTATATACAACTATGAGCAAGACAGCCGAGCAATCGCGTACTCCGCGGCCCAAGTCCCTTGGCCGTCTGGGTTCCCGTCCCGACGTGCTGCGGGTCCTGCAGCGGGCTTCTGCAACGAAGCGCCCGCCCGCGACGCTGGAGAGACTTCGCGCGATGTGCATCGAAGCCGGGGCCGCCGACGCGGGCGTGGTTGCCCTGGACCGGGTCGAAGTAGACACCGATCGCAACGACATCCTCGCCGCCATGCCCACCGCGAAGACCCTGCTCAGCTTCGTGGTTGGCATGAACCCCGCCTCGATCCAATCCCCGGCCCGCTCCGTCGCCAACCTCGAGTTTCACCACGCGGGCGACGAAACCAACGAGATCGCCCGCCGGATCATCGAGGGCCTCCGGGAATTCGGAGGCCGAGGCCTCAACCCGGCCATGGGGTTCCCCATGGAGATGCACCGGTTCCCAGGCAAGATCTGGGTCGTCAGCCACAAGCGCATCGCCGAGGCTGCAGGCCTGGGAAAGATGGGCATCCACCGCAACCTCATCCACCCCCGCCTGGGCAACTTCATCCTCTTGGGCACGGTCATCACCGACCTGGAGATCGAGCCCGAGCAACAGTCACAGCCGATCGACTACAACCCCTGTCTGGAGTGCAAGCTCTGCGTGGCGGCGTGCCCGGTCGGAGCCATCAAGCCCGACGGTGAGTTCGACTTCTCCGCCTGCTACGTCCACAACTACCGCGAGTTCATGGGCGGGTTCACCGACTGGGTCGAGCAGGTGGTCGAGTCCAAAGATCGCGCCGAATACCGCCGGCGGGTCGGGGACGCCGATTCTGCCAGCATGTGGCAGAGCCTCTCGTTTGGGGCGAACTACAAGGCCGCCTACTGCATGGCCGTGTGCCCCGCGGGCGAAGACGTGCTCGCCCCCTACCTCGAGTCAAAGAAGGCCTGGAAGCAGGGCGTGCTCGACCCCCTCGTCCGCAAAGAAGAGACGCTCTATGTGCTGCGCAACAGCGACGCACGGGACCACGCCGAGAAGCGCTTCCCCCACAAACCTACCAAGGTCGTGCACTCCAAGCTCCGCCCAACCTCCGTCTGGGGCTTCTTCCAGGGCGCACCGCTCTCGTTCCAGCGAGGCCGCGCCAAAGATCTTCCACGCACCACCTATCACTTCGAGTTCACGGGTCGAGAAGCCGCAACCATGACGTTCATCGTCGACGCAGGAACCTTGGAGACCGCACCCGAGCTCGTCGGCGAGCCCGACCTACGCGTCACCGCCGACTCCGACGCGTGGCTGGAGTTCCTCGCCGGAGAACGCAACCCCGTGTGGGCTCTGGTCACTCGAAAGTTCCGCCTCGATGGACCCGTTGCGCTATTGAAGCAGTTCGGAGCCTGTTTCGCGTCCTGAAGTGCCGGTGCCCTACGACGAGTCTTGTGGTGGGCGCCACGTCGAAGTCCACCCGACAGAGGCCTCCGGCTCCAACGCGCCTTCGACATCGTCGCGGAATACGACCTCGAACGAAGCCGACTGATACAGAAGAGCGTCCCCGGCACCCGCCCCCATGATGGTCAACAGCCACATCGGCCCGACCGGGAACGGCGGCTTCGCTCGGAGCCGACCGCGGCGAGCCAACACGCCGCGACCGTGGCCGTGCACCGACACTGAGACCCGGAGCCGCCCTTTCGCACCCACCCGGGTCCTGATCGGAATCCGAACCGAGCCCACCTCCAGGGGGCCGAGTTGCTGCACCACACGGTTCGGCATCTGCGAGACCCTCCTTCCCCACGACCGCAGTCGAAGCCGGAATTCGATGGGAACGGTCCATGCGTTCTGCAGCTCGAGCTGCACCCACGCGGTGTGTCCGGGGCACACGTCCACCCTCCGCGGAAGACGAACCGCGACGCCATCGATCTCCATCACGTCCTGGCCGACCAACAGGTCAGGGGCTTGCTCGGGCCCGTAGGTTCTCCACGCGAGATAGGCCGCACACGGCCCCGCGATCACGAGCCCGGCCACGCAAAGCAGGAGCGCGGTGGGAGCCTCCCCTCCCCACGCGATGCTCCCGCAGAGTAGAGCGAACAGGACCGAGAAGATCAGGACCAGGCGCGTCGTATTCCACGCGTCTCGGCAAAAGCAGTGCAGGAGCAAGCCGAGGACAGCTGCAAGGAGTACAACTCCCACGGCGACCCACCATCGAGGCGATTCGATGTCTTGCCCGGCTAGGCAGAAGAGAGCCCCGATTGGGGTCAGCACCATGACCAGGACGTAGTAGAGCATCAAGCCGCCACTACGGATCTGACCGGACACAGATTCGAGGGTAACACCAGGTGAACGGTGTGTTCCCTTGGCTTCGAACCTTCCGCGCCATGGGCTTGACTCCCCTCGCGTCCCCGCAATATTCGCTGGAGCGCCGAACGATCGATCGTAAGGGGCGAACAAGTTGCCGGGACCGGGCCACAGCCCCGAAGCTACGCTCCTTCACAGCATGTCCCTCGGCGAGACGTTCAAACGGCGTACGTATGGCTACCGCGAGTTTCGTGACGCCCTGGGAGACATCCTGCGCGACGGTGTGCTTCGTCGGGCTGGCCAACTCGATCCGGGATTTCGGGAGCGCCTGATGTTGGCGGTGACCGAGGTCAACGGGTGTCGCTACTGCAGCTACCTGCACTCCCGAGTTGCGCTCGGTACGGGCATGGACGATGCCGAGGTGCGAGCATTGCTGGCCGGCGAGCTCGAGTCTTCCCCGCCCGAGCAGCTCGCGGGTTTGATGTTTGCGCAGCACTGGGCGGAGACTCGTGGGCGACCCGCCCGCGATGCCGTCGAGCGCCTTGTGGAGGAGTACGGCCCCGAGACCGCGGCGAACATCGTGGCGGCCGTGCAGAGCATCATGCTGGGCAACCTCTACGGCAACACGTTCGACGCTTTGCTCTGGCGCCTGCGAGGACGAAGCGTCCCCGAGCGAGGGTTCTTCGAGATCATCGCAGTCCTCCTTGGCGGCGTCTGGGTTGCGCCCGCAACTTGGATCGGGATGGCATGGCGTCGTCTCGCCGGCACGGCCCCGGAGGCGATGCACCCGATCGATGACGCGCGACGCCTCGCCATCGACGACGGGTCCGCAGAGGCAAACCGGGACGCGGCCTAGCGCCAGCGCCCCTACGACTCCGCGACGCGCCAGTCCTCGACCCGAAGCGGATCGGTGACGAACGCCGAGGTGAGCTCCCGGGCGTCGTCCACACCCAGCACGCCGTCCGGGCCGATGGTGATGAGCTTTGCGTACACCACCGCATGCACCCGGTCCTCGACTCGCAGCACGGAGTCCACCTTGAGCAGGCGTCCGTCGAATCCGGTCGCTCGCGTGTCGATCACGTACCGCTGTCCGGGCTTGAGCTCGCGACGGTAGACCAGTCGCTGCTCCGCAACGATCGGCTTGCAGCGAGACTTCCACAGGCGCGCCAGCAAGCCCGAGCGAAACACCCAGTCCGTCCGCCCAAACTCGGCGACCCGGGCGTAGGACGCTTGGTTCATGTGCATGTTGAAGTCGCTCTCGGAGAGAAGGACGCGCCGAGGAAGGCGGGACACCAACGACTTCTTCCGGCTCAGGCTCGCGCGGATCACCAGGGGCAGCATTCGAGCCGAGTACCGGAGCATGGACGGCGTCTTACACTTTCCCTCGGCGTGATGACTCCACAGGCCCTGCGGCGGGATCCGCGCGTTTGGCCACTTGCGGTATCTGAAACCGACGAAGTGCTGCGCCGAAGCGCGAGTGATTTGCACAGGCTGTTCTCCTCAGTGGCTCGAACGGGCGTGTTCCGAGATCCACGGGTAACGACACATACACACACACAGTCGATCGTTGGCGATTCGCCGAAAAACGCTGAGGTGGCCAGATCAGTAGCCGGTTGCCGGCCAGGAACCTCCTCGTACACCGCGGGCACCATGACGCGCTCCTTCGTCACCGCAGCCCTGCTTTGCCTCTCGACAGCCACGGCCTGCGACGCCCCCGAACAAGACACGCACAGAACCCCCGTCCCCACCTCGGGTGAACGCGGAACATTGGGCAAGGCCGACCTGCCGGGAAGCTGCGAGTCCGAGGCGGCGGTGTTCCTGTCTCTTATACACATCTCCGAGCCCACGAGACCTCTCTACATCTCGT
>OJGU01000822.1_pt1 | contig 14776 bp, 12 predicted proteins | sample 1594741 | NCBI WGS metagenome assembly OJGU01 (sample SAMN05416841, study PRJEB24817) | seawater metagenome | isolation source: Sea water | place: Canada:Atlantic | collected 2013-07
GATCTACACTAGATCGCTCGTCGGCAGCGTCAGATATGTATAAGAGACAGATATTCATGAGCGTCGACTTGCCGGCACCATTCTCACCCAGCAGGGCAGTCAACTTCCCCCGTCTCAAGGTGAGACTGACGTCGTCAAGCGCCTTCACCCCCGGGAATTGTTTCGATATCCCATGCGCTTCGAGAATGGGAGGGCTGGTTTCGTTCATGGGAACTCAATGACAACAGGCACCAGATTTAGCCGAGAGATTTCCGTCTCAGCATCAGCAACATCCACTCCCCCAACAAAACGAAGCGTCACGCCGATGGCTGCCTTTGCTTGAAGCCCTGGAAAGACGGTCTCTTCAACAAGACGATTAATCTGGGCCGAAACGGCATTAAAATCTCGGGAATTGGGAAAATCGCTCACATCGAGCAAGCCCGATCCATCGCGAATGGCATTCCCAAAAACCGGGCCGGTTTTGATCCCAACCACGCCCCCTCCTTCAATGGCTACTTCAATCAATCTCTTCTCCACCCGAATGATTCTCCCACTTCCAGAAACAAAGTACGATGCGTTACTACTGAGCCCAAGGCGATGCCCATAACGCTCTGTCGCGGCGTTCCGATCCTGGTTAAAAATGGAAAGGAGTTCCGCTACGTCAATGGCTTCCGCAGCCCCTTTTTGCAATTGATCGTTCCAGAACTCTGCCGCGAAGTTCGCGGGATCAAATGCAGCGGCAGCCGACTGCTCGCGTGCTTCCTTGAGCGGCACGATTCGGAATAGAGGCAGGAAGAAGTAGAGGATCAAACCTATTCCAAGCAAGACGCTCGCCCGAATAGGCAAACGTGACTTGAAGCTTGGTTTGGAATGTTGCATCGGCAGATTCACTTGCGACCGTAGTCACCAAAATTACCGACCGTGTCTTTATTCACCAACTCGACGGCAACGGGTGTCTTCTGAGGGAAGTCGCGTTTACCCTTAATATACTCATCCGCGCTCTCGGCAGCGGTTTGAGCCATCACTTTGGGAAATTGCATTCCCGTTGCGACGATCTTGCCTTCGGCGATCAACTTGACGACATCGTCCGCGCCATCGAAACCAAAGACTTTTACTTTGTCTGCTTTACCAGCGGAGACGAGCGCTTGATAGGCGCCCATGGCCATCGCATCATTCCCGCAGAAAACCGCATCGATATCAGGATTCGCTTGAAGAATAGATTCCAGCACTTCAAGCGCCTTCGCTCGATCAAAGTCGGCGCTTTGTTGAGCAACCATTTTCAAGTCAGAATAACGATCGATCACACTATGAAATCCCTTCGATCGATTCCACGTATTGTTATCACCAACAAGCCCCAGCAGCTCCACATACGTTCCCGATTCCCCCACTTCTTGAACAAAAAACTGCCCCAAGGCCACGCAGCCCGAATAGTTATCGGACAAGACCTGTGAGACAGCCGCATCGGTGGCGTTGATCTCACGATCCATGCAGAACACGGGGATACCCGCCTCTTTCGCCTTACGAACATTAGCGATCGAGCCATCGGCATCCGTCGGGTTAAAAAGTACCGCTTGGTATCCCGAAGCAACGATGTTTTCGTAATGCGACGCCTCCTTAGCTGGGTCATTCTGCGAATCGAATATTGTCGCCTCGTATCCCAGTTCTTTCGCTCGATCTCGAGCCGTTTCCGCCAACACCACGAACCACGGGTTATTGAGAGTTGAGATGACGACTGCGATCTTAGCCGTAGCGGCCGTATCGGTGGCAGATGAGCTGCCTGATTTGCCACATGAAGTCAGCCCACAGACAGCTACTGCTGCCAGCGCAAGGGCAGCGATCATATTGCTAAGTTTTTTCATACCAAGAATTCGGTCATCGTTCAGTTGCTTTAGAAATCAAAAGACACGGCGGACGGCGATGTTCCATCCATCGACATTTTTTTTAATCGTTGCGGCATCCATTTTTGGAGCGAAAAATTTGGACTCACGGCGTAAGGCGGTCAACGCCTCGAAACTGCCACACAACCCAGAGCCCAACATACCAGCCATCGCCGCGCCAAGCGCCGAGCGATCTGGCACCGACGCCACCTCTAGATCGATCTCAAGCAAATCAGCCGTGAATTGCATCAAAAATTCATCCCGAGTTGGTCCTCCGTCTGCCTGAATCGTCTGTAACGAGACGCCCGCGTCCGTATTCATCATCTGTAAAACATCCCGCAACTGATACGCGATGGATTCCTCAGCCGCACGCACGATATGGTTACGAGACGAATGGGAGCTTAAACCGACGATGGCACCCCGGGCTTCTGGCTTCCAATGGGGCGCGCTGAGCCCGGCGAAGGCAGGAATCAAATAGACGCCCCCGTTGTCATTGACTGCCCCCGCCAACTCGCCCGCTTCAGCAGACGATTGTAAGATACCGAGCTGATCCTTCAGCCAGGTGATCGAGGCGGCGGAGTAGTTGATAATGCCTTCAAACGAATACGTCGGACGCCCTTTCCATACCCAGGCGATCGTCGAGACGGAGCCACTCTCCGAGAAACGCAATTCCTCGCCAATATTGAGCAGCACGGACGAACCCGTTCCAAAAGTGATTTTCGCCGCGCCAGGTTCATAACAGCGTTGAGCAAACAAGGACGCCTGCGAATCGCCCATGACACCACAGATCGGAACCGCCCGCGGCAAAATACCACCCAGCGTCGTATTCCCAAAGGTCGCGCTGCTTTCCCGAACTTCAGGCAAGGTGTGCAGCGGTACATCAAAAAGTTCACACAGCGTCTCATCCCAGCGGAGTTGCCTGATGTCATACAACAAGGTACGACTGGCGTTCGTGTGATCGGTGGCAAAGACCTCCCCTTCTGTGAGGCGGTGAATGAGATAGGTATCAATCGTCCCAATCAGCGCTTCGCCATTCTCGAGATGCTCCTTGAGATCGTTAGACTGATCCACGAGCCATTTTAATTTAGAAGCAGAAAAATAGGTATCGAGTCGAAGCCCCGTCCGCTCGATCACTCGGGCGCCGTGGCCAGCTGCCTCAAGCTCTTGACATATGGCAGCCCCCCGACGGCATTGCCATACAATCGCATGATGCAAAGGCCGCCCTGTCCCCTTTTCAAACACCGTGATGGTTTCACGCTGATTGGTAAGGCTCACACAAACTATCGAAGCGAGCTTCTCTGCGTGTCGCCCCAAAAGCTCGGAAGCAACCTTCAGGGTATTGGCCCAAATTTCGTCGAGATCATGCTCAACCCAACCTGGTTGAGGATAAATCTGCCGGTGCTCTGCCGAGGCTCGATCGAGACATGTCCCTTCAGCGTCATAGAGCAACGCTTTGGTCGCCGAAGTGCTTTGATCGATGGCGACAATATACTTCATGCCGACTGCAACAAATTGAGGGCCGTCTGGGAAAGCCCTTCCATCGAAATCCCGTAGTGCCGAAAGATATCTGCTTGGGCCCCCGTCACCGTCTCTTCATCGGGGATTCCCACAATCTTAAACGGCTTCGAGACGCCAGCCTGTAAGAGAACACTCGCGCAAGCCTCACCCAAGCCACCATGGATGGAGTGTTCCTCAACGGTGATCACCGCACCGCATTCGAGACCTGCTTGGAAGATCGCTTCGTTATCGAGAGGCTTAATTGTGTGAACACTGATCACACGACAGGCAAGACCGTGGCGAGCCTCTAGCTCACCCGCAGCGAGAAGCGCCTGAATCACCGTCTCGCCCGTGGCGATAAAGGCAAGGTCCGTACCGTCGCGAACAGTAATCGCACGCCCCACTTCAAAACTCGTTGCCTCGCCGTGCAGTCCATACATCGCAGCTTTGCCGAACCGAACAAAAAAGGGCCGTTTTGCCTGCGATGCGGCACGGATGGCTTCGCGTGTCTCAAAATTATCAGCCGGCACTACCACATCCAAATTGTTGATCGCACGTAAGACGGCGAGGTCATGTAATGAATGGTGCGTCGTCCCAAGCGCGCCATAGCTCACTCCGGAACTGATACCAATCAGGGCAGCCGGCACGTCAGAATAACAAATATCATTCTTAATCTGCTCAAGCGAACGCGCCGTGAGAAAACACCCTGGGGAAACGCCAAACGCCTTCTTCCCGCAAGCGGCAAGGCCAGCTGTGACGCCCACTAGATTCTGCTCCGCGATCCCTACCTCAACGAGCTGTTTGGGAAACGCCTTAGCAAAGCCCCCTAACTTCCCAGAACCTCGGGAATCGCTGGTGACGGCCACAATACTTGAATCAGTTCCAGCCAACGACTCTAAGGTTGCAGCGAACACTTCGAGATTCGCTCGTCCTTTTTGCAGTCCGAGCTTTTCAGCCATTGCGATCGCTGCAGGGCTAAACATGGACGGTGCGGGAGCACTCATTCGACTCCCTCCAAACGTTGAGCCAGTGCGGCATCAAGCTCTGCCGTCGCTTCAACAAGCTCGCTATCGCTCGGAACACCGTGATGCCACTTGGCAACGTTCTCCATGAAAGGAACCCCTTTCCCCTTCACTGTATTGGCAACAACAAAGGTCGGCCGACCTGGCACAGCGGGATCCGTCAATGCTGCGGTGAGTTCGGCGTAATCATGTCCGTTGACTTCCCTCACGTCCCACCCAAATGCCTGCCACTTCTCCACCACAGGTTCCGTCCCCATCACATCTCGAGTGTGCCCGGTGATCTGAAGCGTATTGTGATCCAGGATCGCAACAAGGTTATCGAGCCCGTAGTGGGCAGCCGCCAATCCCGCTTCCCAATTGGATCCTTCGGCAAGCTCACCATCACCCAATAGAGTAAACACACGATTGGGCGAGTCATCCATTTTTGCCGCTAGCGCCATACCAACGCATATTGGCAGCCCATGTCCGAGTGCCCCCGTATTCATCTCAACCCCCGGAATGTGGCGCGTTGGATGCCCGACGTAGTGCGACTGGTAATGACAAACCGTTTCAAGATCTCCAGCCGGGAAAAACCCTCGATCGGAGAGCACAACATAAAGCGCCTCAACACAGTGCCCCTTGCTTTGCACGTAGCGGTCGCGGTCAGGATCAGAAAACGTCTCAGGCGAGACCTTCATGACTCGATTGTAGAGTACGTTTAGAATATCCATGCACGACAAGCCCCCGCCCGTATGCCCCGCACCAGCGGACACGATGACCTGGAGCAAGTGCTTGCGTAATTGGATCGCTTTTAATTCGAGCTCAGCGTCCTTCATGATGCTGTATTCTCATGATGGTACACGTCCCAACCGAGATAGCCCCCGAAAGCCTCTTCAAGAATTTTGGCGGAGTGTGAGGGGTTCATCACAACGTGATGCTCAAAGCCTTTCGAGCAGACGTGACGGAGCAAGTTCTGTAGCTTTGGCACTTGCGCCACCGCACGGTTACCAAAGGTCTTTAACTCATCGTTCGTCAGTAGCCCCTCTCCTACGTAGGCCCGAATGACTCCTTCGTTGTCGTCCGTTGTGAGTCGCCCGTAGGTCAACGGTCCCGCAGGGGTTCGTCCGTCGAGCGCGCCATAGGTGTTTTCAACTCCAAGAATGCTCCCAAGGATCGGCGCATTGGAAATCTTGATGTCCGGCAAGAAGGTCTTTGCCCAATTGCCGCAGTGGAACAGGACACACTTATCCTCGTCAGAACCATAGTTATTGTTCCAATCGACCAAGGCACTCGGCGCGCTCGATGCGAGTTGCATGGCATACATCGTGAGAACGCCCGTCACATCCACTTCGCAGGCACTCGGCATGAAGTTCTCGCTCATCATGCTCATCAAAGTGCAGACGTTGCAGCCGAAATTTTCTTGCACGGAAGTCCAACACTGGATCGCAGTCGCATCGATCGCATTGGCCCCCATCCAGTCATCTAGAATAACGCCAAGCTTTGCCATCTGCACCAACTTCTCCTCCGGAACACCCGGTGCAGGCGCATAACCTTTGATGTCGCTGAGTTTCGAGACAACCCCAATGTGAGCCGCATCCAGTTTCTCTGCCTTCCCCAAAAACTCTGAAAGATCAACCGTCGTCACGTTAATCCCATGGCGTTCCAAGATCTTCTCACTATATCGCACCGTATTGAATGCTCCGGGTCGAGCGCCCACGGCACCGAGCCTCAAATCACGGAGGCCACCTACAACGCGACAAACTCCGAGGAATTGTTGCAGGTCGGCGAGAAATGACTCATCGTCCGGTCGCACCACATGCTTACGCGTCAACGAAAACTTGATGCCTGCCTGGGCGAGATTATTGCAAACCGAGATCTTACCACAGAACCCATCACGACGTCGTGCCGGGCTGAGTTGATCCAAATCATCAGGATAAGCCTGAATCAAGACCGGCAAATTCAGTTTCGCCATTTTCAGCACATCGGCGATGCCTTTTTCATCCCCAAAATTGGGTAAGACGACGAGAACGCCGTCGATCTCATCGCGATGTTTCGCAAACAAATCGGCGCACTTCCTTGCCTCCGCGTGCGTTTCAACACCACCGAGTTTGGAATCGGCCTCATCCAACTGGATCGCCTTGATACCGAGTCTGGAAAACAAGGCGGCAATGTCGGCTCGCGCCTCGGTCACTAGTTGATCCGGAAAGAAATCACGATTGCCATAAATCACCCCCAATGTCGGAGAGACGGACCGTTTAGATGAAGCCCCTGTCAGCATGCTCTTAAATAGAAAATCGATTGATGCTGTGAGGCTACGACGAATCGAGACTTAGTTCCTCCTTGTTCCAAGTTAAAAACTTCCTGTATCCTAAGTTAGTGCAGCATTTCGATCATAGCCGCCCCGATTTTACTCCGTACGGGTTCACCTGCGAACTTTGGAAGGCGGCACCGATGAATCGCCCAGATCGGCACAATGAAATCGAACTGAATCTCCTAAAAAATGGTTCTCTCACGTACCTCCTCGGAGGTGAGCGGGTGACCGTCCCGCAAGGCAACCTGGGAGCCTTTTGGGCAGCGATTCCACACCAAATTATCGCCTACGATGGCAGTCCTGAATACTACGTCGTCACCTTGCCACTCGCCTGGTTCTTGCAGTGTCGATTACCTGCCGAACTAGTCGACCGACTCCTCCATGGACAGTTTCTCTGTGAGCCCAGTGCCGAGAGATTTGAGCTGGATTGGGTGTTGCTAAGCACCTGGGAAAGCGATCTCCGGCACTCTCCTAAAGAACCAGGAACCGCAACCTTACTGGAGCTACACGCACGGCTGCGACGCCTCGCCGATGCCCTCCCGGTAGCCAAGCCACGCCAAGAGAGGGATCGATCAATCGGCTTACTGGGTGAAGGTGGCATGAGCAAAGTGGAACAACTTGCAGCCTACATTGCCCAGCACTATCAGGAACCTCTGCTCATTCAGGATGTCGCCAGAGAAATTGGACTTCACCCCAACTACGCCATGAACCTGTTCAAGAAAACCTTCAAGACGACCATCAACGACTACGTCACCCAACACCGGCTGTCTCATGCCCAACGCTTGCTCGCAACGACGGACGACAAGATTGTGGATATCGCGCTCGATGCTGGCTACCCCACGTTGAGTCGATTTTATGAGGCCTTCAAGAGGTCCTGCAGATGCTCCCCCAGTAGCTATCGCAGAGAACATCGCATCGCAGACTGATTCGATTCGATTCGCTACTCTCTCGTCGGCGAATGTATCTTGGCGGAAGATCGTTCCTGCAACCAAGCGACATCCTGATTGTTCGGAGACGAGACGCCCCAAGGGATGCTAGATCCCTTTTTCAATTGAGGCTTCGTACGGGGATCCTGCCACTTATGGATCTCAGAATGCCCATCCGCAAAAGCCAATCCACCCGAGCCGTTGTGATAAGACGCAGGATAGTCACCAATTCCATAGGATCCCGGGTTAATTGGGTCATACCCAGTCATATTCGTATAGAAAAATCCATCATTGATCGTATCCTCTCGTTCATCGATGAACACCCAAGTCCGAGAAGGTCCAGGACGATTCAGAGATGAATACTTTCGATAATCGTAGTAACCGCCCGTCTTAGCCCCTGGATTCTCTCGCCCCAAATAACCGTTCATCGAAACACTCCGAATGCGCGGCAAAACCGATCCGCCAAATCGAACCACGGACTTGTCCCCAGGACAGCGAAACACCTTCACACTACCGCCAACATAGGGTCCCAACTGCGCGTGGGTCAAAGTGAACTGATTGGTGTTGTCTGAAGAACTAGTGAAGTCCAACCAGCCCACCACCCATGATCGATTCGTCTCGGTAATTGGGACTCGCCCCCCCAAATTCCCCGGCAACCAATCGTCGTTGTCATCGGGAAACATCATCCATCCTAGGCCTAATTGTTTAGAGTTATTCATGCAAGTTATCGCCTGCGCCTTCTGCTTCGCTTTTCCAAGTGCGGGCAATAGCATGCCAGCCAGAATCGCGATAATCGCGATGACAACCAGTAGCTCTATCAACGTGAATGCCCTCACTTTGTTCCCTCCTACATGAATGGTAGATTCTGAAAATGATCTCATTTGCTAAGCCAATTTTGAGAGTTCGATATTGAGTCGACCAATGGATCCAATGCCAACTTTGCTTGTCAAAAGGGACACCATTGATTAAATCCACATTACTCTAGAATTTAAATTGGTTCTCCCAAAACAGTCGAGTAAACTGACTGGATCCTAAGGCTCGTGAAGAAATTCGATCATTCTCGTTGCGATTTTGCTCCCTACGGATTCACCTGTGAACAGTGGGTTCCTTCCGTGATGAAGCGACCTGATCGACACAACGAAATCGAAGTCAATCTGATCCCAGAGGGATCGATCACTTATATAATCGGAGGCTCCAAAGTAAAGGTGCCTTCGATGCGTCTAATTTTGTTTTGGGCAGCAATCCCCCACCAAATTATTGCCCATAGTGCCAACACTCCGTACTTTGTCATTACCATCCCCTTAGTCTGGTTTCTTCAATGGCAATTGCCCGACTCCGTTCGAGAGCCCGTGCTTCACGGACAAATCGTGCAAGAGAACATCCAGAGATCATGGGATTTAGAATCTGAAAACGCTGCCCAATGGTGCCGGGATCTGGAAACACGTTCACAGGAAAGACACGAAATCTCCCTCCTTGAAATCGAGGCTCGTATTCGGCGAACCGCACTCACAGCCAGGAAACGGTTCAACAGGAAGAACGATCGCAGTAATAAACAAAACTGTCCTGTCCTCGGCACGGGAACCATTAGTAAGGCAGAGGCGATGGCGTGCTACATCGCCCAAAACTACAAACACAAATTAACCGCAACCGAGATCAGCGCCTCAGTACATCTCCACCCAAACTACGCCATGGCACTGTTCAAGAAAACGTTCAATATCACCGTCAACGAATACCTAACGCAACATCGCCTCTCCCACGCCCAACGCCTGCTAGCAACCTCCAACGACAAGATCCTCACGATTGCCTTTGATTCCGGATTTGGAACCCTTAGCCGCTTCAACGAAGCCTTCAAGAGCGCGTTCAACTGCACCCCCAAACACTACCGAAAAACACACCGAATCCACTCCTAGTTGGATCCTCGAGGCTGAAACGAAAAAAGGATCACAGGAGCCTACCGACCTCAGAAGCCCGCAGGTTCAAACCCTATCCCTTTCTCGACGACGTATTTCCGGCATCAAATCAACTCCAAGCCAAGATGGCAGCCATGCATCTGAAGTCGCGAGGGCAAGTGTTCCAGTCTTTGGGTCTTCGTCCCTAAGAATGCCCTTGAGTTGCTAATACAACCTCAATCTACGGTGAGCAAACGACGCAAGAAAGAACCCATAAAGCTTTTGTCTGCAAACCCTTAGGGATAGCAGCAAGAACAGATGATATTAGGATTCCGTATGTTTATTATCTAAAACAGGTTGAATCATAGCTTACGTCTGATAATCATCCCTACCATTCACCATGAGGTCACGACTACAGCTCGTTGTGCCGTCGGCGCATTTCGATCACCGGAAACGCTCTCAAAGTCTTCCTATCCTAGCCTCACTAATCCATTTCGTACCCAAGAGGGACTCAAAACACGCCAGGCAAGCGCCACCCCCTAGTCAATCGACCTCTAGCTCAAACTAGAGGGTTCAGAACCCAAAGAACTCGGACTATGTAACTACGGACCCTCCACTCTCAGAAAACTAGAAACGCCAAACAAAAAAGATGAAAAAAAGAAACATATGTCGTGGCCTCCGATGGGCAGGAGCCCTTTCAGTGGCTTTTGCAATGGGGATGAACGCCCAAGTTGCGTTCACTCCACCGGATGGCGGGTGGAATTATATCTACGAAGGTAGTGAGGCAAGCTACGCTCCCGAAGGAGAGGGCCATGCCTCCCTTGACGGAACATGGAGCCACGACAACGGGTCGGATCAGTGGGATGGTTCGGCTATCGGTGGAGCGTTTGGCGATGGCAATCGACCGGGTGGAGCAATGATCATTTCTGAGGGAGAGACAACTTACTTGAGAATTCAAGATACCGGTGACCCACGCGATTTCGGATTCTCCGATCCCGGTTCTAATCGCAAGGTTTACCTTGGCCACAATCTCCTTGAGGATGGAGCCTCTGAAACCCAACTCGACGAGGGCGTGACGCTCGTCTTTAGGGCCCGAGTGCCAAGTGATGGGCCACTTGATGCGCTCCATCCCGATGGACAAGCCGATTCAGGAACCCGGGCCTATCCGGAAGGTGGCGATGGATATGTGACCTCCGATGGAGGTAAAGGGAACTTCGTCATCAAACAAGCTGCTGGCGGTGCGATCGCTTTTTCTCTAACCACGTCCACTGATACGCCAGGGGGCGACCCCAACAATGGCGTGACTAATTTCTCCGGTCTGAGCATGAACGAGTTTGCAGGGAATGCCATCACGGGAGATGTCAACTTCGGGCAAGGTGACGGGGCCAATGTAGTCGCCTTTGATCCAACAGAATGGCATGAGTTCTGGATCACAATTCAGAAAGATGACGCCGGCGTGGGCACTCATTTGGCATCGATCTACATCGACGGCAATACGACCCCTCAGGTGTTCAAAATGACCGCTGGCCCTGGGAGTGATTTTGACGGAACTTATATCGCTATGGGGGCGACCGCAACACCTCAAAATGCTGCCCTTGATATTGATTTCTTTGGAGTCAAATTCGGCGCGGCACCACCCGTGCCTAAATCGTTTAAGACACCTGATGGTGGATGGAACTATGCCTACGAAGGTTCAGAGGCGAGCTATGCGCCAGAGGGGGAAGCCTTCGCCTCTCTCGACGGTACATGGAGCCATGACAACGGTTCGGATCAGTGGGACGGATCTGGTTTGGGTGGCGCATTTGCAGACGGAAACCGACCAGGTGGTGCTGAGATTATTGTTGAGGGAACAACAGATTATCTCCGCATCCAAGACACAGGCGACCCCCGCGACTACGGATTCTCCGATCCAGGATCGAATCGAAAAATTTACCTCGGTCATAGTCTAACGGAGGAAGGAGCCAGTGAGACGGTCATTGATGACGGTGTGACCTTAAGCTTCCGAGCGAGAGTCCCAACCGGAGGCGGATTGGATGTGCTTCATCCCGATGGCCAACAGGCAAATGGGACACAATCGTATCCCGAAAACGGTGACGGCTATGTGACTTCCGACGGAGGAAAAGGAAATTTTGTGATTAAACAGAGTGCCGGTGGGGCGATCGCCTTCTCTCTCACAACCTCAACCGATACTCCTGGCGGAGATCCTACCAGTGGAGTGACGAACTTCTCCGGGCTAAGCATGAACGAATTCGCCGGGAACGCGATTAGTGGAGACGTGAACTTCGGTCAAGGCGACGGGGCAAACGTGATTCCGTTTGATCCGACACAATGGCACGAGTTCTGGATTACCATTGAGAAAGACGAAGCAGAAGTAGGGACACATATCGCTTCGATCTACATTGATGGAAATACGACACCTCAGGTATTCAAGATGACCGCCGGACCTGGGAGTGATTTTGATGGAAGTTACATTGCGATGGGCGCAACGGCGACTCCGCAGAACGCTGCCTTGGACGTCGATTTCTATCGAATTAAGTTTGGAGCTGTCCCTCCTGAAGGGGCCTCAGCCAGTCCTCCTCCAAATTTCTCAGATGTGTCACCTGCAATCGGAGCTGGATTCGTTGACCCAGACGCTGGCGTCACCTTTACGGCGACCTCTGAAGGATCCATTCCTCGCGAGAATATTCAGGTCATTCTCAACGGGCAAGATCTGAGCGCGAATCTTGAGATCACTGGAAATGAGCAATCATGGAGCGTGAAGTTGACCGGACTTCAAGCGAATTCCATCTACGACGGAACCTTAGTCATCACTGATTCCAATGGGATTCCAATCACGGGGATATTGTCCTTTAATACCTTCTCAACTGACAATCTGACCTTTGAGGCAGAGAACTTCAACTTTGACAACGGTGGCTTTATTGACAACGCCACCATCCAAGGTGGAAATTCCTATTTTGATAAGGGAGGAAGCACCGATAGTGAAGGCGTCGATTTTCATGAGCTATCAGATGAGTTTGATTTTGATGGCAATCCCGATGCGTGGCGCTTTCCCTTGGCTGGAAATATGCCAAATACGGTCACTAATGACAACGAAGCAGGACGCGATGCCTATACGGATTTTCCGGACCTTGATTTCAGTGTCAATGGAACGCAGGTAGACGAGTGGTTAAACTTTACTCGAACCTTTAGCGTTGGAGATGCGAACGTGTATTTACGATCAACGGATGGCGGCTCGTACGCGGTACACTTGGATCGGGTTACCAGCAATGCTGGGGCGGCCGATCAAACGACTGAGTCCCTTGGTTGGTTCCGTTCAGACGGTGCCAGAGGAGGAAACTACGAATGGCTGGTATTGAGCGATAGTGCCGGTAGTATCGCCTCGATCAATCTCTCGGGTGAAGTCACCCTTCGCGCAACAATCGTCGAAGGAAGTCCAGATCTCAATTTCTTCATGGTCACACCTGCGGTTGAAGTAATTGCTCCAGAACCAGAACCGGAACCGGTGACACCTTCCGTCAGCATCAGCCGAAACGACGACGGAACAGTGACGGTCGAGTTTGTGGGGATTCTACAAGCAGCCAACAATGTCGAGGGTCCCTACGTGGATGTAGCGACCGAAAGCCCATTAACTCTCGCGCCGGACGAAGCCATGCAGTTCGCACGAGCTCGCCAGCCATGATGTTCTAAAACAAGGTCATGAAAAGAGGCGCGTCTAACGCGCCTCTTTTTTTAAATTTCAAGAAGAATGGAACGAGACGCAGCACTACTTTCATCATCTCAATCACCCGAGGAGGCGCTTATAATGCATCCAGAAGCCAATAGCACCAATGTTTGAGCACAGCCAAACTTTGAATTCCGGCCGATCACCCTGCGAACGTTTCAGCAGCCCAGAACAATCCCAGAAACGACCCCGCAGGCGTCATATATTAACACTTAGTCGTCTCCTCCCCCCCCCTCGACGGCGACAGAGCATGACTCTCCGTCAAAAAGATTTGATGGCCCCAACACAGCGCGAGCTGAGGCCATCATAGGATGAACTAATCCATCCATTCCCATATGAGAAGCAAATGGATCTTCTTGGAATTGGAACGATTAGAACGGCCAGGCAACAACCGGTGCCAATCAATCCCTTCCAGATCCTTCGCGATCGAGTTCGTGCAGCTCTCCCAATCTGGCTGCGTTAGAATAAACTCGAATCGCTAGAAACGCAGGAGCACGCAGCAAGACTATGAACTACAGGTTCCTACGTGGGTTCATTCTAGCGAACTCATTGAGAGACTACCAAGACGGCGAAATATCATCCTCCTCTAAAGTCAAAAACCCTGACTGCATCCTAAGGTGCCCTCATGGTCACACCCATCGTGCTTCCATTTGGGGCGGGGTTCGAACCATCCTACAACGCGATGCCATGATCATTCGCGTGAAAGCAGACAACGGCCTTGAAGGGTTCGCAATCGGTCCGGCTCATGAAGAAGGCGCGCGGCGAATCATAGATCGCATTTCCGAATACCTGATCGGAAAGGATCCTCTTTCGTGGGAGCATTTCGCGTTTCCTGCTGAATCTTCGAGTGATCAAAAACCTTTTCATGCCATCGAAGTAGCAATCCCCGACTTGACCGGACGATACGAGGAATGTTCGGTTTCTTAACTCATTGGAGGCCGAGTCAGGGACGAAATCAAGCTCTATGGCAGGGCTGGAATGTACATGGACCCTGAGGGATTCGCACAGGAAGCTGCTGCCATTCAAGCGATGGGATTCCCAGCGTACAAAATGTGCCTGGCGAAGAGGCCAGAGCGCGATCTAGAGATCGTCGAACTCATCAGAGCTGCAACGGGATCGGAGTTTGGGCTCATGGTTGATGCCCAACAGCATGGAATTCGATCTGCCTTCCATAGTTGGGGGAATAATCTGGAAGTGTTAGCAGCCACCGATCTAGGAATCTGTTGGCCTGAATCAACCGTCGAATGGTTAGAATACCTCTGCTATTCCAACAACGGAAAAACAGGAATGTATCCGTTCCCTATCGCGCAAGAGACCTTACAGGACTCACTCCAAATTCAAGACGGGAATCTCACCGTCCCCCAAGGTCCGGGACAAGGAATCGATATCAACCTCGACATCGTGAAAAAGTATCTCTTTGAACCAGGCCCGTGGTCATTCTTCAAGCTGGAGGATCCACCAAGCGAAGTCGCAGTTCCCGGAGATCACAGTCTCCAGTGGGTCGATTCGAAGGTAAGCAAGTAGCCAACCCATCTTTTCATCGCGGGGGAATCGAGCGATGGTTGGTAGATGGGA
>OJGU01000823.1_pt1 | contig 14758 bp, 8 predicted proteins | sample 1594741 | NCBI WGS metagenome assembly OJGU01 (sample SAMN05416841, study PRJEB24817) | seawater metagenome | isolation source: Sea water | place: Canada:Atlantic | collected 2013-07
GCAGCGTCAGATGTGTATAAGAGACAGTCCCGGAGCAGATCGAGCGCCCCTGACTGGTCGAGGTCCGCGGCGATGGCCTCCAGCGGCCGACCCTCTTGGGCCGAGGGAAGCGGCCATCGCTCGGCCTGGAAATCGTCGGGGCGAGTCCCGGGCTCCAGCCCGTCGGGGCTGAGCGCCTCGAGCACGCACGCGGTGAGGTAGACCCCGCTCGCGTCATTGACCGCGCCGAACAGTCGCCGCAGGCCTTCGAGCGGCGCGCTGTCCAGGGCGTCCGGGTTGCCGGCGCGCAGCCAGGATCGGTGGTGGGCGATGCCCGCCAGCAGCACGGCGTTGCCTTCCTCGGGGCGTTCGAGGGACCCGAGCAAGTCTCGGAGTTCTTCGATCACCGCCGTGTCGGTGGGCGAGAGTTGCAGCAGGTCCCGGAGGAGCTCGACGGCGCGCTGCGGTTGATCGAGCGGACCCCGATGGAGCCGCGCGAGAGCGTGCAGGGCCTTGGAGCGCGCCCGACCGTTGGTCGCCTCGACGAGCAGCTCGAGCGCCTCGGCGTGGGCTTCTGGGAGGCCCGAGGCCGCGGCCATGCGGACGGCAGCTCCAAGGGCATGCGCGGAGTGGAACCCGCCTCGTCCGGCTTCGACGAAGTGCCGTACGGCGTCGGGGAGTTCGCCGGTTCGTTCGTAGGCCTCGCCCGCGTAGTAGTGCAGCGCCGCGCGGCGTTCGGGGGAGGGCTCGTGCTCAAGCGACCCTTCGAGCGCTCCGACCACAGACGGCCAGTCGCCAGCTTGAGCGTGGGCCTGAGCAAGATCTGCAAGGAGTCCTGCGTCCGCCTCGACGCTCGGCAGGGCCTGCCCGAGCAGCGCGATCGTGGCGTTGGGCCCGTCGACTTCGGCGCTCAGCTGTCCGATTTCCCGAAGCGTCCTCGCGTCCAGCTCACCGTGCTCTTGCAAGGCCGCCACACACAGGGGAAGGACCTTGGACAGGGACGGTGCACCCTCGAGCCCGTGGGATTTGCGGGTCCGGATCAGGCCGCGCAAGGCCCGAGTCGAGTTGGCATCCGCCTTGGCCGCGGCACTGAACAACCCCCAGGCTCGTGGGTTGGGGGCGCCGTTCTTGACACCACGCAGGGCCAGCGTGCCCGCGCGGCACAGGGATGCGGCGGCGTGTTTGGGCTCGACAGCCCGCCGCGCGAGTTCTTCGAGGGCTTCGGTGGCCGCGGTCAGGGCCTCGTCGTTTCCGATGCGTTCCAGCAGTCGAGCGCGGGCGTGAAGGGCCGGGGAGTACTCGGCGTTGGCTTCGAGCGCACGGTCGACCAGGCCGAGCGCGGCCGCGAGGTCGAGGCGACGCTCATGCAGCTCGGCGGCCATGTTGAGCAGGGCTGCCCGTGCGGGACCCGAGGCGGCTTCCGCACGCGTCATCAGCTGGTCGAGATCGCGTCCCTCTGCGAGTTCGCGCTTCCGGGACGCGATGCGCTTTCGGCCGCGCTGGGCCAGGACCTCTCCAGGGTGATCGTCGAGAACCCGCGCGTACGCTTGGTCCGCCTCGTCGAGGTTCCCAGCGGCTTCTTCGGCTCGGGCGGCGCGGTAACGCAGCGCAGACTCGACGGCGGCGGCGCTGGAAGCCTCTCCGTCGTCGTCGTCTCCGGCAGCCGCAGCTTCGGCGGCCGCCGCGAGTGCACCGGCTTGGCGGGAGGGACGTGCTGCCTTCTGGCTGGCCCGCGCGAGCCGTAGTTGCGCGAGGACGTCGGTCGGATCGGCGTCGACCAGCGGTCCCAGGTATTGCAGGGCAACGATCGGGCTGGGGGCGATGTCCGCCAACTGAAGCGCCATCGCCCGCCGGTTCGACGCACCGCGCTCGTCGTTGAGTCCCGCCTCCGCGAAGGCCTGAAGCTCGGCGAGGCGACCTCCTTCTTCGTACATGCGCAGTAGCTGCGCCCGTGCGACGCCCAGCTGCGGCCACAGCTCCAGCGCCCGGACGAGGTCGCGGATCGCACGGGGCGTGTCGCCGTTTCTTGCCCGAATTCGGGCCGCGCGGTGCAGGAGCAGGGCACGGGTCCGGGGACCTCCCACGGCGCCGATATGCTGCTCGAGCAGGCTCAGCTGGAGTTCGTGCAGGCCCAGACGGGTCGCGATTCGCTCCGCCGCGTGCAGGGCAGGGAGGTGGCGGGGCCAGCGACGGAGCAGCGCTTGAAGCTCCTCCAATGCGTCCTCGTCGCGCCCAAGTCGGCTCGACAGGAGACTGGCGACCTCGAGCTGCAGACCGACCTGGCGGGTACGGTCGTTGGCGTACAGCAGCTCCTTGCGCATCAGGTCGACAAGGCTCTCCCAGTCGCTCGTCTCACGCAGGAGGTGCCCCAGAGCTTCCAGGCTCGGCAAGTGGTCGTCGACCGACTCGAGCGCCCCTTCAAACAGACTGCGAGCCCGCTTGGTGTCCCCTTCGGACAGCGCCAGCTCGCCTGCCCGGTGCATCAGTTTGGCGCGTCGGGCCGGTGATTCGGTCTGGCCGATCTCGCGCTCGGTGACGGTGAGCAGCTCGTCGGTTCGGCCTGCGCGCGCGAGGAGTCGCGCGAGCAGCTGCATCGATGGTTGCTTCTCACGCTCCTCGAGGTTGGCCTGCAGATAGCCGATCGCCTCGGAGGGGTCCGCATCTGCGGAGTGGAGCTGGCCCAGCGCAGAGCGCAGGAACGCTCTCCGAGAGGGGGTCTGAGACTGTTCCAGCTCCTCGGCGTAGTAGCGCTTGAGTCCGTCTGTATCACCCAGGTGGTGCAGGACTCGCTCGAGCCGGTCTCGCGGGGGGCGGAATGAGGGGGCGGCGTTCGTCGCTTCGCGATACGCCTTTCGAGCGCCCTCGAACTCGCCGAGCTGCTCTTCCATGATCTGCCCGCTGCGCAGATGGCATTGGGCGAGCTCCTCCCGAGTGAGGCCCGTCTCGCCGGCCGCGGAGATCTCGAGATTGACGAACTCGAGCTGCTGGGACCACAGCTGCCCGGCGTTGAGGTAGCGCCCCGTGTCCTCGAGCGTTGGGGGGTGTCCCGGGCTCAGCCGCAGGGCGCGACGCATCGAAGCGAGGCCTTCCTGGGGCCGCTCGAGGCGGTACAGGGCCAACTTGCCGAGTCGGTAGAACAGCTCCGCCCGAGCGCCCGCGTCGCTCTCGTCGCCGATCGCCCGGAGCTGTCCGATGCACGCCTCGGCCGCGACCTCGTACCGGCTGGTCGCCATCGCGAGTTCCTCGAGGTTTCGCCACAAAGAGTAGTTGTGGGGGGCAGCCCGCGCAGCGCTGCGCAGCAACTCGAGCGCAGCGCTGCGTTCTCGCTGCTCGCGGAGGACGACCGAAGCCCGGGCCAAGGGCAGGGCGCGGTGGGCTTCTTCGCGTCCCTCGGCCTCGGCCTCGAGCGCATGCAGCATCAGCGCCGCGTCGCCGGTGGCCTCTGCGATTCGGAAGAGGTCCGTTGCGAGCACCGCATGGGCGGGAAGCTGCTCGAGCGCGTGCAGGAGCATGTCGCCGGCCAGCGCATGGTCGCCCTTGTGACGGGCTTCGATGAGGGCGAGCTCGTGCAACAAGCCCGCAACCGTCTTCTCGTCCTGGACGACCTCGAGCTGAGCTTCGAGGTTTTCGGCGAGCCAGAACACGTCGCCTCGACCCAGCAGGACCCGCTCGACCGAACGCAGGACCGCGAGATCGCGCGGGGTCGCTTTGAGGGCGGCTTGGTAACACTGCTGTGCGGCCCCCAGATCGTGGAAGTGCGTCTCGACGAGTTGGCCGCGCTCGCGATACAGGGCCGCAGCCTCCCGGGGGTGCCGCGTCGCCCGGATCTCCTGGTCGAGGTACATGACCGCCGACCGGACATCCCCACGGTCGAGGTAGATCCGGTACAGCAGGCGCATCGCCGGTCGCAGGTCCGGCACCATCTCGAGCGCGTGGGCGAGCTGACGAATGGCTTCATCTCCCTCCCCAGAGAGCAACTGCCATCTCGCACAGGTCGTCGCCAACGCGGCGCGGAGCTGGGCCTGCGTTTTGGGCGTTCGCGACAACGCTTGCAGGACCTCGGCGAGAGGCATGGCTGGCCCGCCTTGCATTCCGGGGGAGTCTACACGACCAGGGCATCACAATGTCGCCTCGATACGCCCCGTCGAGACCCGTGGGAGAGGCACGCACCTGCACGGATCGTCGCTGCCGATCCCACCTTGGGATTGGCGCGGGATTTCGGTGTCGGTCCTCGGTCCGGTGGTGCTTCCACCTGCCCACTCGGGCCGGCGGTATTTCCCGATTCTGCCTGCTCAGTCCGCGCGTCGGGCCTCGGCTGCCATCGTCTCGAGGTAGTCCGAGACCCCCAGTTCGACCGGCGAACGGCCCTCTGCGGCGTGCTTCGTGGCCAGGAACTCGTGCATCAGCTTCAGTGTCTCGAAGCGGCACGTCAGACTCACGAGCTGGTTCTCCGGCACCTGCGGGAGTTCACTGAGCCGCTCGCTGAGCCAAACCGTGTCGTGATCCGGTCCGGCGATCTCCGGTGGCTCGGGCAGGGGCCGTAGCCGAAACGCGGGATCGAAGCGCTCTGCGTCGACCAGTCGAGGGTCGTCGAGTTCGAGGCTCTTGCCGGCGATCGCCTCCATGGCCTGATCCACCGGCGAGAAGTAGATGAACTGATACTTCATCAGCATCCGAAGCCGCCGAGGGTCGGTGCCATCGCCGATCCAGGTCCCGCCGATCAGCTTCCGGACGAGTTCTCCATAATAGACCCCGGCCGAGGACGACAGTAGAGAGAGAATCGGCGCGCGATCTTCCTCGGCTGCAGTGCTCAAGTGGTGGTCGACGAATGCGAGCGAGGTTTCGGTGTCGTCCAAGTCGAACGAGAGCGCGCGGCGAATCTGCTCGCGATACAGCTCGACGAGGCCGTCCACGAGCGTCTGGGCGGTCGCTACGGGCGACGCCTTCGCGCGAGGGGCGCTGCCTGGGATGCTGGGGACGGCAGCAGGGGGCGCGCCATCGCCCGAACCTGGCTCGTGACTCATCGGCGAACCTTGCCACGTCCTCCAGCGCGACGCTATCGTGCATGGACTCGGCATCATTGAATGGATGCGACCTGGCCCGACTCCGCCGCGTTTGCCTGTCACTGCGGCACCATGTTCTCGGTGATGTACTGGCGCTGGGTCGATGCGGCCGCGCGCCCCGACCTGGACACGCGCGTCCAACAAGACGGTCCGTTCGAGGGCACGTGCCCCGACTGTGGTGCGCACGCTCGCTGCGCTGGAACCTGGCTACGGATCGATGCCCGTGTCCGGGAGGCCTCATTGCAGGTCGGTGAAGCCCAGCGGGGCAGCTTGCTCGGCATCCTGCGGGACCACCTGCGGGCGGTCGAGTCTCGGTCCCATGCGGTGCGACCATGGATGCTGCAGCCGACCCCGGTCTTCTACGATCTGCCCGAGTCGCCGGCCGCGATCTCGCGCGGCGCCATGCCGGTGGTACCCGCCCGTTCGGGTGAGCTTATCGTCGAGGTCCCGCCCGCCTCACGGATCGCCCCGCCCGAGCCCTCAGGGGAAGGCATGCCGCCGGGCGTGCCGCAGATCATCGGATCGGATACTCGGACGCCCGGGACGTTTCGGCCCCCCGTCCTTGGCGCCTACGTTGGGGATCTCTCCGTCGACGGAGGCGTGGTCGTGGCGACGGCGATGGTGGATGCCTCGGAGCGCGACAAGTGGGAGAAAGCCCATCTCCAGGCGCGCCCGATCTTGCTGCGCGGGCACGGGTATCCACTGCTTGGGGTTCGGACGGTTGCGTCCTTTCTGGGTCAGAAAGCGGTGCTGGACGCAGTGTTGGACCCCGCGGAGTCGCCCGCGGCGGAGGTGTTCCGCCTCTTGTCGCAGCGGTTTGCCTTCCAGCTGCGGGTCCGTCCCTCGTCCGGGGAGCCCGTCGAACGCGAAGCCTCGGCCGAGGCGCTGGAGCCGAACGCGGCGCTGTGCCTGGAGTCGGCCAGGACGTTGATCGCGAGTGAGCAGCTGGCACCAGATCGCTATCACGAGGCTCGAACCGCACTCGCGCTGCTCGACGTGAAGGCTCGTCTCACGCCCCCGCCCGAGACCATCGCGGCCGGGGCGTACCAGCACGTCATCGGCGCAGCCGAGGCCAGCGCCGCGTTGGACCATCTCGACCGGGTCTCCACAAAACCATCCCTGGCCCGACTGCTCGAAGTGGAGGGCATGCCGATGACCGAATACGACGCGCTGCGCCGCCGCGTTCTCGAGGGATCACTCGACCATGGACTGGTCGCGCCGCGCCGGTTCTGGCGACGGGTCGTTGCGTCCGGCTTGGTGCCGGACTTGGAGACGTACGCTCAGAAACTCTGTGAGGCCCGTGCGCAGTTCGAGGGCGAGGAGGGGGATCTCGAGCCCGATGCGGCGCGCGCCGCGTGGGAAGCGATCGGGGAACTGTGCAGTCGCAAGGACCTCACGTTTCCCGCCGCGCTGCGCACCGCGCTGGGACTCGCGGACTCCGAGCGTCCACCGCCACCACCCACCGCTGGTGCGACCCCGCCCGACCCCGCGGGCAACGCCCCGGTCACCACGCTGCCTCCGCCGCCTCCCTCGGGGGTCGAACCCGCGCTCCACGATCCGTCCCAACGCTTGAAGATCGCGGCTGAGGTCCTCCAGGGCAAGCGCGCCGGCGACCTCGAGGACGTGTTTGCGGCGCTCGATGAGTTCGACAACGACGAGCTCTTGGCGCTGCTGCCCGATCTCAACGACATGGGCCCACAAGTGGTCCCGCATCTGTTGGATTGGCTCTCCAGCCCCCGTCGCGAGCTCCGCCAGGCTGCCGCGATCCTCCTGGGGCTCGCGCAAGATCCCACGGCGTTGGAGCCGCTGGCTGAACGACTGGTCATCGAGGACAGCACGATGTGGGCAGACGTGGCTCGGGCCCTGGGATCGTTTGGCCCGACCGCGCTGCGCCGGCTGTGTCAGGTGCTCCGACATGAGGGCGGCGCCCCGAACGAGCAACGGACGGTGGAGCGGGTTGCACGGGCGCTGGCCGAAGTCGCCCTGTCCGACGGCCAGGTGGGACCCGGAGACCCCTCTCCGGGCACGGATGCGGTGGCGGCGTTGGCGGATGCCGGAGATCCGCGAGTCCGCGCCTCCGCAAGACATGCGCTTGCTACACTCCAGGCCGTGAGCGACTCCTCCGCGGCCGTCCGCGGTGAGGCACCCTTGCCGGAGAACACTCAGGTTCGCGGTTTTTCGCGACGGGCCTACGAGGCAATCATGGTGCCCGAGGTCGAGGTTGAAGCAGAGGCTTGATGCGATACGGAATCTTCAGCGACACCCACGCCAATCTCGGTGCCCTCGAGGCCGTCCTTCGGGAGTTCGATCGCGAGAACGTCGACGAACTGGTCTGCATCGGCGACACCGTCGGCTATGGCCCGCAGCCCGAAGAGTGCTGCGAAAAGATCCGAAAGCTGACGCGGCACACCATCTTGGGAAACCACGATGCCGCCGTCTCCGGTCGGATGGACTACAGCTACTACTACGACGCCGCGCGAGAGGCCCTCGATCTGCACTCGTCGCTCGTCTCGAGCGAGAGCATGGAGTGGCTCAAGAGCTTGCCGTACTCCGCCCAGGACGCCGGCACGCACTTCTGCCACGGTTCCCCGCTGGACCTCGAGCAGTTCGAGTACATCTTCACGGTCGACCAGGCGAGCACCTGCATCCCGATCTGGGAAGACCTCGGGCAGATCACATTCATCGGCCACTCGCACCTGTGCAAGGCCTACGCGCTCGGGCGTGAGCGCGTCTACGAGGTCATCACCAAGGACTTCGAGGTGCACCCCGAGTTTCGCTACATCGTCTCGGTGGGATCCGTGGGCCAACCCCGCGATCACGATCCGCGGGCGAGCTACACGATCTACGACACCGACCGCGGCCTGTTCGAGTTCAAGCGGGTCGAGTACGACATCGCTGCGACAGCTCAGCAGATCTTCGACCAGACGCGCCTGTCCGACAGCTTCGGCGCGCGTCTGTTCGCCGGCGTCTAGCCCCCGTACGCGGTGCGGCCCGGAGCGAGGGCACCGGGCCGCTGCGGCTGCGTCGGGTCAGCTTCGGTCGAGGAGATCGAGGTCGCCTCGCAGCGCGCCGATCATTCGGTGCCGATCGATCACGCGGTGGCGAGCCAACCGGCGAACCTGGGCGTTGAGGTCTCGACGCCAGGTGGCATCGACCTCGCCTGCGACGAAGCGTTCGCTGTAGGTCCGCGGTGCCGGAGCGAGCATGGCGAGGTGCGTCGCTTGCAGCGGGGTGAGGTCCGCAGCGCTGCGACCGAAGTAGAACTGCGCGGCGTCCTCAACTCCATGGACGCCAGGCGCCAGCTCGATGATGTTGAGATAGACCTCCAGCAGCCGCTTCTTGTCGATGGTCGCGTCGATGCGGGTGGCGACGAAGGCCTCTTGCAGCTTTCGAGCTGCGGTCCGGTCGAGACCGAGGAACAGATTTCGGGCCGCTTGTTGCGTGATCGTGCTGGCACCGCGCTCGACTTCACCGCGGGCGAGGTTGTGCCAGATCGCGTTGGCGACCTGGCCGAGGTCCAGGCCATCGTGGTGGAAGTAGCGGCTGTCTTCGAGCGTGACGAAAGCCCCCGCAACAACCGGGATGTCTTCGATGGACACGGTGTGTGGGGCGCCGTCCGCGACGAGAACCTGTCGCGGCGTCCCGTGGGCATCGACGAAGCGGTGGCGATACGGTCCGCGCAGGGCGGCAACGTCGAGCGCGGACGGGTCGGAGGTGACTGCGCACTGTTCTCGAAACGGAAACTCGACCTCGAGGGTGCCCGGAACGGCAGGTTCGGCGAGCGGATCCTGCTCGAGCAGATCGGCCCGCACGCGCGCGGCATCAAAGTCGACCGAGACTTCGACGTACCCGCCGAGTGACCCATCGACCTTGGTGCCTCGCATGGCATCGGCAAACCCGGTGGGCAGGGCGTCAAACAAACGTTGGCAGGGCCCGTCGGGGAGTTCGAGCCGAAGTGCGGCTCGCTCGGGCCGCCGGGAAGCGTTGGCGCCGAGCATCAACCCCTCGTGTCCGACGTTGAGCGCAGCATCGAAGTGATCGAGGCTACGCGCCGTGATGTCCCCGTCGAGCCACAGCGATCCGAGTGTGACCGCATCGGCGGACAGCTTCGGGTGCTCTACGGTCATCGCCTCGAGGGTCAGGCCCTCGGCGTGCAGCGAGACTCCGCCGGACCGTGCCGGCTCGAGTTCGACGCGGCCGCTGAGGGACGCTGCCCGTGCATCGATGGTGAACTCGTCGCGCACCTGCAGCCCCGCGCGGCCCAGCCCGTGCAGCGCAAAGCGCTCGGCCTCGACGGACACGGTCTGGGTCTGCGGCCAGGCGGCGAGCTGAATCCAGCCACCGCCCTCGTCGGCGAGTTCGGTGCGGATGTGCTTGGGATCGACTTCGCCGCGGAGCCGAAGCGGCGGGCCGTCGGCGATGCTGACTGTGCCGGCAACCCCCCACGTCCGCATGGAGCCTCGGGGCGTCGCCCGCAGTCGCCCGACGGAGTGCACGGAACCGCGGGCGTGCTGGACGGTCAAGCCGACCGAGGCGTGCGGGACCCCATCGGGACCCACGGTCAGGGCCGGGGCGTCGAGGAGCGCGGTGACCCCGGCCTCGGTGAGCACCGTGACGCCCGTCGCTTGGACCCGAATCGTCAGGCCATGGGTGTTGATCGAAGGCGGCCCTGAGCCCTGGGTCGGGGAACGCTCCGGCCCCTCGGTCTGGGTCGTGGCGAGCTCCGGCGCGGTGCGGGCCACCTCGAGAGCCTCGAGGTGAACGTCGATGCCGTCCCATGCTGGCCGAACCTCGGCTCGCCCCGCTCGCATCGAGACCCCACGACGCTGCACACTCAGCCCCTCGAGCCGGAGCCCTCCGGCATCGAGCGAGAGGTCTGCAAGCGCGCCACACGCGGCCGTTCCATCGGCACACCGGCTCAACCCGGACTCGATGGTCTCGTCGAGGGAAGTCTCGAGCAGCCAGGGACCGGGCGCGGCGACCAGTGCCGCGACGGCGAGGATGGGGCGGAGGGCGCTCATCGGGCCTACTGAAGGAAGGCGGGGGCGGAGGCGCGGCTGCGGGCGAGTCGCGGAAGGACCCGCTCGACCAGGTGGCTGACCAGGTCCAGGTAGCTGATGCCCGCGGCTCGGGCGACGCGAGCCACAACCCCGTCGCGATGAAGTGGGGGCAGGGGCTCGACCTCCAAGATCGCCTCGTTGTAGCGATCCCCGACCATCAGGTCGACGCGGGTGATGCCATCGCCGAGGCCCAGTGCCGAGACCGCGCGGCGGGCAAGGTTGTGCAGCCCGTCGATCTGACCGCGAGACATCTGTGGAGGACAGACATAGTCGCCGTCGACGTTCTCTTTTCCCCCGAGTAGACCGGGGATTGGGCGGCGGTGGACTTCCATCGCACCGAGAACGCGGTCCCCCATGACGACGACTTGCACCTCGGTGCCAGTGAGCGCTCGCTCGAGGACGACCTCATCGTCGATGTCGAGGGCGCGTCCGATCGCATCGCCAACCTGTTCGGGGTCGACGAGGTGGGCGACACCCAGCCCCAGCCCGCCGCGTCGCGGCTTGACTACGCAGGGCCAGCCCAGAAGCTCGAGGGCCTTGTCCGAGGCTTTGTGGTTGGGACCCAGCGCCAGAGAAGCCGGGGTGGGGAGGTTGTGATAGGCCAGAACCTGGCGGGAGCGGGTCTTGTCGAAGGCCAGCGAGACCGCGGCGCTGGGAGGCCCGGCAAAGGGCAGGCCTCGCATCGTCAACAGAGACTGCACGTCTCCGCGACCCCCAGCCCGGCCGTGGAGCGCCAAGAGGCAGGCGTCGACATCGGCCTGTCGCAGGGCCAGATCGAGGTCGTCATCGACCGCAATCGGGCACGCGGCGTACCCCAGTTCCCTTAGTGCAGTGGCCAGATCTGTACCACTGCGCAGATCCATCAGCCCCTCAATCGTCTCGTCTACAGGCTGTCCATCCGAGAGATCCGCCGTGGTGGGGGCAAGACGGGCGGAGGGAGCAGAAACCAGGACCCCAAAGGTGAGCGGACGCATCGCCTTTCGCGGCTAGCAGGCCTTGCCAAGACCAAGCAAATTTTCGGATATTCGGGCGGCTGCGTTGTTCGGGGCTGCGATGCCTCTCTCGACGCGCCGATCGTCGCGCCCGACCACGCCTGTGCGGAACAACTCCGCGGGCAACTCCCGGCTGGCAACTCCCGGGGGGCGCGGCATGGACACCTCCAATTTCCTCTTACACAGACGAGTCCGCACCCCATGACCTTCCTCGAGGCTGCGATCGAAATCCTGCGCACTGTTGACGGCTCCCTGCACTTCTCTGAAGTCGCGCGGCAAGCCGTCGAGCAGAACCTTCTCTCTCACGTGGGCCGCGACCCAGAAGCTGCGATGCGCAGCTGCTTGAACTCCGCGGTTCGCAAAGGCCGCAACGGCGAAGAGCCGATCATCATGCGTGAGAAGCCGGCCCACTACACGATTCGGCCCGGCGCCACGCTTCCCGATCCCGCTCCGCGACCCGAGGTTGCGGAGGCTGAAAAATCCAGCAATTCCAAGACAAAGGCAGAGACCCCGAAAGCGACTTCTAGCCGCCGCAAGGTCACGAAGAAGACCACTCGGCGCACCAAGAAAGTTGTCGCCGAAGAAGCGCCGGCGGCTCCCGAAGAGACCGCTCCCGCGGAGGCTCCCGAGCCGAGCTTGGAGTTCGAAGCACCCACGGATGCGGGGCTCGACGGGGTGACCGACGTCGCCCTGGTGATGGCCAACGCGGTGTCTCGTTTGGTCGAGGAGCGTCCCGAACTGCGGGACCAACTCGACACCATGCAGGACCAGGACGACCAGGATGACCAGGAGCCCGCCGAGGATCCTGGTCACGGGCCTCGTGGCGCACACCGAGTGCGGGACGCGTCCGAAGAACGTGGCGGTCGTCGCCGTCGACGTCGTCGGCGTCGCGGAAAACGGGTCGAGTGGGCCGGAGGTGGTGGGGCTCGCCCCGCCCAGTCCTCCACCGACACCCTGCTCGACCAGGTCGCCAAGGTCCTCGGAGACGCGGGATCTCGCTCGCTGCACGTGCGGCAGATCTCCGAGACCCTCGCGAACCAGAACGTCCTGGGAGGAGAGATTTCGGAGATCGAGCGCGCCGTCACCGCCGCGCTACTGCTCGATGTTCGCTTGCGAGGGCGTGGCTCACGCTTCTCCGCCCGCGGCGACGCGCGTTATCAGCTTCAGGGCACCCGTTTGCCTGAGACTGCAGCCAAGGCCGAGGTCGCGCTCCGCGAAGGCGCGCGCTCTCTGGAGAAGGAAACTGGAACCCAGCTTCTGGCATGGTTGCAGTCACTTGGGGCACGAGCCCTCGAGTCTTTGGTGAGGGTGTACCTCGAGCGCGAAGGCTACACGCTCATCTCCTCGCTTCCGCCCAGTCGCGGGGTTGGCAAGCTGGTGGTCGAGGACGCCGAGGGCGACGAGGAAGGACGGCTGCTCTGCGTCGTCATCCCTCGGAAGACCAGCATCGACGTCAAGAGCTGGGAAGGCGAGTCCGAGCGGAACACCTGCAACGGGCATCTCTTCTTCGCGATGGGGGACGTCTCCGATGAACTCGACGGCCGGACCATTGGTGTCAATGAGATGGCTGCGTGGATGACGCGCAATCGGATCGGTGTGCAGACGATGACCCTCGAAGTCCCGGTCCTCGACGCGACCTTCATCGAGTCGGTCGCCGGACTGGACACCTGATGCCGACGGCGCTCCGAGCGTGTTGGCTCGGGCCCATGTCGTTTGACGCGGCACTCGCGCTTCAGATGGAAGCGCGAGAGGCCGTGGTCGCTGAGCGGGAGGCGCCGATCCTGTATCTCGTCGAGCACCCCGCGGTCTTGACCGTGGGCCGGCGGGGCTCGTCCAAGGACATCCTTTGGACCGACGCCGAACTCGAGGCCAACGGGGTTGAGGTGTTCGAGACTCCGCGCGGCGGGGAGGTCACGCTTCACGCGCCGGGTCAGCTGGTCGCGTATCCGATCGTGCCGATCGGCCGACAGATCCGTGCCCACCTCCATAATCTCGCCGACACCTCGCTCGCGCTGATCGCGGAGCTCGGAGTGGAGGGCGCCGAGTTCCGTATGGACCACCCAGGGATCTGGATCGGTGATGCCAAGCTGGGTTCGATCGGCGTCCATATTTCACGGGGCGTCACCGTCCAAGGCCTCTCGCTCAACCTCTCGGTGGACCCGAAGCTGTTCGGCGCCCTGGTCTCCTGCGGGATGCAGGGACTGCAGATGCGAAGTGTCGGGGACCTGGTGGCCTCGGTGCCCTCGGTGCAGGAGGCCGCCCGGCGATGGGCGACGCTGTGGGCGACGCAGACCGATGCCGAGTTGGAGTGGGTCGGGGCTCCAGGCGCGCCCGACTCCGCGCCTTCCTGCTAGACTCCCAATCCCTTGGCTGGAGGAGTTCGGGACGATGTCCGCGCGGTCGCGGTAGCGCTGCTTGCCACCGGGTGGTTGGGCGGTTGCGTCCCTTCCTCCGAGCAGGAGGGCTCGGCTGCGGCGTACGCGGTGTCGTTGTCTGAGTTGCGGACGCGGGCCGCCGGCGGTCGCAGTGATCGGGCGTGGCAGCGCCAGACCGTCGAAGACGCGCTCGAAGGTGCGGCGATGTTCCGGGTCGAAGACGGGGCCGGGGCGATCACGGCACACGCGGAGATCACCGAGCGCCGAGACGCGGAGGGGATCGTCCTTCGGCTACGGTTGAGCATGGAGGTTCCACCAGATCTGACCGCCGTCGTCGACGAGCTTGGCGCGACGGTCGAAGTGTCACGAGCCCAAGGAGACTCGGCGATTCGCCAGGACCTCCCGCTGGCGGCGGAGCGGGCGGCGGCGGTGCTCGACGCGAAGGTGGAGCTCGCACGGACTCCCCAGAGTGCGGCGGAGTACCTGCGCGACCCCGACGCCGAGATAGCGCTTGTCGCGCTGGACTGGGTCGAGACGCAACGCGACCTGGGGGCGGCTCCGGTCGTCGCGGGCATGCTCCACCATCCTGATGACCGCGTGATGCTCCGAGCCGTCGAGGTGCTCGGCCAGATTGGAGCCGCGGCAGAGGTCCCGGCACTGATCGCGGCGGCGCGCCTCAACGATCGCGCCCACACCGGCCGTCTCTACGAGGCCTTGGCGGTGCTCGGTGGCCCCGACGCCGAAGGGTTCCTTTCGTTCGCCGCGCGGAACGAAGACGATCCTGCGCTGGCCCAACTTGCGGAGCGTGCCCTGGACGTGGCACAGCACAGCGTGCCGCGGCCGGAAGCGCCTCCGGTTACGGCCCGACGCGGTCACCGCTGATTTTCGCCATGTCGTTCCTGCTCCTCGCTGCGCTCGCGCCCGCGGCTCCGCCGCCCGCTCCGGCGGGCGAGACCGATCCCGCTGTCACGAGCCCGGCGGAGGCCGAAGAGACATCCGCTCCCCCGCCGCAGGCGGCCCCGCCCGTCGCCGAACCCGTGGCGCCGGCGGACACGAGCACCAAGCAGCCCGCTGCGGACCCCGTGATTGAGGAGGACAGACCCGGTGTTCCCTCGGTGGCGGATCAAGATCCGCTCCCACCCGCGCCATCGCGGGTGTCTCCGGGCGAGCTTCAGACCCATGCCTGGCGAGGGCAGGGCTTCTTTCAGATTCATCTCGCGGCGATGATCCCCGTCGCGGGGGTCCGTCCAGGCCTGTCTCTTATACACATCTGACGCTGCCGACGAGCG
>OJGU01000824.1_pt1 | contig 14731 bp, 8 predicted proteins | sample 1594741 | NCBI WGS metagenome assembly OJGU01 (sample SAMN05416841, study PRJEB24817) | seawater metagenome | isolation source: Sea water | place: Canada:Atlantic | collected 2013-07
GGGCAGGGGTGGCCAACGCTGGCACACACAGCTCCGCGTTACACTTCCGCCTCGGGCCACCGCTTCCTTGCGCGCTGGCCTCCGACCCAACCCCTCATGGCTCTCTCCGCGACCCTGCATCACTTCCTGATCGAGCTCTCCAACATCGACGCAGGGGTCTACGAGAGTCTCGAACTCCGGGTCGCGCGGCACCCCTCCGAAGATGCCTCGCGCGTGGTGATTCGTGTGCTCGCGCGGGCGATTGAACACGAGGCCGAGATGGAGTTCGGGCGAGGCCTGTCGGAGGCCGAGGACCCTGCGCTGTGGTCCCGGACGGACACCGGCGAGGTGAAGACGTGGATCGACGTCGGCGTGCCTTCGGCGGACCGATTGCATCGGGCGAGCAAGCGCGCCGACCGGGTCGTGGTGTTCACGCACAAGCGCCACGCGGCGCTCCGGCAAGCGTGGTCCAGCCGGCAGATTCACCGGGCCGAGAGCATCGATGTGGTCGAGCTCGATCCAGTGCTGGTCGATACGCTCGCCGAGTCGCTGGAGCGCAACGTGTCCTGGTACGTGACGATCCACGAAGGCTCGCTCAGCGTGGCGTTTGGCGAACAGAACGTCGAGGCCCCACTCGTGCGTGGCACGCTCGAGGGTTTTCTCGCCGGGCAGGGTTGAGTCCGGCGCTGCGGAGCGTGGCGAGCGGACGCCCTCAGGCCTATGATCGCAGCGATGCGGTCCACAGCGGTGCCCCAAGTCATCTACCTGGTGTTGGCGATCTCAGGCGGGGTGGGGACGTGGTTCTTCAACCTGCAGATGGCCGAGCTGAGCACGTTCTTCACCCAGGTCTGGGACACGCCGTTGATGAGTTCGCTCGCCGTAGACCTGCTCGTCGTGGTGCTGACGTTCTACGTGTTGATGGCGATGGAGGGGCGGCGGCTTCGGATGTCGCCGCTGCTGCTCGTCTCGCTCGGCGTCCTTGCCTGGCTCGTTGCGGTCGCGTGCGCGCTGCCTTTGTTCTTGTTCTTCCGCGAGCGCGCGATGGCCCGGTGATCATCACCCTTTCCACGCGCGGATGCGTTTCGCGAGGACTCTATCGTGGGCGTCTGCGAGCGTGAGCGCCTCTTCGCACAACAACGCCACGCGCTGAGGGGCGCGGCCTTGGCTCGCCAGGGTGCGGGCGAGGACGAACTTGGCGAGGGCCAGCTCGGGGCCGATCTGTCCCTCTTGCTCGTAGGTCGCGATGGCCGTCTCCAGCGTGTCGGGCTGCGGCGTGCCCTCGAGCAGCGACAGGGCCGCACCGACGACCGAGATCTCCGTCGACCACGGAGCGCTGAGATCCGGCAGGGATGCGGCGAGCTCGGCAGCGCGCCCCAGATGCGCGCGGGCGTCGTCGACGTTGTCGTGACGCACCAGCTCCAGCCCGAGCTGGATGTGGACCCCCATCCCAATCTCCGTGGACTCCAGCTGTCCCATGTCCTCGAGGAGCGCTGTCCAACCGGAGACCGCCTGCTCATGCTCCCCCACACGCGCGTGCGCCCGAGCGATGCCATCGCGCAGGAAGAAGGTGATCGGGCGCTTGGAGGCGGCGCCGCCAACGGTCTCGAGCGCGGCTTCGAGGGGAGCCAGCGATCGCGCAGGTTCGATCCTCAACAGCAGGATGGCTCGCTCCGCTCGGGGGAGAACCGTTTGCATGTGGTCTTCGCCACGGGCGCGGGAGACGATGCGAATGGACTCGTCCCAGGCCGCGAGGCTCGAATCCAGGTCCCCCGCGGTGGAGTGGACCAACGCAAGCTTGCCCACGGCCGAGCCGACCGCCGGGCTTTCGTCTCCGTAGAGCGCGCGGGTTTCCGTCACGAGCTCCTCGAGCAGGTCAACGGCCTCGTCGTGTTCTCCGAGCTCGCCGAGCACGATCGCGAGTTGACCCTTTGTGTAGATTCGCATCGTGGGGTCGGGAAACTCTTCGGACACGTAGAGCTCGTGGGCCTGGCGCAAGGACTCCCGCGCGAGTTCGTACTGGGACCGAAGTTGGTGGATGAACCCCCGCTGGCTGAGCGCGCTGGCGGTGAAGCGACTGCGCGGTCCCATCCGCTCGCCGAGCGCCTCCAAGATCCCTTGCCAGTGCTCGGCCCAATCGAAGCGACCTTGCTGCGCCTCGGTCATCGCCAGCTGGAACGCCGCGTTGAAGAGCTCGTGCGGGAGGTCGGCTGCCATCGCGAGTTGGGCTGCGGTTCGGAATCTCTCCAATGCCACCTCCGGCCGTAGCTGTGCTTTGTTCGTCATCCCCTGGACGAAGGCCAGCCTTGCGCGGGGCCCGGGATGACCCAGCTCTTCGACATGGGCCTGCACTGCGGGGATGCGCTCGGCCAGGGCCGGACTCTGAAGGTTGAGCAACACCTCGAGTTCGTCGAGCTCTTTGGAAGCATCCGCCAACTCGTCGCTGTCAAAGCGCCAGTCGGTGGAGTTACAACCGATGATGGACGGCAGACCGATCGCCGAGCGAAGGGCGACCACGAGCTGTGCTCGGTCCGGATCTCGAAGCGCCTGGATCAACGAGAAGGCCTTGGCCTGCGCCGAGTCGAGGCAACGCCGCTTCTGAACGGCATGGGGACGATCAGGGTGCGCACACACCTCGGTCGCTGCATCGGCCCAGCGTGAGGCATAGTCATCGATGCGACGTTCGAAGCGTTCAAAACTCTGTGCCGCATAGGGGGCCCCGGTCTTCTCGAAGTCGGCTCGAAGACGCTGGCGCTCCTGCGTGTTCCACCCGGTCTCCCACGACTCACCGAGCCGTCCACAGGGATCTGATTCGGCGGTCCACCCCGCTGCGGAGGCAACGACGCCCGCGACCGCAACGGCGAGAAACCCCCATGGTCGGGGGCGTGCGGCCTGCTCGAGCGTCTCGAGGAGTGCACGGACCGAAGGGAAGCGCCGCTGTGGGTCGGGCTGGAGTCCGCGCTCGAGCACTCGGCGAACTCGCAGCGGCACGTTTGCACCCGCCCGACCTGTACGCGGCGTGCCGGTCGGGTCGTCCTCGAACGGCAGCACGCCAAACAGACCCTCCCACAGCGCGACGCACAGTCCGTACTGATCGGCCGCCGCGCTCGATGTCTGCTCTGGAGCCATGTACGCCGGAGTCCCCGCGAGCGTGGACTCATCGTGCTCCGTCGCGGGGACGGATTCCGACTCGGCCGCCCGCGCAAGTCCGAAGTCTCCGACGCAGGCACGGTCTCCCTCCATCAACACGTTGTCGGGCTTAAAGTCGCGGTGCACCACCCCTGCGGCATGTGCAGCTGCGAGACCCTGGCCGGCCTGCACGAACAGGGCGAGCGTCGTTCGCCATCCGGCATCGGGGTGCTCGCGAAGCCACTGCCTGAGCGTCCCACCGCGCAGATACTCCATCGCGATGTAGACCCCAGCGGCGACCTCCCCCACCTCGAACACGGTGACCACATTGGGGTGACGCACCGCCGCCATGGCTTTGGCCTCCCGAACGAGACGCTCCTGAGCCTCGGCGTCCGAGCCGGGTCGGACGACCTTGAGCGCGACCTTGCGGTCGAGCGCCTCGTCCCACGCCGCGTAGACAATCCCCATGCCACCGGCGCCGACGTGATTGAGGATGAGATACCGGTCACAGCGCTCGCCCGGTGAGAACTGGGCCGTGCCGCCCTGGCTGGGCCCGCTGCGGGTGCGCGCGACAGCGGCGAGAAACTCACGACACGTGTCACAGCGGTCGACGTGCATCTCGATGCCGGCCATCTCGCTCGGCGTGAGGCGGCCTTCGACCGAGTCGAGCAGTGTGGCCTCGTCGAGGCATGCGTCGTCGATGGGCTCCTTCATCGTCTTGAATCTCCGGGGAATGCTGCTCGTTTGGTTTGCACGTGTTGGCCTCCACTCCGCTGCAGATCGTTCGCTCGCACTGTCCAGACATCCGAATCCCGGACGGTTTGTTCCATGCCGCGGTCGGTGGCCTGGTGGACGAGCCCTCGCTCCACGACCTGGTCGAAATCGGCCTGGCGGTCGCTTGTGTGTCGGGCGACCGCAGGGCACTCCAACGGTTCGAACGAAGCTACTTTGGGAGTGCACGTCGCGCTGCGGAGCAGATGCTGCGCGATGTGGACGCGGTCGAGGAGGTGATGCAGAGGCTTCGTCATCGATTGTTCGTTCCCAGAGACGACGGTCCACCCTCGGTTGTTCTCGCTGCAGGCCGCGGAAACCTCTCCAAGTTCGTACGCGTGTGCGCTGTCCGACTCACTCTCAACCATTTGCGAGGGGAGCGAAGGCACGGCGCGCGCAACCAACACGTTGGGCAAGCCTCGCTTGGCGAGGTCTTCGAAGACCCCGAGCTTCGGCTCGGCCGTCACGGGTCGACCAAGCTTCTGAAAGAGGCATTCGAACACGCGATCGGCCAGCTGACCGCAAAACAGCGGAACCTACTTCGGCATCAACTCATCGACCATCTGAGCCTGGACCAGTTGGCGGGACGCTATCGCGTACACCGCCGGACGGTCGCGCGGTGGCTCGCGGCCGCCCGCGACGCCGTCGTCCAGGGGACCCGAGCCGAGGTCGCCGGGCGCCTGGGGGAGGCCCATTCCCAGGCGGGGCTGCGTGATCTGGTGCACTCACGGCTCGAGCTCAGCATCACGCGGGTCCTGGGCCGTCACTCGGCCACGCAGATTCCCGTGTCCACGTGACACTCCAGCGGCTCCTCTCCCATCGGGAACCACGCCTCGCAGACCATTCCGCCGGAACAGCTGTTCGGTTCATCGAGATCGCAGAACGACGTGCAGCAGCCTGCGCCGACGCAACCGGGCACGAGGTCGTCCGAGACGCAGGCCGAGCCCGGATCGCAGCCGTTGATGAACGAGCAGGGGGTGTTGGGCGAGCCCTCGTCACCCGATGCATCGGGTGCGCACTGGAAGCTGTCGCCCACCGGATAACACCCCTGGCCGTTCTCGCAGTTCGCCTCACTGTCGAGCGGGTCACAGGTCGGCAGGCACAGGGGGAGGACGCCGTCGTTGGCGACGCTGCAGACGGTGCCTCCGCCCGCGCAGGTTGGCTGGACGGGCCCACAGCCGCACAGCTCGATGCAGGTGCCGGTATTCGTCTCACCGTCGACGTCCCAGCACATCAATCCAACATCGCACGAGTCGATCCCCGAGACGCCGGAGCCTTCCACCGTGCACGGCTGGTCGAGCAGGTCTGGAGTCTGTGGAACTGGCGTGCAGTGCGTCGAGTTCCAGGACGTTCCTCCGTCGTTCGCCACGGGAGCGCACTTCTCTCCTTCGTCGCAGTCCTGCGCATACGGGTCGCATTCGCCTTCGGCGTCGTACAGTGATGGCGTCTCGCAGACCGCCTCGCCCTTCTTCGAGGTGCAAACGGTGTCAATGTCCGTCCCGCCGGTCGAGCCACCGCCGGTCGAGGACTCCGCGCCCGTGTCCTCCGTGCTCTGCGTCGACACGGACCCGGTCGAAGTCGACCATGAGGTACTCGTTTCGTCGTCAGGCTCGCCGGTCGTCGAGGCGCCGCCCGAGGTCGTAGCCGAGGTCGTGCCCTCATCCACGCCCGTGGATGCGTTCGAACTCGTCTCGGCGCTCGTCGATTCGTCATCGCCGGGTGAACTCGTGGTTCCGCCCGAGCCCGATGGGGTCTCGTCGGTGTCGCACCCGCCGGCCAACACAGCGACGACGAGGTAGGTAAGACAATGGGCTTGCTTGAACTCCAACATCGACCCACCAACACCGCCCAACCCCGGGGGGTGGCAGGGGTGCGCAAAGAAAAGTGAAACTTGCATCAGTGGGCGCGAACCCGGAGCCGCAACGCAGTCCGTTTCTGCGCCTCCGGTCTCTCGAGCACGAGTCGAGATACTCGCGGACACAACACTGTCGCGGACGGCCAAACGAAGGACCCCTGTCCGGCAATTCGTGCGCAATGCGACACCGCGTCGCGCGACAGCTTGGCCCCTTGGACTGGCGCGAGCAGCGGCCATATTGCCGGGGTGAAGACGTCGTTTTTGGTTCCGGTCGCGGTGTTGCTCGCGTGCTCGTGTCGAAATACTGGCGACACCGCGCAACGCGGTTCTGGGGCGATGGGATCCTCGGGGAACGCCACCTCGACCGGCTCGACCCCGGCAAGCGTGACCGGGGCCAGCGGCGGGGCCGAGACCTCGAGCGAGGACCCCACGTCGGGCGGCGCGGAGACGTCCGCCGAGACGACGCAGGGCACCGGGGAGGACCCCGTCATCGATCTCCCCGCGCTGCAGAACGTCAACGACGGTCGGTTTGCGACCTCGGAGGCCTGTACCGACTGTCACACGGCGGATGCCTCCTCCGCCGCGATGCGGGACGAAGCCGGCCGGGATGTGTCGCCGTACGCCCTGTGGCAGGCGAGCATGATGGCCAACGCGGCCCGCGATCCGTACTGGTGGGCGATGGTCCGGGCCGAAGGCGCCGCGACCCCGTCGAAGGCGCTGGAGATCGAGGGCGAGTGCACCCGCTGCCACGCACCGGTCGCCGCCGTCCGTCCGGAACTCTGGGAGGACACGCCGATGTCGTTGGACGGGCTACTGGCGGACAACGACCGCGCTCAGCTCGGTCTCGATGGCGTGTCCTGCAGTGGCTGCCACAAGATCGGGAGCGACGACATCGAGGGGGAGTCGCAGTGGTCCGGACATCTCGATCTCCGAGACGAACCGCAGATGATGGGACCCCACGCAGATCCGTTCCCGATGCCGATGTCGATGCACACCGGGTTCGAGCCCGTGGAGGCGGCGCACTTTGACAGCTCGGCGGTCTGCGCGGGCTGTCACACCCTCGATACCCAGACCCTCACGCCGCAGGGAGAGCCCGCCGGGGGACACTTCTCCGAGCAGTCCCCGTACCTGGAGTGGCTCAACTCGGGCTACTCCACCGAGGTCGCGGAACCCGGTCCGCAGGCGCGATCGTGTCAGGACTGCCACATGCCGTCGGAGAGCGAGGACGGTGTTCCGATCTCCACCCGGATCGCGCGTCGACCCAGCGGTGGCGACTTTCCGCCGGTGTCGGAGCGTAGCCCGTACAACCGGCACACCTTCTTGGGTGGGAACACGTTGGTCCCGGCGATGCTCCGCGACAACGCCGAGACCCTCCGGCCTATCGCGTCCTCGGATGCGTTCGATGCGGTCATCGCTCAGACTCTCGATCAGCTCCGCAACCGCACCGCAACGGTGGCGCTGACGGCTCCGGGCCGCACCGGCGACACGTTGGAGGTGACGGCTCGGGTCGAAAACCTCACCGGGCACAAGTTCCCCTCGGGTTTTCCGAGCCGGCGCGCGTGGCTGGAGGTTGTCGTCACCGATGCCGATGGGGACACGGTCTTTCACTCCGGCGGTGTGGATGACCAAGGGCGCCTGGTGGACGCAGAGGGGGCGGTCCTCGCGACCGAGATGGTGGGTGCGGCGACGCAGCCCCACTTCGACGTCATCGACGGGGACTCCGACGTCCAGATCTGGCAAACCGTCATGGCCGGCGTCGACGGTGATCCGGTGTTCCGCTTGCTGCGGGCCGAGAGCGACTTCAAGGACAACCGAATCCTGCCGGACGGGTGGCGCACCGACAGCCCGTTCATGGATCGTATCGCTCCCCAGCTCGGCGTTGCCGACGATGACTTCGTGGGGGGCCGCGACGACGTGACGTATCGATTCACCGCGCCCGTGGATGCCGGCCCCTACGCGATCGAGGCGCGTCTGCTGTATCAACCTTTGTCCGCTCGTTTTGCGGCGGAGCTGTTTGCCCTCGATGCTCCGGAGATCCGTGCGTTCGAGGCGATGTGGGACGCCGCCGATCGGACGCCCGCCGTGGTCGCGACGGCTCAGGTCGAGGGCTGAGCGCCGTCGCTCGTCCGCTCCTGCAGCCCGTCGCCGACGGCGCCGCGGTGCTTGTCCTCCCTGAGCGCACCCGGTAGCGTGCCGCCGCAGATGGCCAAGTACGACTTCGACCTCTTCACGATTGGTGCTGGCTCGGGCGGGGTGGCGGCGAGCCGGCGGGCGGGGGCCTACGGGGCCCGAGTGGCGATCTGCGAGGAGCGGCGCATCGGAGGCACCTGCGTGCTGCGAGGCTGCGTCCCCAAGAAGTTGTTGGTCTACGCCTCGCACATCCGCACCGAGCTGGCCGACGCCGCGGGCTATGGCTGGGACATCGGCGAGGCGACCCTGGACTGGGGCCGGATGATCGAGTCCAAGGACAAGGAGCTGGATCGCCTCGAGGGCATCTACCGGCGCCTGCTCGCCAACGGCAATGTCGAGACCCATGAGGGTCGTGGGGTCATCGTCGACCCCCACACCGTCGAGGTCGAAGGGCGCACGTTCACCACCGAGCGCATCCTGGTCGCGACCGGCGGCTGGCCCACGTTGCCGGAGGTGCCGGGCATCGAGCACGCGATCACCTCCAACGAAGCCCTCGACCTCAAAGAGGTTCCCAAGCGGGTGGCGATCGTCGGCGGCGGATACATCGGGGTGGAGTTCGCCGGCATCTGGAACGGTGCAGGAGCCGAGGTCACGGTGATCCTCCGCGGCGACACCGTGCTGCGAGGGTTCGACCACGACGTCCGCACCACGTTGTTCGAGGAGATGGGCAAGGAAGGCGTCGACGTACGCTGCGGGACCCGGGTCAACGCGATCCAGAAGTCAGCGGATGGTCTCGACCTCCGTCTCGACCGAGGCGAGCACCTTCAGGTCGACCAGGTGTTGTTTGCGACCGGGCGCCACCCGCACAGCAAGAACCTCGGGCTCGAGGCCAACGGCGTCAAGACCAATGCCGCCGGAGCGATCATCGTTGATGAGTGGTCCAAGACGAGCACCCCGGGGATCTGGGCGGTCGGCGATGTCACGACCCGAATGACGCTGACGCCCGTGGCGATCGCCGACGGTCGCGCGTTCGTCGAGACGGAGTTTCACGACAATCCAACTCCGGTCGATCATGGTGCGGTGCCCACTGCCGTGTTCTCGCAGCCGCCGGTCGGTACGGTCGGGCTCACCGAGGGGCAGGCTCGAGATCTGGGGACGGGGCCGATCGACGTCTATCGATCCAAGTTCCGCCCGATGAAGTTCGTCCTCCCGGGTCGGGACAGCAAGACCATGATGAAGCTCGTCGTCGAGCGCGAAACCGACCGCGTCCTCGGTCTACACATGGTGGGCCCGGATGCGGCGGAGATCGTTCAGGGCTTTGCGGTCGCGATCAAGGCCGGCGCGACGAAGAAGCAGTTTGACGCCACGATTGGCGTCCATCCGAGCTCTGCGGAGGAGTTCGTGACGATGGCCACCCCCGTGAAGTGAGGCCCCGCGCCGATCGGCTATGATCGTCGCTCGTGCGGGACTCCCAGACGCCGCTCCTCGATGGGGACGAGACCCTTCTCCCCGGTGGTCTCGAATCGGACGGGGCTCCGATTCCACGTCGCCCCAGTGACGTGGCCGGCGTGGTGCTGGGGCGCTACCGCATCGAACGGGAGCTTGGCCGCGGCGCGTCGGGGGTCGTGTTCCTCGCGCGCGACCCCGAGCTGGATCGCAACGTCGCGCTGAAAGTGCTGCGGCCGCACGTGGGCGCCTCCGGAAAGGGCCGAGAACGCTTCTTCCGTGAGGCGCGGGTTCTCGCGGGGCTGGTCGACCCCGGACTCGCCACGGTCTTCGACGTCGGAAGCGCTCCGCTGGCCGGGGTGTTCGACCTCGGGGAGCGCGATGACGAGGTGTTCTACATCGTGATGGAGTACGTCGCGGGTACTGACCTCGCGAAGTGGCTCGCCGCCCAGCGCCGACCGTGGCGGGAGGTGGTGCGGGTGTTCTCGCTGGCAGGACGCGGACTGATGGCGGCACACCGCCGGGGTGTCGTGCACCGGGACTTCAAGCCCGGCAACGTCCTGATGAGTACCGACGGCGCGGTGAAGGTCGCGGACTTCGGGTTGGCGCGTGGTCTCACGATGCCCAGCGACGAACCCTCACGCCCGGATCCGCCGGGCGCCGAGCAGCCGCTGGATTCAGCCTCGGCCGCCCTCACGCGAACCGGGGGCACCGTCGGGACGCCGATGTTCATGGCCCCCGAACAACACGAGGGGAAACACGTGGGGCCCAGGGCGGATCAGTACGCGTTCTGTGTCGCCCTGTTTCACGCGTTCGTCGGGGAGTATCCGTTCATGGCCGGAACCCTGGCAGGCCTGTGGCGCGAGAAGGCCAAGGGCGCCCCGACGGCATGGCCACCGGGCACCGAGGTCCCACGTTGGGTGCGGGCGGTGGTCGATCGGGGGCTGCAGGCCCGGCCGGCCGATCGTTTTTCGTCGATGAGTGACCTGCTCTCGCGCCTCGAGAAGAGCCCGCAACGTCGGGTCGTCCAGGCGTCATCCTGGTTGCTGGTGCCCGTGGCTCTGGCGTGGGGGGGGACGGCGAGCTACGAAGCAACACGTCCGTGCACGGTCCATCTGGACGTGCGCAGCAGCACCGGAGAGCCGCTTGCAGATTTGGAGGTTCGGGTCGACGGGGATGTGGCCTCGGTCGATGGCGAACGCCTTGGGGTTCAGTCCGGACGACATCTGATCGAGGTCCACGCCGCGCAACATGAGGTCGCGGCTCGGACCGTCGACGCCCGTGCCGGAGGAGACATCCAGCTCGACGTCGTCCTGCCGCGGCAGGTCGGCACGGTCGATGTCTCGGCGCATCCGGGGGCCGCCCGGATCTTCATCGACGGGGTCGACCACGGGTCACGGGTCCGAGACCTCCCGATCCCGACCGGGGAGCATGCGTTCGAGGTCAGACTCGATGGGCACTTCTCGCGTCGGTTCCGGTGGTCGATCGCGAAGTCGGAGCATCGGGCGACGGTGGTGACGTTGCCCGAGGTGTTCAGCTGGGAGCACCCGTTCCCGCAGCCGAGCTCGATCATCGAGTGGCTTCCGGACATGACTGGGGACGGGCGCAACGAACTGATGCTGGCCCGTGCGGGGGTTGCGACGATCCTCGATCCCTGGTCGGACACGACCGTGAGCAGCATTCGCTACGGCCACAGCTTTGTGACCGCGCAGGGGCTGGTGGAACTCGACGGCGACGACGTCCCCGAGCTCGTCACGCTGGCCGCCACCGAGCACGAGCGAACGTTGGCGGTTCACGACCTGGGGGACCCAGAGCGTCCTCGATGGACTACGACGCTCCGAGGGCACGCCGAGGTCATCGCGCACCTGGTGGTGCTCGATCGCGCCGAACCCCCGGTGATTGTGGTGCTCGACCAAGACACGCTGCGGGCGTTCGCGGCAACGACCGGTGAGCCGCAGTGGGAGTTGGAGTCCCCGGGGGCACAGAAGCTGCTCCCGCTCGATGTCGACGCCGTTGTCGTTCAGGCGGACACCGGCGGCATGGTCGTGAGTGCCGGTGGAGAGTCGAGGTGGAGCACGGCCGACGGATCGCTCGTGCCTGGGCGTGACTTGGATGGGGATGGCCGGCGGGAACTGGTCCAGACCCGGCCCGAGTCTCCGTTCGCGGTTCTCGATGGCGCGACCGGGCGAGCGCGATGGCACGGACCGGCGGGGGCGACTGGGGTCCTGCGAACACAAGATGCGCGGAGCGGAGCGCCGGTCATTGCGATCGATGAGGCGGGGGCGCTGGTGCTCGATTCGGTCACCGGCGAGGTCCGACACCGCATGGTCGGCACCCGGCCGCAGGTCTACCCGCTCGGCTCCCAGACGCTCGTCTCCACGATCGTGGACGAGCAGGTGGTCTTCTACGACACCGCGACGGGTCGGGAGACCGGCCGGGTGTTGCTCGAGCACGCGCGGCTGCGGAGTGCCGGAGACTTCAACGGCGATGGTGTGCCCGAGCTCGTGTGGGCCGGAACGCAGGGCACGCTCGAGTTCCGCACGGCGCAGCTCGAGCCACTGGCATTTCTGGCGCTGGAGAAACCCGCGACCCGGCTCGTTTCGACGACCGATGGTGATCACGACGGCGTGCATGACCTGCTGTTCGAGAACCGGCGGGGTCTTCTGCTGTTGCAGGGGCCCAAGCGGCAGTGGACGGTGCGCTCGCAGCACAGCATGAGGGCACCCCCGTTGATCTACGACGGGCCTGAGGGGGCCGAGGTCTTGGCGACCCTCGAGCGCGCCGGAACCCGGAATCTTGCGAGGGTCGATGGGGTGACCGGAGAAGCCTCGCTCACGCCACTGCAGGTTGGCTCCGATCTCCATCGCGAAGCGGGTCGTTCGGGAGACGGATTGTATTTCTCCGCGAGCGGTCGGGTCTTGCGCCACCGAATCTCGGACGGCGAGATGACCGCAGATCAGACGTTGGGCGGTCTGATCTACGCGACCCCCACGGTCCTCGATGTCGATGGGGATGGAGATCGGGAGGTGCTGGTCGGCACGTTCGGACGCGTCGACCCAGAGTTGGTCGTTCTCTCCGAGTCGGTGGAGACCATCCAACGTCGCGTCGCGTTGCCTGAGCACACGTGGTCGCGGGTGGTCCCGTATGAGGTCGACGGAAGCCTCTTGGTGCTGGTCTTCGGGTTGCAAGGAGCGGTGACCGCGTTGGAGCCTGCCGCCGACTGGGCGGTTCGATGGCAGGCGGCCGCGGGTGCCCGCATCAACTTCGCCGGGGTGGTCGTCGAGACGTCGAACGGGCCCCGCATCGCGGTGACGACGATGGCCGAGGCTCCCGAGGATGATGCGTTGGTGTGGTTCGATGCACGGGACGGGACGCGGATCTCCGAACACCGGGGGTGGGGCGCGCGAGGTTCGACCCCGCATGCGTCCGACGTGGACCGCAACGGCCGGGTCGATGTGTTTGTTGCGGACAACGCGGGCCAGGTTCGGCGCTTCGAAGACGGGGCCCTGGTGTGGACTCGGTCGGTCATGTCCGGCTCGGATGCCGATAGGCGCCGCTCGGCATCGTCGCCGCTGGCATCGGGGCGAACCAAGCCCGCAGAGCCCGCGGTCCTGGTCACAACATGGCGTGACGGCAGCGTGGTCGTGGTTGGTGCGCAAGAAGGAGAGACGCAGTGGAGAACCTCGGTCGGAGCACGCATCGAGGGCCGGCCACTCCTGGGTGATGTCGACGGGGACGGCGAGGCCGAAGTCGTCGTTGCGACCCACGATGGCGCGCTGATCTGCCTGCGCAACGGTGCCCCGCGTTGGGTCGAGCTCAGTGGCGCCTCAGACCGTTGAACGGAGAACCTGCGGTGCTCGCGCCGGTTCCGTGCGCGAGCGGGTTCGCGCTGCTATGCAACAAGAGCGCGGTTGATCGCGTTGGACAGAGCAGTGGACGAGAGCGCGATGGACACGCTGCCCCCGACGGGCGACCTGTCGGACGTCGAGATGGCGAGCACCTACGGTGCCACCCTCGATCCGCGTCCCGGCATGGTGCTCGCGGACCGCTATGAGCTGGTGGCGCCGCTGGGTCGAGGCTCGTCCGGCTGGGTCTGGGAAGCTAGGCACACGATCATCCGCAAGTCGTTCGCGATCAAGCTCCTGGCGCCACGGACGGGATCGTTCGACGACGAGGCGGCGGTCCGCATGCTGCGCGAGGCCAAGACGTTGTCCAGCCTCGACCACCCAAACGTGATCGCTGTCACCGATTTTGGCCATGCGCAGGGCGGCACGCCGTTCATCGTCATGGAGCTGCTGCAAGGTCGTCCCTTGCGCGACGTGCTGGGTGATGGACCGCTGTCCTGGCGGCGGGCGCGGGTGTGGGCGGTTCAGATCCTCGAGGGGGTGGAAGCTGCGCACCAGGAGGGAATCATCCATCGGGATCTCAAACCGGCGAACCTCTTCGTCACGGAGAAGGACGACCGGATGAAGGTGCTCGACTTCGGCTTGGCTCGAGCGCCGCGACCTTCCGAGGGCCGCCTCGATGGGTCTCCCGCCGAATCGAGTGCGCATCTGCGCGCCATGGGCGAGGTGTTTGGGACCCCGGCGACCATGAGTCCAGAGCAGATCGGCGGCGGTTCGCTCGATGCTCGCAGCGACCTGTACAGCATCGGGTGTGTCCTGTACGAGATGATCGCCGGCCAGCCTCCGGTGCAGGGGGGACCCGCCGAGCTGCTGTACCAGCATGTCTATGTTGACCCGCCACCGCTTCGCGAGCTGGCGCCGCCGGAGGTGCCCGACGCCGTGTGCGAGATGGTGCATCGGTGCCTGCAAAAGGATCCGAACGAGCGCCCCGGTGATGTCACCCAAGTGCGGGAGGCCTTCGACCGACGGAGCCGAAAGCGCAACGACTCGCAGATTGAAGTTCGGAGCAAGCCTGCCGAGCCAGAGTCTCCCGTATCGAAGCCCAACCCCTTTGTGTGGCGGCTGATCACCGGCGCTGCCGTGGCGGGCGGAGCTTTGTTCGGGCTCGTCGCGGCGGCAACTCCCGGAGCACGCACGCCGGTGCAGTCCGTTGAGCTCCGGCTTCCCAGCGTGACCGCGCCGGCCGTCGGTGTGCCGTCGCTGCATGCGAATCTTCCGGTGGTGGAGCGAGCCGAGCCCAAGTTTGCGGTCGAGCCCTCGCCGCAAGCGTCGCCGCCTCCTCGGGCAACTGCACGCCCCAAGCCGAAGCGCCCACGCAAGTCCAAAGGCCGCACCCCGAGCGCATCGTCGGAGCCGCGCACGGCCGCAGCGGTGAGCCCGACCCGGCCGCGAACGGTGTCGAACGATCGGACGAATCCAGACTTGAAGAACCCGTTCGCTTCGAACTGATTCGCTTCACTGCCGACGCAAGAGCAGCAGGTCGCCGAACTCGGCTTCCGGACGGTAGTCCCGTTGCAGG
>OJGU01000825.1_pt1 | contig 14722 bp, 15 predicted proteins | sample 1594741 | NCBI WGS metagenome assembly OJGU01 (sample SAMN05416841, study PRJEB24817) | seawater metagenome | isolation source: Sea water | place: Canada:Atlantic | collected 2013-07
GCGTGCGGATCGACGTGCGCCGCTTCGGAACCGCGCTCGTCCGGCCCGTGCCAGGGCGCTTGCTCGCGCGCTCGGTCGGAGGCGCCGGAACGCGGGCCCGCGGCGGGACTGGCCGCGGCCGTTCTGTCGCGGGTTTGGGAATCCCCGCCTGGTTGGGGACCAGCTCCCCTTGTGCGTCCCGCATGAGCGTCGGGGTGCAGATCGTCGACGTCACAGCTCGACGGCGGCGCCGCGAGAGCGGGGGCGCGGGGACGGCATCCTGGTTGGGGATGAGCTCCCCCTGGGCGTCCCGCATGAGCGTCGGAGTGCATACCGTTTGGGCCCTGGGGCGCCGCGCGGGTGATGGAACGGGTTGAGGGGCATCGACCTCTTCGACCTCCTCCAGAAGAATCGGGACGCTCTCCTCGATGGGGACCTCCGTGTCGATGACGCCCGCAACGGCGGACTGCGGGTCCCAGGCGCTCGCGACCCCGAGCACGGCTCGCGCATCGTCATGACGCCCGGCGTCGATGTAGATCGCCGAGAGCTGAACCAATCGAGCCTGGGCACCAGAAACGTCGTCGTCGGCAGCCTGCAGTCGCGCCAGATCGACGTGGAGTTCGAGCCTCTCGGGGGCCAGGTCCAAGGCGCCGCCGAACATCGCATACAGCTGGCAGGGGTCCTCGACCGGCTCGCTTGCCAAGCGACGAGCGCTCTCGACCAACTCGTCGACGGCCGCCTCCAGTTCGCCGCGGCGTGCCCGAAGGTGCGCCAAGATCAGATGGGCGCGTGCGGATTCGGGGTCCGTGCTAAGCGCGAAACGGATCAGCGCTTCCGCGTCGGAGTTTTCGCCGTTGCCGGCGACCTGGACCGCCATGTCGAGAACAGAATCGGCACCATCCATCGCCTGCGATTAGACGCCAACGCACGCCCGGCAGAAAACCGTTGATTGTGCGGTCTAGCCCACGCCTGCATCGCCGCCCGCGCGCTTGGCGAGCACCGAGCGTTGCCGGTCTCACGCTATGAACAGCCGACTGTCAGGTCGCGCGAAGCCGCGCGCTCGAGATCTTCGACCTCGAAGACGACGTTGACGGACGCAGCAAGATTGCAAAACGGCAACAGCTCGGCGTTTGTGGTGCCCGCGTTGGTGATGCGAGCCACGATGGTGTCTCCTGCAGGCAGGTCGATGTCCAGAGCGTCCTGCGGGCCTCGAACCGAGACGGAAAACTCGAGCTCGGGCCCGTCGGGGAGCACGGTGAGCGTGACCTCGCGAACGGTCGCACCTTCGAGGTCGACGGTCGCTTCGAGTTCGGCGGTGATGTCGAGTTCAGCGAGCCCGTCTGCCGGATCCATTCGAGCCGAAACCCGGGCGGTCCCGAGGGAGACGTCGAGGTCGCGGGGGGTCTCGTCGTCGCCACAGGCGATGAGGCACAGCAGCGTGGAGAGACAAGCAGCGCGAAACTTCATACGCGCGGACTAGTAGCACAACCGGGGCGGTCGTTCTGGAGTTGCGAGGCGGAGTCGAGCTGAGGTCCGTCGGTGCCTGTGACGCCGCCGGAGTCCTGGAAGCGACCGATCGACAGACGCATCTCGCCGCTGGCCGCAACGGCACCCGCGTGATGCGGTCTGACCGGGCAGACTCACTGCGATGGGAGTTCCTTGGTCACGGACCCGCCGAAGCGTTGTGCTCGCGATTGCGCTGGGCGGCTGGAGCCTGGCTCTAGCGCCGATCGTCGACGTGCTTCGCCCGCCCCCTCCAACGTTGGCCTCCGGCCTGGATCGTGCGCTGCAAGGGCCGCTGGCGAGCGCGCAAGAGGAGCGCGCTCGGAACCCCGAGTGGACGCTGATGGCCGATCTGTTCTCCGTCCTCGCCTGGAGCAACGCGGCGCTCGCCGACCCCGCGCGCGAGGCGGTGCTGCTCGAGCACATCGATGCCGCGATTGCCTCGACCCTGCAGACCGAAGCGGAATCCGGGCAGTTTGCGTTGCTGCTTCCTTATGCCCGCCGCGAGGCGTTCGCGGACGCAGCTGGGCGCAGCGTGTTCGTCGACGGCGAGGTCGCGCTGATGCTGGCAGCCCGATTGTCGGTGGCCCGCGACACCGCGCTCGAGGAAGAGTTGCGTCGCCGCGTCCTCATCATCGAGACCGCGCTGGCCCGCAGTCCAACGCTCAGCGCGGAGAGCTACCCGAACGAATGCTGGACGTTCTGCAACACGACGGCCCTCGCGGCGCTGGTACTCTCCGACCGGATCCTCGGCACCGACCACCAGCCGATCGTGCGCGCTTGGGTCGACTTCGCGAAGACCTCGCTGCTCGACGCCGAGACCGGCCTGCTCATCTCGAGCTACACCTACGACGGAGACGTGCTGGACGGACCGGAGGGCAGCAGCATCTTCATGGTCGCGCACAACCTGCTCTTGCTGGACCCCGAGTTTGCGAGGGACCAATACGCCCGGGCTTCGAAGTCCCTCTCGCAGTGCACGCTTGGGTTCTGCACTGCCTCGGAATGGCCCGACGGGGCGGCGGCGCGGGTCGATGTGGACTCGGGCGGGATCGTCCCTGGTCTGGATGCCAGCCCGGGCGCCAGCGGGCTCGCGCTGCTGGGAGCGGCGGCGTTCGGCGACGACGAGATCCGTGATGGCCTCCTGCGTTCCATGGAGTTCGCGGCGGTTCCGACCCGACAAGATGGTGCGATCTGGTACCGGGCTGCCGGAAGAATCGGCAACGCGGTTGCGGCCTACGCTCTTCACTTCGGACCGCTGTGGTCCGACGCCCCGGAGGCCGCATGAGCCGGCGCGGGGTACAGATCTTGGCCGCGGTGATGCTCGTCGCCCTTGCCGTGGTGTGGCTCTTGGGAGGCCCGGAACAGGCGGGAGCTCTCGCCGGTCTGAGCGGCTCCGGTCCGACCGCAGCCGTGGGACTGCTGTGGATTGTGCTCGTTCCAGCGTCCTGTGCATTGGTTCCCGCGCTCGTGATCACGGCCGCTGCCGAGGGGCTGCACGCGATCTGGAGGGCGCGGCACCCGCGGAAGCCGCCACCCGGGCTTGGCAGCCGGTCCGGGCCCAGCGACACTTAATGCAGTGAGCGATTTTCCGGCGCAGATCGGGCGCTACGAGATTCGGCGGGTGATCGCGCGCGGCGGGAACTCGTTCGTCTACGAGGCTTGGGACCCGAAGCACGAGCGCGATGTCGCGGTGAAGTTCTTGTCGCCCGAAGACATTGGCGAGGGGCTGTCGAACGTCGCGCGGTTCAAGCGGGAGGCGCGGATGCTCGCCAAGCTCAGCCACCCCAACATCATCACGCTGCTCGGTGGCGGGGAAGCGCTCGGCGGCGCGTACATTGTGATGGAGCTGCTGCGCGGCAAGACCCTGCGGGAATGGCTCGCGGCGAGACCGGTGTCCAGCCGCGCGCTCGAGGTCATGCGCCAGGCCGGGGAGGGGCTCGCTGCGGCGCACGACGCCGGGATGACGCACCGTGATTTCAAGCCAGACAACGTGATGATCGAGGCGGACGGCCGGGTCTGCGTGCTGGACTTCGGCTTGGCCAAGGGAGGAGCGGGCGCGGCCAAGGAGCACAAACCGGTCGTCGACGGCTGGTCGAGCGTCAACCATTCCCCGCTGTCGCGGCTCACCGAACCCGGATCGGTGCTGGGTACGATCGAGTACATGGCGCCAGAGCAACATCTCGCCGGGCTGGTCGATGCCCGCTCGGACCAGTTCTCCTACTGTGTGACGGTCTACGAGGCCCTGTTCGGGGCGCGGCCGTTCGAGGGGCATGATGTGGGGACGATTCTCCGAGCGATGGGGCAGGGGCTCAGCTCGCGTCCCCCACGTCCCGCTGCGATCGACGCCCGCGGCTATCGGGCGTTGGCTCGGGGGCTCTCGATCGATCCCGGGGCCCGCTGGCCATCGGTGGCAGCGCTGCTCGCCGAGCTACCGGGTCCGTCGGCGCGCCCGTTTTGAGGGGCCTCACACGCGTCCGCTGGGACCCGGAACCATCGCAACCAGTGCGCCGGGGCGAAAGCCATGTGGGAGACGAGCATGGCGGCGGAGAACAGCCACAGGCCCATGACGATCGCGACGCCGATGTGCAGCCCGACCGCCAGCGCGAGGATCGGACCTCGGCTGCGGCGGTGCCAGATCAGCGCCGGGTAGGCGAGCTCGAACAACACCGAGCCGTAGCCGAGCAGATTGAGGAGGTAGGTGTGCTCCGCGAACGGCTCGAGCGGGAAGAAGTTGAACTCCCAGTCCGTCATCGCGTACCAGACGCCCAGACCGTCCCACCAGTCTTCCCCCTGCAGCTTCTCCAGGCCCGCAAACGCCATGATGATCGCCATCTGCACCTGCGTGAGGCGCAGTCCCATCGAGCGCAACGTCTGACGCCACGCAACTCGCAGCAGCGGCGCACGGCGGCGGGCATCGACGGCGAGCGCGTGTCCCATCGGCACGAGGCACTGGATCAGCAGCAGGTTGCTGCAGACGTCGTCGACGCCGTATGCGACCGCTGGAGCCCGGCGCGTGAAGCTGTAGTGCCCCACGAGCAGCACCCACTTCATGACGTTGGGTCTCCAGCCCGCGGTGTAGACAACCGCCGCGACGATCGTCACCCACCATAGGGCCCAGGCTGCCTCGGAGCTGCGGAACACGAACAACAACGACAGCGACGTGGGCTCTTCGGTGAGGGAGGGCGTCAGTGCCAACGGCATCCAACCGTCCTCGGTATAGAACGCGTCGACGTGGGCCGCGAGGGTGGCGTAGGAGAAGAACAACGTCAGGCCCACGCCGACCCGGACCAGGTCCAAGGCGCGCGTGTCCGCCAGTTCGAACCAGAACCGGACCCAACCGCGGACGCACCCCCCGATCCACGGGCGCAGCCAGGCCGCGAGCCCGCTCATTCCTCCTCCGGGCCGCAGCGCTTGAAGTAGAGCTTCTCCAGCGGCATGTCGTCGGTGATGCCGTGGCCGTCCAAGACGTCTGCGGGGGTGCGGTCGACTTGGTGGGCGACGGTGAAGACGATCTTCCGCGGCTCGAGGTCGGCGTGCTTTCGACACAGGTAGGCCGCCGCCCCATCGCCATACGCCTCACCGTCATCGATGACGTTGACCAACAACGTGGTGTAGCGGAAGTACGCCGGGTCCCAGCGATCCAAGGCCTCCATCCACGGGAACCGATGCGTCTTGCCCTCGCCGTCGATCACTTCATACCGAGGCAGGTCGCCCGGGCCCGGGTCGGGCGAGAAGAACCCCCAGTCGTTGTTGACGTTGGCCACCTCGAGCGCCGGGTAGGCGAGGAGGTAGGCGTCGGTGACCAGGTCCGAGCCGGGGCCGGCGGCGAGCAGCAGGCCACCGACGTACAACGCCACCGCGCCGGAGAGGGCGCCGTAGACCCAGGGGGCGTGCGGGAACCCCCCGCTGCAGCGATGCTCGGGCTTCACAGCCCCCGAATCCTACACGCGATGGACGCCGCAGGAGACAGTGGTAGCTTCCGCCGCGATGGATGAGCCTGCGCCCCCGCGAACCCGTGGCCTGTTGATCGGCATCGGCGTGGCGATGGTTGCGCTCAGCGTCCTGTTTGGCTGGCGGACGCTGCAGCAGCGCGCCCAGTACCGCGAGTACAAAGCCCAGACGGTGAACGAGGAAGACCTGCCCTGGACCGGGGCGGAGGTCGGCGTCGACACCTGCGTGGAGTGGTCGGTGGAGTGGGGGATGGCCTGCACCGGGATGGAGAGCTGGTGCATGGGCGAGGCCCCGCGGCTCGCGCTCGCCTGCCTGAGGTCCTCGGACCGCACCGCGTTCTGCGACGATGCTGGTGAGGGGATCAAGTCCACGCACTTTGGCTACGCGCAGTGCGAGGCGCTGCGCGAGGATGTGGAAGGCCGCCACCTCAAGAGGGCCCACAAGAAGTACTGCGCCTCGATCTACCGGGCGGTCGCAGAGCACTGTCAGCACGGCGCCGGGAACTGATCCCCGGCGGCTTGGAACGGCGCATCGAACCCGAAGGCCGCCTGGGCAGCCGCGCGACTGGCCGCGGGATCCCCCGTCGTCCAGTAGGTGTCAGGACGTGCCTCGGGGGGCGCGGGAGCGAAATGCAACCGAGCGAGCGCTTGGGCGGGATCGATGACGGTCTCGAGTTGGGGCAGGGCGGCATGCAGCGCGGGCGCGACGGCCAGGTAGTGCGTGCAAGCGCTGATGATGGCCGTCGCATCCCGGACCGACGACACGACCTTCCGGACCGTGGCTTCGAGTTCGGGCCCCGAGACGACGCCGCGTTCCACCAGGGCGGACAGGGGTTGGGCGACGACCTCGGTGACGCGGACCCCCCGGGGGCGCAGGGCGGCGCTGTAGTGCCCGGAGTCGATGGTCCTGCGCCCACCCAGCACGACCACGTCTTGGACGCCCGCCCGCAGCGTCGCCTCGATGCCGGCCTCGATCACTCCCACGGTGCGCCGGACGGGCAGGTCGCGGAGCGTGGGCAGCACCGTGCTTGCGGCGTTGCAGCCGATCACCACCTCATCGCAGCCGTGCCGGGCGAGCGCGGCCACCAGCGCGCGGACCCGCTGCGCCAGCGCGGCATCCGACTGCTTTCCGTACGGAACCGCCCCGGAATCGGAGAGGTAGACGAGAGGGCGATCCACCCCGGCGGCGCGCAGCTTGGCCACGACGTCGAGTCCCCCGATCCCCCAGTCGAGGACCCCCAGGGCGGTCATGGGTAGGCCATCTCGTGGAGTGCAGCGTTGCAGAACGGACCGGTGTCGAACGCGATCACCTGCGCGCGTCGTCCGACGTTCAGGACATCGAGCGTGCCGTCGGGAAAGCGGCTGCCCAGGTACCAATCGTATTCGTGAAACGCCCGCATCGGATTGAACCGCAGCATCTTGGCCCAGGCCGGTGAGCGGACCATCTGCGCGCGAGCCCGGACGTAGCCGGGGTGTCGGACCTCGATTGCGCGCACTCGAAGCTTGTCGGCGATGAGCCGAGGGACTTCGGCGAGCCCGGCGGGCTTGTCCACCATGTCGATCACCAGCAAGCGCCCCCCAGGCCGAAGCACCCGCTTCAGCTCGAGCATCAAAGGGTCCCAGTCCAGGTATCGAAACGACAGCAGCGAGACCGCCACGTCGAGGCTCGCATCGGGCAGGGGAAGTTTGGGGCCGTCGATGGTCTCGAAGCGCAGCGTGTCGCTGCCGGCATTGCGTCTTCGAGAAAGCTCGACCATGCGAGAGGACGCATCGAGCCCGACGCCGCTGTGGATTGAAGGTGCGAGTTTCTCGAGCAACGCCCCGTTGCCGCAGCCCAGATCGAGCACGTCCGGCGAGCCGCTGGGGAGGTGGGTCTGAAGCCAGCGAAGCTCGTCGCGGCGCACGGCGATGTCGTCAAACACCGTGTCGTAGTCCGCAGCGACCGCGTCGTAGCTGCCGTCGTGTTCCCCGGGCTCGAATGCCACGGGGGTCTCCAACGGCATGCGTCCCAGGTACTTGCGGACGGATGCGCCCGCGCCGTGGGATTTGCGTCCCGGACAACCCGCGACGTACAGCGCGGCGGTTGGCGGATGCCAGGGCGGAACGGGGACGAAGCGATCCGCGGACGCGGAGAATGCCGTGTACCAGTGATAGCCGAGGGTTCGAACGCCGAAGGTTCGGGCGAAGAACGGCGCGAACCACCGGGCGGAGCGGCACGCGTGGAAGTGGGCCTGGGCTCCGGATGCGAACGGGATGTCGAGCTCCCGCCATTCGTGGGGGCTGAACTGCTCGGGCCACGCGGTCGTTCCGAACATCGGTCCGTACAGCCCGCCGTGCCCGACAAAGTGGAACTCCGTGATCTCGGAGGCGGCGGCGAGGACTCGGCGGACACACGCTTTGCTCTCCACCGCCCGACACCAGACGCGCAGCCCCGGCCGCTGCTGCCGGCGCTGCTCGGCCAGCGTCCGCGCGGCCTGGGCAAAACGAGCCCCGCCGTCGCGGTAGCGGGTGGTGTAGACGATGACGATCATCCAGCCCTCGGTACGCCCGAGCGCGCCGTGGCGTTCCCGAGCGTCCCCAACGTCGCACAGAGCCCGGTTCCCGGCCACATCTGTTAGCCTCCGTCGCCGAGATGCCCCTGTCTCCACCGCCACCCTCGGAGTCCCAGGACTCTGACGTACCGGAGTCCGAGGCTTCTGGGTGGGTGCGCCGCTGGGGTCCCAGCCTGGCGCTCGGGCTCGCAGCTGCGGCGCTGTACGGCGCGACGCTGTGCCCGACGGTCTCCTGGTACGACAGCGCCGAGTTTTCCGCGAGCGCGGCCTCGCTCCGGGTCGTGCCGCACCCACCGGGCTACCCGCTGTACACCCTGCTGGGGCATGTCTTCACCTGGCTGCCCGGGGAAGCGGCATGGGGGCTCAACGTGATGTCGGCGGTCTTCGGGGTGTTGGTGGTCGTCCTCATGCACCGGGTCTCGCTGCGGATGGGCTTGGGGGCGGCGGCATCGCTGGTGCCCCCGGTCTTGGTCGGTCTCGCGCCCTCGGTGTGGGGCAACGCCGTCGTGGCCGAGGTCTACACGCCCGGCCTCGCGTTCCTTCTGGGGGCGCTGCTGCTGTGCCTGCACGCGCGAGTGCGCGCGGATCCTCGCATTGCGTGGGCGGCCGCGTGGGTGGCCGGGCTGGGCCTCGGAGTGCACATGTCGATCGCGACGTGGGGTCTGGGGTTTGCGGCGCTCGTGGTCCACGGAGCGTGGCCCAAGCTTCGCGAGCAGCCCCGGGCCACGCTCCTGCGTTGGGGCCTCGCCACGGCTTGCGCGGTGCTCGTGGGCGCGCTGGTGTTTCTGCTGATCCCGTTCGGCCCCTTCGATGCCGTCGCGCCCTTGGGCCCGTGGGAGGACACCTTCCAACGGATCTGGGCGCGGACCATCACGGACGTTCAAGGGGGCGTCTTCAAGCGGTACTTCAAGCCGATGCCGCCGGGCGAACGTTTGGCGCAGATCGGGGCCATCTTCTCCTCCAACCTGGGACCGCTGGGGCTGTTGGGCGCCGCCGCCGGGCTGGCATGGGCCTGGTGGCATCAGCGCGTGCTCGCGGTCGCGCTGGTGCTCGGTGCGGTGGGCAACGTCGCGTTCTTCTTCCGCTACGACGTGCCCGACCTCGACGTGTTCCTGCTCCCAGCCTTGATCTCCTTGGCGTTGCTGGTCGGCTTCGGCGTCGAAGCGGCTGCGCGCCTGAAACCGGTCGCGGGTTGGATCGTCGCGGGGGTCTTGCTGTGCGTCACGGCAGGGGAGGGCTGGAGCGCCTACGACAAACTCGACCGCTCCACAGACCGCACGGCTCGCGAGTACGGCGAGGACGCTTGCGCGGCGTTGCCGGAAGGTGCGGTCCTGGTGATGACCAGCCGGCCTGATGAGTGGCGGCTGTACGGCGTGTTGCTGTACATGCACGAGGCGCAGGAGGGCTGTGCCGGCGTCGAGTTCTGGGGGAGGACAAGCGTGCAGATGGTCGAGCGCGCCCTCCGGGATCGTCGCGCGGTCTACAGCTTCGTCGAGGACCCTCGGTTCGGCTGGCCGTTCTCCATCGAGCCGGCGGGGCCGGTGTTCCGAATCACGCCGTCGTAGGATCGACCTCGCCGCGCGACTCGGTGATGACCTGCTCCCACGCCGCTCGCTCGCTCCAGGTCCCAGCGGAGGGGGACAGCGCGCTGGGACACAGCTCGTTGATCGGGCAGTGCTCGCACTTGGGCTTACGCGCGGTGCAGACGTGCCTCCCGTGGAGCACCAGGCGGTGTCCGATATCGACCCACGCCCGCTTGGGGAACAGCGCGCACAGAAGCGCTTCGATCCGTGTCGCGTCCTTGTCGGCCGTGATGCCGAGTCGCTCCACCAACCGGGTGACGTGCAGGTCGACCACGATGCCTACGCTCTTGCGAAACACCGATGCCAAGACAACGTTGGAGGTCTTTCGGGCCACGCCCGGAAGCGTGATCAGCTCGGCCATCGTGCCCGGGACTTCGCCTCCGAAGTCGTCGACGACGGCTTGGGCGGTTCGCCGGATGGCCTTGGCCTTGTTCCGGAAAAAGCCGCTCTTCTTGACGACCACCTCCACCTCTTCTTGTTCGGCCGCTGCCAGGTCGGCAGGGGTCGGCCATCGTGCGAACAGGTCCGGGGTGATCGAGTTGATGGTCCGGTCGTTGGAGCGTGCCGCGAGGATCGTCGCGACCAGCAGTTGCCACGCGTTCTCGTGGTCGAGCTCGACCTTGGGCGCCGGCTGAGCCTTGCGTAGGCGGGTGTGGATCTTGGAGACCCGCTCCTGCATCTCGTCCGGGATCGGATCGGAGTGCACCGGGGCGGCGCCAGGGTCCTTCTTGGTCTTGCCGGGGGCAGTGCGAGCCACGGCGGGATGATGGCACGCTTGATCGGGTCTGCGAGGACCGGCACGGTGGTTGAGATGACGGCGCCGGATCCATCTGCCCGCTTGCTCGCACTGCTGGCCAAGGAAGGCATCGAGGCCGACTATCCCGAGGCAGTGCACGCGCAGGTGTCCGAGTTCTTGAAGGACCCGGGCTTGGACGACCCCGCACTGGAGGACCGCAGCGACGTCCCGTTCGTCACGGTGGACGGCCCCGGCACCCGGGATCTCGACCAGGCGCTGTTCGTCGAGGGCCGCAGCGGGGGGTACTCGGTGCAGTACGCGATCGCGGATGCGTCGTACTTCGCGCCCGCGGGGACGCCGCTGTTCGACGAAGCCCTGCGCCGCGGTGCGAGCTACTACCTGCCGGGTCAGTCGGTCCCGATGTTGCCTCGGGCCCTCAGCGAGGACCTCGTCTCGCTGGGTCCTGGGGTTCCCAGGCGGGCGATGGTGTTTGACATGACCTTGGACGCGCAGGGCGTCTGCACCAAAACCGAAATCGTGCGGGCCCGAGTTCGAAGCCGGCACAAGCTGACGTTTGCCGACGTCGCCGCGGCACAAGCGGGTGCCGACGGTCCGGTGTCGGACCCCGCGATCGCGGCCAGCCTGCTGGCCATGAAGGCGGTGGGGGCGGTTCGTACCCAGCTGGCGGATGCGAGGGGGGTGGTCCCGTATCACCGCAAGGAGGTCCGGGTGAAGCTTCGCCGGGGGGAGGACGCTGGATTGACCGCGGTGGAAGTGGTGCGCAACGGCGTCGAGGCCGACAACGCGCAGCTGTCCTTGCTGTGCAACGCGCAAGGGGCCGAGGTGCTTCGCACGCTGGGCAAAGAGCATGCCCAGCCGATCTACAAGGTCCATCCCCCGCCGGGGCATCAGGCCCTCGAAGCCCTCGAGGCCCGACTCGACGCGGTCGCAGCAGCGCACGGGCTTGGCGATGACCCCTGGCGATGGCGCCGCGACTCGAGTCCACTGGCGGACTACGTCCGAAACCTGCCCGATGACCCCTCCATGGCGCGCCTGGTCGACGCGATTCGCCGGCAGACGATCATGGTCAACGTTCGCAGCGCGTTTGCGGAGCGACCCGGTCGGCATCACGGCGTCGGGGCGGACGTCTACGGCCGGTTCTCAGCGCCGATGCGTGAGGTGGTGGGGGTGTTTCTCCACAAAGAAATGGTCGAGGGCCTGGCCGGGGCTGGAGCGCCCCGTAGCGACGATGAGGCGCTCCGCCAACAGGTGATCGAGGCCGCGAACCGAGCCAAGATGCTGCAGAGTGCGGTGTCGCGGGCTGCGGATCAGCTGGTGATCGACGACTTGTTCGCGCAGGATCTCGAGCAACCCGCAAGGATGCGACCGGTCCGGGCTGGGACGTTGATGGGGATGCGGCGAGGGCGGGTCTACGTGCACCTCGACGACCCGCCGCTGGATGTCAAGCTGTACACCGAGCGTCTTCCGCAGCCTCTGCAGGGCGACGAAGCCGGCGCGACGCTGACCCGGGGAAGCCGGGTCGCCGCGCGGCTTGGGGACGCCGTCGGGGTTCGCGTTCTGCATCGCGACGACGACGGCCGCTGGGTGCTCGACTTGGAGTAGCGCTCAGCCGCCGCCGGGCCGACTCGGGGAGCCCGCCTTGAAGGACCCGCTCGCTTTGGATTTCTTCTTGCCGCTGTCTCCCTCATCTTCGTCCCCGGGGGGCTCGAGGTTCTTGTCCAGCGGGAAGTCGGGGGCGCGTTCGGGATCGCAGGTGGGTGGGGGCCCGAACTTCTCAGCCTGGAATTCGTACTCGAGCGACCCCTTGGAGGTCCGTTTTCCGTTCTCATCCGTGGCCCGGGCTTCGATGCGGACGGTGTGCGTCCCGCTGCGGCTGGGGGTGCAGTACGACAGCAGATAGAAGCGCTTGGCGTGGTTGTCGATGCGGTCGGCGACGCGGGTGAACGCCTCCTCCACGTTGGCCTCTTCGGTGGCGAGTTCGGTGCCATCGCGGCCGATCTCCCGCAAGGCGCCCTCTTCGAGTTCCGCCCCCACGCCGATGACGTAGATCTCGAAGTCTGCGTACTCCTCGGAGCCCATGACCTCCTGCATCTCTTCGGCCGTGACGCGGTGCGCCCGGTCGGTCCCGTCGGTGAACACCACCAGCGTGCCGAACTTCAGGGGGCGCTTGTCCTTGGCCAGCGCCTTGTCCAGGGTCTCCAATCCCTGAATCACGGCGCCGTGGAGGTTCGTCGAGGGGTCTTTGGGCTCGTAGGCGCGCAGCCCATCGAGGCCTCCATCGACGCTCCCTTTGGCCTCGGTGAACCGCACCACCGGCACGATGTCTTCGCTCCCGTCAAAGGCGGAGACGCCGACCTTCTGGGTCTTGCCCACCCGCTCGGAGAATTTGTGGGCCGCGTCCACAACGGCGTCGGCCTCTCCGGATTCGGTGATGCTGCCGCTCATGTCGAGCAGCAGGTGCGTGTACATGACCGCCGCGACTTCAGGGTTCTGGATGACCTGCTGACTCTCGAACGGGGAGACGAGGGATTCGTCCTCGTAGATCGCGAAGTCCTCGGCGGTGAGTCCCGCGACCGGCTCTTCGTCATCCTCGACGGTGAAGAAGACCCACACGTTGTTGGGCTTGGCTTCGGCCGAGTTGATCCGGGTCACCGACAGGGTGGATCCGCAGCCAAACAGGGACAGGCACGCCAGGGCAGATGCAAGACGACGGAGCACGGCCGAGACTCTACGGCATTCGACGGGCGACTGTGATGTCGTCTTCCCCACTGAAAATGCAGTGCAAGAAAGGTTGGAATCGCGGGGCGCGAGGTGGTCCAATCACGATGTTGCGGACTCGAAGAACAACCGCCAGCGTGGCCACCGCTTTGCTCCTGGGCTACCTCTGCTCAGTCGCTTGTGGGGACGATGGCCCAGACGCCGACGGCTCGGCAGGGGCGGCCTGCGAGGTCCCCGACGACTGCTACGCCGACGCGGATCCCGAGGAGATTCAGGGAGAGGTCGAGTGTCTGGACCGGGTGCCGGGTGGGTACTGCACGCATACGTGCTCGACCGACACGGACTGCTGCGCGGCAGAAGGGGAATGCGACGGGCGTCCTCAGGTCTGCGCGCCCTTCGAGTCCACGGGCGTCATGATGTGCTTCCTGAGCTGCGAGGGCGTCGACGAAGCCGACGACGACCCCGACGGCTACTGCCACGAGTACGCGAGCGAGTCCTTCAGCTGCCGCTCCACCGGTGGCGGATCCAACAACCGAAAAGTATGCGCATGAGACGTCTCGCCTTCATTTCATTGGTCAGTCTCGGTCTCTCACTCGCCGGCGGAGACGCCGAGGCGGCCCCGAGTCCGGGGAAAAAACTCTCCAGCGGGGGTGGGGGAAACTTCGGTGTGGGTCTCAGCCTGGGCGACCCGATGGGTCTGTCGGTCAAAGGATTCCTCTCGCCGAACCACGCGCTTCAGGGGGATCTCGGCTGGGCGCCGCTGCACCATGGCGATGGCCGTCTGGGCATCGACTACCTGTGGCATCCGGGGGTCCTGGCCAGTGGCCCCGTCGCGGAGTTCTTGCCGTACGTGGGCCTCGGTGTCGGGATGATGTTTTGGGCCAACCGCTGCTACTACCGCGATGACTACTACGACTACGACGAGCGTGGCCGTCGGCGGAGTCGAGGCCGCTGCGGTGATGGCGGGGCGGCGATGTTCATTCGGGCGCCGATCCTCGGCCTCGGTGTGCACTGGAAGAAAGCCCCGCTGGACACGATGTTCGAGGGCTCTTGGTCGCCGTACCTGATCTACCCCGACCTGGCGCACGGAGACTTCTCGTTCAAGATTCGCTACTACTTCTAGAGCGAACCGCCGCGCCGGGTCTCACCACGGGTTGCTAGCCGAGCGTCCTCTGGACGGGCCCTCGGCGCATCGTCTCCACAACACCGGGAACGAAACTCGGTCTGCGGTGTCAGTGCCGGGCAGATGCGTCGGTTGTTGCTGTTGTCGCTCGGCCTGGCTGCGTGCTCCCACTCGGTGCCGCGGGCCGCAGTGCCGTCGCCGCGAACGGTGGAATCCCCACTGCACCGGGCGGAGATTCGGGACGCGTTCGATGCCGCGGCGCAGGTCGAAGACCGGCCACCGGCCGGCGCGCAGGCGAAGCTTCAGGTGCTCGACATGCGGCCGCTGGGGCCCAGTGGCGGCGACGTCGTCCTCCGCTTCGACCGCGTGGTCGCGGCCGCCGATATGTTGCCGCCGGCGCGCCTCGTCGTGGAAAGCCAGTCGAGAGATGGCACGTGGAAGTCGATCCCCGGCCAAACAACATGGACACGAACCGACCGGCTTGGGTTCGAACCGGCGGATGATTTTCCGTCCGCCCGCCGGGTTCTGTCTCTTATACACATCTGACGCTGCCGACG
>OJGU01000826.1_pt1 | contig 14710 bp, 15 predicted proteins | sample 1594741 | NCBI WGS metagenome assembly OJGU01 (sample SAMN05416841, study PRJEB24817) | seawater metagenome | isolation source: Sea water | place: Canada:Atlantic | collected 2013-07
ATCTACACTAGATCGCTCGTCGGCAGCGTCAGATGTGTATAAGAGACAGCGCTTGGCCGGTGCTTGCTCCGCGGCGACTTCGTTTCGACCGGTCGCGAGTGGCTGACTGCCCGCGGCCTCGAGTGCGGCGAGGAATTCGTTCATCGACTGGAAACGATCCTCGGGGTCCTTCCGCATCGCGTGCAGGACGGCATCATCGAGCCAGGCAGGGATCCCACCGCCGGAGTAGACCTGACCTGGGGGGTCAGGGTCTTCGTTCAACTGCTTGTAGATGACGTCGTACTCGTTCGCCCCCACAAACGGTGGGCGTCCGGTGAGCAACGAATACGCACAGGCTCCGAGCGAGTAGATGTCAGCCCGAGCATCCACATGTTTGCCCTGAGCCTGCTCCGGCGCCATGAAGTCAGGCGTGCCCATGATGACGCCCGTGGCAGTGATAATGCTGTCTTTGGGGCTACTGAGCCGCGCAATGCCGAAGTCGAGCACCTTGATGAAGTCTGGGTTTCCCTCGAACTCCATCCGGTAGAAGTTCGCCGGCTTCACATCACGGTGGATGATCCCGTCGTCGTGGGCGGCCTGCAGCGCAACGCACAGCTGCTTGAGCATGTTGACCACACGCATCCAAGGCACCTTGCCCTCGCTCTTGATCAGAGCCGCAAGATCCTCGCCGTCATGGAGGTACTCCATGACGTAGAACGCGGCGCCGTTGGGGGTCGTGCCGAAGTCCGTGACGTCGACGATGTGACGGCTACCGATCTGGGATGCTGAGCGAGCTTCGCGGCGAAACCGGCGCACCGCTTCGGGGAGCTTGCACAGCGACGGACGAAGAACCTTGACCGCGACCTTCTTGCCGATTTCGAGGTGCTCGGCGAGGAACACCCAACCCATCGCGCCTTCGCCGATGCGCTTCTGGAGGCGGTAGCGATCGGCCAACACCGTGCCGACCAGCATGTCCGCCATGGAATGTCGCAGCGACTTGACCCTCGACGGCCGGGACGCCGGCTGCGGGATCTCGTCTGGCGAGGTGTTGTCGATCGGGGCCGGACCCCGCGAAGGGCCCGACGTTGGCGCCTCGGTATCGGTCATCGCCGTCATTCCTGCCTATCACGAAACGACAAGGGACTCCATCGGGTGGCTCACTCCTGCAGCTAGCAGCCCGTCTGCGTGCTTTTTTGGGGGCACGCGTTGTCGGAGGGTCCGCGTGCGGTTAGCGTGGCGCCGGCGCTTGCGCGCCCAGGATACGAACGATGACGATCAACGTTGGCGACACCGTCCCCGCAGTGAAACTCAAGCGCCTCGGTGCCGAAGGCATGGAGGAAGTCGATACCGGCGAGTTCTTCAAGGGCCGCAAGGTCGTGCTCTTCTCGGTGCCCGGTGCATTCACACCCACCTGCTCGATGGAGCACCTCCCCGGCTTCGTCAACAACGCTGCCGACATCAAGAGCAAGGGCGTCGACGAGATCGCATGCCTTTCGGTCAACGACCCCTTCGTGATGAAGGCGTGGAGCGACCAGCAGGGCGCCGACGGCAAGGTGAGCATGCTTCCCGACTGGGACGGCAACTTCACCAAGGCCATGGGCCTTGACCAGGATATCTCCGTGGCCGGCCTCGGCGTTCGTGGCAAGCGCTTCAGCATGACGATCGAAGATGGCGTCGTGAAGTCGCTCGACATCGAGGAAGGCAAGGGCGTCACCGTCAGCGGCGCGTCGGCCTGCCTCACCAACCTCGGATAGAGCCGCCATGCGACTTCATCGACGAGAACTACTGCTCGCGGGTGCCGGCGCGCTGGCGGCCCAGGCAACGGCTTCGGTCGTCGCTTGTGCCGCGGACCCGGTAGAACCCAAGAAGGCCGACGCCAAGAAGGCCGACGCCAAAGCTGACAAGAAGGCCGACGACAAGAAAGACAGCAAGATGGACGAGCACGAAGGCCACGAGGGTCACGAAGGCCACAAGGGACACGACGCTGCTGCCGCTGGTGAAGGTGGCGACATGGCGCTTGTGAACACGGTCGCGGACTGCATCGCAGCGGGTCAGGCTTGCCTGTCGCACTGCATCCGTTTGCTGAGTTCGGGCGACACGTCGATGGGTGACTGCGCCAAGGCTGTCAACGACATGCTCGCGATCTGCCGCGCCAGCGAGTCGCTCGCCGCCAACAACTCGAAGCACCTCAAGGCGATCGCCAAGCTGTGCATCGATGGCTGCACCGACTGCTCCAAAGCGTGCACTCCCCACGCCGGTCACCACGAGACCTGCAAGGCGTGCAAAGAAGCCTGCGACGCGACCATCGAAGCCATGAAGGCCGTCTGAGGCCGCTGCCAGAGGCAGCGAGCGAGGCGGCTCGATCCGTCTCGCTCGCCTCGGGACCTCCGCGACAGACCGCGGGGAAAGTACTACGGCGATACGACCATTTTCCCGACGGGGTCGAGTTTGGCGATCACTGACTCGTCCTCCCTGACCTCGACTTGCGTGCACTGAAGACTTCGGGATTCGCCCTCGAACTTCGCCGTGGCGCAGACGGTGTAGGGACCCGCTTGCACGCCATGGAACTGCATCTGCGCATCGAGGTCGATCCCCCCGAAGAGGATCCAGCGTCCCTTGATCTCGGGGTCGTCGGCGCGCAGGGTCTTGAGTGCCGGGAAAGAGGAGACGGTCACCTTGCCGGGCAGAAGATCGTACTCGAGCGTGAGCAGGTCCTCACGATCCGGGGCGGGGACTTCAACGACGATGAGAGCCCCTTCATCGGTGATGAAGTCGTGGCTGAGGTCCTTGCCCTCGGGAAGCCGAAGCCGAACTCGAGAGAAGGACGCTGACCCCTGGCTATCCCGAACGTTGAGTTGCGCGGTTGCATCGTACGGCCCCGCAGGCAGCGGAGGAGACCTGTATGAGCCATCGTCCGCGGTCGTGACCAGGATCGTGATCGCAGAGGCGAGTTACCGCAACTGCCCGTCTCCGGAAGTTGAAGCGGTGTGGACCCCTCCACAGGGCTTCAACTTCCGAAGACGGGTAGCTCGTCAGGTGGGAAAGCGGAAGCCGTCAGCGGGTGCCTTCGAACAGCACCTTGAGCGCGCGCAGGTCCGCCTCATTGGCTCTGCGCATGGCGCCGCGCATCAGGGGCGCCATCAGCTTGGAGAAGCCGGTGGGCTCGCCTCGGTTCCGCAGCGTCATACGCGTACGGTCGCCCGGGAGCTTCTCCCAAAGGTAAGTCGTCTCCATCGGAAATGGCCCCTCCGCAGTTCGCATCACGAGCTTTCGGCCGGCTTTGTACTCGACGACCTCGTACGTGTAGACGAGGCGACGTCCGAGGAAGTGGGCGACGAACTTCATCTTGGAGCCCAGGGCGAGCGGCGGAGCGGTGACCCACTCGATCGACTCGATCTTCTCGTACCAGTTCGGCGCGTTGTCGGGGTCGGCGACGTAGGTTGAGACCTCGCGCACCGGTGCGTCGAGCTCGATTTCGGTGACAACGTCGACGCTCATTCCGGCAACTCGATCCCAAGACCGCGAAGGTCGGCTTCCGCTGCGGGTGCCCAACCTCGGTTAGCCTTCGGGCTGGCAGGGCTCGGGTGGAGCATCTGGCCGATCTCGATACCGCGATCGCCGACGACGCGCTCGGCTTGCTTCCTGGCGAAGCCTCCGACGCCCACGATCATCTTCGGCGCGAGCGCGTCGATGGTTTCCCCAAGGGCCTCGTTGCAGATCTCGAACAGAGGCGCCCGTTCTTCTTTGGGCAGCTTGTCCGGTGTCACGTTGCGACCACCCTCTTCCATGAAGGACAGCGGGCAATAGTTGAGCACAAAAAAGCGCGAAAAGAAGCTACGCGCGGGGCCGAAGCGTTCCTTGGCCCACCCCCACATGCGGGCACCGCTGACTTCGCTGCGCTGGCAATCGAGGCCCAGCACTGGGCGCTTGGGGTGCTCGTGCTCCGGCTTGCCGACCTTGGCATCGAGCTTCATCCAATCGCGGACGAACGACACCTCGCCAAATGGCACACCGGTCTGCGCCATTCCCCAGGGCCCGGGGTTCATGCCGAGGAACACGACTCGGCCCGTCTTCTTCCCGTACTTGGTGAGGTACTGCTCGACCGAGGCCTGCGCGTACCGAAGCGGGTTGTAGACGTGCGTGACCGGCTCGCTGAAGGAGAGCGTGTCGCAAGCGTCAGCGAGTTTTCTCGAGATGCGGATCAGCTCCACGGAGCGGACGATAGCGAAACCCGGGGGCCTTGTCTGGCGCGGCGTCAGCGAGGCTCAGCCACCCAGCGGGCGGTAGACGACCCATTGGTACCAACGGTCCGGATACGCACACTCCTGCTCGGGCGGCTGGCGCTCGGCGATCTCCACCGCCGCTTCCAGCCCTTGGGGAAGGGCCTCGCGGTTCTTGTCGAGCACGTCGACCGAGACCCCGTCCAACCCGAAGCGAATGGTCTCGCGGAGCTCTGCCTCGCAGAAGATGAAACCGCCGCCTTGGCGGGGCTCGCCTTGGCATGGGTTGGGAAGAAGGTTCGTGGAGAGCGGGGCGAAGAAGTCGGCGGGGACCCCCTCATCCCCGGGGAAAACGCCCGTGTGGGCGCTCGCCAGCAGCAACGCCCCGGACGTCGAGGTGAGCTTGACCACCGCGTCCACCGAGAACGCATCTCCGGGGACGATCACATCGAGGATCACATCGCCGGTCGTAGGCACGTCCGGAAGCTCGGGGGTTCGGATCGCCAAGGACTGCGTGAGCCCCTCGCACGACAGCCCCACCTCTGTGGTGACGGTCTTGTAGTCGACTCCGGTGATCGTGCAGCTCCAAGAGTACGTACCGGGGGCTACGCCGTTGTTGACCCAGATCGAGGCCTCGAACATTTCGATGGGCCCGCAAGCATCACCACCCGACGAACTCTCGGAACCACCGCTGCTCTCGCCGATGCCCGTGTCGAGTGGTCCCGAAGTGACCGGGCTCGTCGTGACCGGCGGGGTCGTCGTCACGGGGCTCGTCGTGACCGGCGGGGTCGTCGTCACTCCCGCGGTCGTCGGGCCACTGGTCGTATCGGACGTCACGCCAGGACTGGTGCTTGGGCTCCCGGTCGTCTGTGCCTGCCCCGTACTCCCGCTGTTCGACTCCTCTTCGAGCGCAACCGCGGGACCGCAACCGACCAACATCACCAGACCGCCAACAACGCGCCGCATGACGTCATGGTGCCACGAGGACGAGACGGCGAGCGGACGGCGCCTCCACGGTCTCGGCGAACTCGGGCCGATTCCGTCCTACGAGCGAAATGCCGAGCAACCGAAGCTGGTTCCTGGATCCTGTGAGCCGAGACGCCTTCAAGGTACCCATGGGCACCCGCTCCATCTCGCTTCGACCGCGCGTTCCATCGCGGCTTCGGCAGATCGGGAAGACAAGTCTGGAGCAAGCGGGGCATCCATGCGCCACGCTCTGCCTTTCATGTGGATTCCTCCGTCAGCCTGAAGTCGAGTCTGACTACCGTCGGCCGGCGGGAACCGAGACTGGAGGAGCGTGTGCCGCCTGCGGCGACGAGGCGTGGCTGGACCTTCGGGACGACTATGCGATGCAAGTGCTCGCCGACGACGACGCGTTCAGTGGTGCATCGCGCCGCAGTGCGCTCAGCCGCTGGGGAGGGTGGGCTGCACGAGGCGCCGGTGTGCTCCTCGTCGGCGGCGGCGGATTGGCGGCGGCGTTGGTCATCCTGCTCCGCTTCGTCGAGCAGAGCCTCTACAGCCCGTGGTTGGTCCTGGCGCTCGCGCTGTTCATCGGCACCGTCGTACTCGCGATGCGCCTTCGGGACGTCGGCCTCCCCCCTCGTGTGCGGGCCCTTCCCCTGCGCTGGCGGCTCGCGCTTCCGAACCCGGCACTGCCGTCCGTTCCGGAGCCAGCTCAGGTTCTCCCGCAGGAGGACTTCATCACGGCTCCTCTCAGTGGGCGTCCGTGCGTGGCGTACGAGATCGGACTGCGTGAGGACGACGACTCCGAGGGCGCGGACGGTACATGGCTGCTCCTCGAGCAAGCTGTCGGGGCATTTCGAATCAAGGGCTTCGACGTACCTCGCGGCGCCGCGCGGGTTCGAGTCGGCCCGCGGACATTGTTCGACGCTCGCACGGCACAAGACTGCGCGCGCAAACAACGATTCCTTCGGGAGCGCGGCTTCACCGGCCATAGCGTCCGCTTGTTCGAGACGGTGCTCACCGTGGATACGAGACTCACCGGAGCGACCGAAGATGGCGTACTCGTCGTGCAGCGCGCCAGCTGAACGCGGTGCGACACCGTTTCCTCCACAAAGAATGAGGTGTCCGGAGGAGGTGCGCGTTGGGGTGGGAGAGAGAGGCGGGAGTTCGCCTCAACCCAATCATGAAGAAACTCCAGCTCTGTCTCGCTGTCGGTCTCGCCGCCCTGGTCAGCCCCTCCGTCCACGCCGGTGGCACAAACAAGCTCATCTCCGCCTCGCAGCGCGGTGATGGCTTCGCTCGGGTGGTTCGGGTCGGGAACAAAGACGTCGTCGAGGTCCTCGACATGCCTCGAGCGACGGCGCGAATGATCTGCAAATCTGACGGCTTCCGCGTCAACAAGGTGGGACCGCAGAGCTTTCAGCCCGTCAAGACCGACGTCACGCACTCTTGGAACATGGCGGCGAGCGAAGGCCCGTCAGCGGCGGCACTGGGAGCAGTCTGCCGCGCCGGCCGTGCGGCGGCGACCCTCCCGGTCACGGTCAGCGGCGACTGCAAGAAGGTCAAGCCGGTGTTTCGAGTCACGGGCGTCGATCGCCACCAAACGTTGAAGATCCCCTTTGCTGTGGACTGTCGGGGCTACGACAACACGCAGCGAGAAGCCGTCGTCATGCTCAAGCATCCACAGCGCAAGGACAACCTGGTCTTGCCCGCGGGCAAGCTCTGGTACGCCGAGTCACTGGGCTATGAACGCATCCACGTGCTCGGCGACGCTCCGAGATCCGACTCGAGCACCCGCAAGCCCATGCATATGGGCGCCAAGAACGGCATGAGAGGCGCCGCCGCGGCACCCGTAACCATGATCGGGATGCACAAGAAGGGCTGGACCATCTCCCCCAAACCCGTCGGCTTCGTCGAAAAGAACGACGCCGCCGGACGCACCGCGCTGCATTCTTTCTACCACTCCGGGCGCAGAGACTACGCCACCGCGGCTGGGACCGGCCCAGTGGAAGAGCTTGTCGCTCAGGGCTACAAACACCTCACCGTGGAGGGGTTCATCTACCCGCCGAAGAAGTAGACGCCGGTCGCTTCACTTCTCGTCGAGCAGGTGCTCGCGCAAGTCGGCTGCCCAGTCCTCGAGGTTGACCAGCGTGGAGCTGAGATCCTTCGGGTTGTTGGCGATCTTCGCCATCTCCTGTTCGAGAAGCTGCTTGGCGCGGCGGATCCGAGTGCGTGCAGTGCCCTCGGGGACACCGACAACCTCGGCGACCTGATTGGCGGGGAGTCGTTCCCAGTAGTACAGCTCGAGCACGACTTGGAGGTCGAGCGGGATCTGCCGCAACGCCTGGAGGAGGAGCTGCTGCTCGCGGTGCTTGGCCACGATCATGCTCGGCGAAGGGGCGATGTCGTGCACCGAGGTGACGCCAAAGTCGATCTTGTCGCCGTGTCGACGCTTGCTCCGGTAGTGCTTGCCCAGCACGTTGTGCGCCACGGCGAACACGTAGGTCCGAAAGCTGGAGTCGCCGCGAAAGCGGTCGCGGGACTCGACGCAGGCGAGGAAGGTGCGCTGGATGAGATCGTCGATCCCGCGATCGACCTTGTTGCGGAAGAACCGCGCGACCGCGTCGAAGTGACGGTCGAAGAGGGCCTCTCCGGCCTTACGGTCACCCGCGCGCCACTGCTCCAGTAGCTCTGCGTCGTCCGCCATCCGCTGACAAGCTAGCAGCCTGGAGCAACGCTGGCCATGCGGAGGCGGAAAACCTGAGCCCGACGCTGGGTGTTCATCCTTCTGCGATGCAGCTCATGGTGGCCTCTACCGTCGTTCCGGTCTGGGCCGCAAGGCAGGTTTGGGCGCAGAGGCGGAGCTGGCCGGGACCATCGGCGATCCATCCCTCCCCGTCCTCACAGGTGTCGGCGGCCGGGACCGCAGTGCCATCGATGGTCAGTTCCACGCGAGTGGAATCAAAGTGCCCTGGAACCGGTACGGCACAGCTCACCTCCTCGGCGATCGATGCCAGCGCGGCGTCGAGCTCGACTTCATCGAACACATCGTAGAACGGCACGTCTCCGTCTCGCGCGGCGCCGCCGTAGTCGGCAACTTCACTGAGTCGTTCCCACGGGTTGGCGACAGGAAGCTCGAGCAGCTCGTCTTCGATGTCGATCCCGACCACGTAGACCGGGATCCCGGCAGCGAAGGCTTCGGCCGCGGCGAGGGGAAGTGCGCTGTCGTACTGCAGGAACAGGCCCGAACCGATGGAGTCTTCGGCGCAGTTGGCTGCGCCATCGGTGATGAGCACGATGGCCTGGGGCTGCTCGCTCTGGGCCGCCTCGAGGTGTGCCGAAGCCATTCGGATCCCCGCGGTGGCCGGCGTTCCTCCATAGATTGCCGTTGAGTCGGCGGCCGGGAGGGACGCGAGCACGGCATCTCCACCCATCGGCGACAACGTGGCGTCCGGGCCGTCCCCCATCAAGCACGCCAAGGCATTGCTCTCATTGGGCGCGCCGATCGCCGGGAACAGGACGGCGCCCATTTCCATGTGCGCGTCGAAGTCCGTGGTGACGTTCTCTACGACCTGGTGGAGCGATGCCCATCGCGTGATCTCAGGTGTGGCGCCGTCGCGGTCGTGATCCCACGTGTTCGACGCCATCGATCCCGACTTGTCGAGCACGAGCATGACTTGAGGTGTGGCGAACTCGAACGCGATGCTCTGCTCGCCGCAGTTCGGGCCGTCTTCGACCGGAAGATCTTCTTTGACCGGTCGCGGCGGCTCCGGCTCGAGCGGCGGCTCGGGCTCCGGGACAACGATCCCCGGGCCGTATTCGTTCGTGTCTTCGTTGGGATTCGGAGCGTCGCAGCCGGCAAACGCCAACGCGACGAGCACCGCTGCGATGTTCGTTGCCTTCACAAGCACTCCGACGACCAGGGGTCGGTGGGGCTTCGCCGTCGTACATCCGCTTTTCCCAAACGGGCCCTACTTTTCGAACGGCTCACCGAGACGCGCGCAGATCAGGGTCTGCACCTGGTGCCAAAAAGCAAAAACACGCGTAATAGCAGGCACTTGTTGGAACTCCGTCCGCCGCGCACGGTCGGCAGACCGCAATCGCCTACAGTCCGGCGGATGAAGCTGCTGGGCAAGCTCGGCCAGGCGCTCTACAGCGCCGCCATGTGGACAGCTGCCTTTGCGGTCATGGGCCTCGGCGCGTTCATCACGCTCCCGTTGCTGCTCGTTGGGTTCCCCTATCAGAAGGTGCATGGCTGGGTCACCGCGCCGCTGTTCGCGGCGACGTTGCCCATCGCGACGATCCGTCTGCGCGTCCACTACCACCCGGACTTCGACCCCGAGGTCCGCAGTGTGTTCGGCCAGAACCACATCAACCTGCTCGACGGCATGCTGGCCGCAAAGGTCATCCCGCATGCGTTCTCAGGGTTGATGAACGCCTGGCAGTTCAAGATCCCGATCTATGGGTGGTTGATGAGCCTGTCGAAAGGCATTCCGGTCGACAAGAACAAGCGCGAGACCCTCATTGAGGACATCAGCGCGGCGGCCAAGAATCGCAAAGAGATCGGGATGTCGGTTCTGACGTTTCCCGAGGGACACCGCACGATGACCGGGAACGTCGGACAGTTCCGCACGGGCGTGTTCCGGATGGCGATCAACGCCGGGATGCCGGTCGTCCCGATCGCGGTCCGAGGCCTCTACGACGTCAACAACAAGAACATGGGTTGGTTCTTCCGTGCGTTCCAGACCGTGGACGTCTTCATCGGCCCACAGTTCGATACAGCGCCGTACGAGGGCGAGAGCGCGACCAAGCTTGCCAAGCGTGTGCGCGCATACGTTGTGTCGTGCCTCGAACACGGCGAGTTCCCGGCGACGACCGACGTGGTCGCACCGGTCACTGAAGAGCCGGTCGAGCAGCCAGCCTAGGAAGCTAGCAGCGTAGGTCCGCGTCGCGCTTGGCGGCGTGGCCTAAGATTCGCGGGCCGTCGACGGTCGGCGTGGGCGTGGCTCGCCAGCCCCGCTCGAGGCGTGCGTCGAGGAGCGTGTCAGCGGTGGGTACAGATTTCCATACGGCGACCGCCGTGATGGCACCGAGTCACGTCGCGTCGTAGACCAGGTAGTGCTGAGCCTCCATCTCGAACACGACGTCCCGCGTGAACTCGTCCTGATCGATGACATCCAGGAGCCGGTAGCCCTGCGCCAGCGCCCACCGAACCGCGGATTGAAGCGTGTTCTGAGCTGCGACCGCCCTCCGCAACGAACTCAGCGCTTCGGGCGAGAGCCCGGCGCGATCTTCGATGGGAAACGGGTCCACTCCAACAACGTGATGCCGCAGGCGGCGAGAAACAAGGCAATGAAATCGTGCTGAGATGCGCCCGGGGCGAGGCATTCGCTTCCCCGCCGCGTCCCGCCCGCCATTCGTCAGCCCCTTTGCGATGAGGCACCAGGAAGGTTCGCTCGTTACCATCACCGAAATGACGCACCTCCGACTCGCCCGTGGTCTCGCCGTCGCCATGCTGTGCGCGTCCACTCTGGCTTGCGATTCCGCCAGGCCGGAGGCGGACGGAGCCGAGGCATCGGACCGGGCCGCTTTCACGGTCGAGGAGCTCCGCAAGCATCTCGTCGTCCCCGATGCCAACGTCTCTGTGGGGGGCGGGGAAGCCAACGGGCTGAAACTTCAGAGCCTGTCTTGCGCAGCGAAGAAGCGGCCACTTCTCGGTGCGATGGCCATGATCGCCGCCTTTGCCGAACACAAGGCCGCGCTCGATGCTTGTGTGCCCAAGGGCGCTGTTGCGGTCGTCACGTGGAGCGGGGCAGCCGGCGGAGTGACAGATCTAAAGGCGTTCACGACACTGGGGCCCAAGGCCGATGCTTGTGTCACAGCTGCGCTCGACAGCGCGAAGTCCCCGATCGCAGGCCAGTGCGCCGCGGCGGTTCTCTTCGGCGATCGAGACGGCGCGGACACAGCCGCAAAGGCCCTGAGCAACGAGGCCGACGACACGTCCGCGAAGAAATCGCCTTGACGAACTCCGTGGCGGCGCTAAACCGCTCCAGCTTCGAAGCGGACTTCGAGGAAGGAGTCACGTCCCTGTGCTCAACCCCATCTCCATCGCCTAGCTTCTGAAGCGTCGCGTCTCCCTGAGGAGACACGCCGCTCGGATGCTGCGTCTTCTGTAGAGCCTTGGTCGCATTGTCAGCGGCCCTCCAACGCCTCCGCTCTCTCCTCCGGATTCAACGTCCGGGGAGTCGATCGGGTCGAATCGGCACCGAGGGTTCCGTGCATCGCAGCGGCCGAGACCGGACTGATACTCCGACTCTCTGTGAGAACAGAGGAACATCCAGGTTCGACTCCTGGCTCCCCCACTCCTACGGGGGAGTGGCGGAATTGGTAAACGCAACAGATTGAAGATCTGTAGTTCGAGACAACGACTGAACGGGAGCGCGAACCCGACGAGCAACGCAACTTGTTTCGGTGGCCTCGCTGCGCTCCGCGGTGCGTCGGTGCACAGGCTGTGGCCAAGGATGGCCCGCTGTTGCGCTTCACTCTGCGCCTGCGTGCATGCACTCAGGTGGCCGAGGGACGGACCCCGCAAAGCCTAGCCTTGGTTTTCGCTCCCGTTCTTCTCGAGTTCTCGGCCAAGGCTCTGCAGCAGACGCACGCAATGGACCGCTTTCGAAGCAGGAGGAACGACGATGAAAAACGCAGTCATTCAAGAACACCAGCGCGCACTGGTCTACGAAAACGGCGTGCTCACTCGGTTCCTCGGACCGGGTCGGCACCGGGTTCGTCGATGGTTCGCGGAGGTGAACGTCCAGATCATCCCAGCCACCCAGCGGGTCACGGAACTTCTGCCAGGCATGGAGCGCGTGCTCCCTGCTGAAGACGCGCGGATGCTGGAGGTCGCACCGCACGAGCTCGCGCTGCTCTCCTACCGCGGCACGCCGCTGCGCGTGGTCGGACCCGGTGAGTGGGTCCTGTGGCAGTTCGCCGGTCGTATCGACGCCGATGTCCTCGACCTCCGTCCCCTGCACGTCGACGTGCCCGCCCGATTCTGGGCGCACGCCAGCGGGTTCATCCGCACGCTCGTCGTGCGCCCGTGGCAGCGCGCGGTCGTGTTCGCCGATGGTGAGCTGGTCGAGGTCCTGACCGAGGGCTCGTACACACTCAGCAACTTCGACCGTACAGTCGAAACGGTCGTGCTCGACACTCGCGAGCAGGAGCTTCAGGTGAGCGGACAAGAGCTGATCACCGCCGACAAGGCAACGCTGCGTCTCAGCCTGGTCTGCAAGTACCAGATCACCGATCCGGTCCTTGCCGTGAAGGGCACCACCGCGCTTCATGACGCGCTCTACGCGGAGGTGCAGCTGGCCGCTCGTACGGCCGTGGCGGGTGCGACTGTGGACCAACTGCTGGAGCAGCGGGTCGACATCGCCGAGCGCATGACCGCCGACGTCGCACAGCGCGTGAAAGCGTGGGGTGTGCGTCCAGCTCGTCTGGACATCAAGGACGTTGTCCTGCCCGGCGACATGAAGGCGCTTCTCAACCGCGTCATCGAGGCTGAGAAGCGGGCAGCGGCGCAGAACATCCTGCGCCGGGAAGAGACCGCTGCAACGCGATCGCTTGCCAACACCGCACGCCTGCTCGAGAGCAACCCGGTGCTTCTGCGCCTCAAGGAGCTCGAGCTCTACAAAGAGATGGCCGAGAGGATCCCCAACCTTTCGGTCGTCGTGTCCCCCTCCGATGTGCAGCGCCAGCTGCAGCTGAAGGTGGAGGGCTAACCGCCAACCCAACCCCGAACAGGCGCCGCGATCGCGGCCCTGTCTCGGGGTTTTTCGCGTTGTGCGCAACAGCCATCACCGGAAATCGGTAGTTCTACCGATGGCCCCCCTACCCCGCCTCAACGACGATTGCAGGCATGAAACGCGCGGCCTTCTTCGGGATTGGAATGGGGCTGTGGCTCGCCGCGCCCTCCGTCAGCCACGCGGAGACCTACGAGATTGCCGCGGGGGATGACATCGAAGCGGCGATCGCCATGTTGCAGGCCGGTGACGAACTCGTCCTGGGCGGCGGCATGTACGTCGTCACCGAACTGTTCACGGTCGACCTTGTCGGGTCCGAAGCGCAGCCGATCTTGATTCGGGCGAAGGACGGCGAGGTCCCCCACGTTCATCGTCCCGACGCGAATCAGAACATCGTCGACATCAACGCCCAGTGGGTCACGTTCGAAGGCATCGAGTGGTCGGGCGGCTCGGCCGGGATTCGCATCTCGGCCTCCGAGCACCTGACGATCTCAAACTGCGAGGTCCACAGCACCAACGACGTTGCCGTCCGAGCCAACGACGGCGGGGTGACCTACGAGGCGCTGCATATCACGGGCAACGAGATTCACGACACGGGCAACACCGGCGAAGGCATGTACTTGGGCTGCAACGACAACGGGTGTCGCCTGGCGAACTCGGTGATCGAGCGCAACTGGGTTCACCACACGAACGGGCCGACGATCACTCAAGGAGATGGCATCGAACTCAAGGAAGGTAGCTACGGCAACATCATCCGGGACAACGTCATCCACGATACCAACTACCCCTGCATCCTGACGTACAGCGCGGTGGGTAACGGCGAGGCGAACATCATCGAGGGCAACGCGATGTGGAACTGTGGCGACCACGCGATCCAGTCGGCCGCGGACTCGGTCATTCGCAACAACATCATCCTCAGCGCCAACGCCAGTGGCATCTCGCTGCAGCCTCACCAATCCGGCGCGCCCACGAACATCGTCGTGGTGAACAACACGATCGTTGTGCCCGGAAGCCGCGCGATCAACATCTCCGGTGCGGTCGGACCGGTGACCATCGCCAACAACGCGGTGTACTCCGAAGCCGGCCCCGCGATCATGGTCGGCGGCGATCTTGGCCAGGTAGACATCGTCTCCAACGTCGGACTGGGAGGGATGAGCGGCGGCCGGGGAGGATACGTGGATGGGGACCTCGTCGCGGACTTCGTAGACGCCGGCTTTCATGGCGGGACTCCAAACGACGTGTTCCCAGCCGCCGGTGCGCTCCAGGGCACCGGCAACGCCGAATACGCCCCGGAGACCGACTTCAACGGTCTTCCGATCAATGATCCCCCAGACGTCGGAGCCTATGCGTACGGCCCCGACGGCAACCCGGGCTGGGTCTTGCAAGCCGGATTCAAGGAGTTCCCGGACATCGATGGAGGCGACACCGACGGCGACACCGCCGGAGGGACCGACGGCGACACCTCCGGAGGTGACGAAGGCAGCACCGGCGGCGGTGAGTCTGGGGGCGGCGTCGACGATTCGAATGGGAGCGGTGGCGCCGGGAGCGACAGCGGTGTGGATGCCAGCGGCGGAGAGGCTTCGTCGGGTCCAGACGCCGATGGATCGCAAGAGGACGACGGCTGCGGCTGCCGAACCGACGGAGGCTCTGCCCCCCTGGGCGCGTTCGCCCTCGTCATGTTGGGTGCACTGACCCGTCGGCAACGCCCTGCGCTGTCTCTTATACACATCTGACGCTGCCGACGAGCGA
>OJGU01000827.1_pt1 | contig 14702 bp, 10 predicted proteins | sample 1594741 | NCBI WGS metagenome assembly OJGU01 (sample SAMN05416841, study PRJEB24817) | seawater metagenome | isolation source: Sea water | place: Canada:Atlantic | collected 2013-07
GCCATCGACGTAGCCGAAGTGCTCGGTCCCCGCCGGTTTGTCGGGAAGGTGCGCGGCATCGTCTCGGCCAACCCGAACGATCGCATCTCCGAGCGAGTCTTCGACATGGTGAATGCCCGCTTCGATGCTGGCGGGGTCGGCCCCCGCGATCGACACCAAGATGTCGACCTCGTCCTTGCCCAGGCCGCCACTCCACTGCGCCGGTGCGCTCTGCCCCTCGTCACCGAGACGGTCCGCGCGCGCCCCCATTCCCTCCAAAAAGGGATCGGGCCACTGCACACCCGCGGGCACAGCCAGCTTGCCGAGGCCGGCGTGAGTGAAGGCCACGGCGAGCACGAACGGTCCCTCGCCCTCGTCGAACTGACTGCAGCTCGTGACCGACGGCAACAGCTTGTGAAGCCACGCAGCCGTACCCGCTGCATCGACGATGCGCAGGTAGGCGTAGTGCTGATACGGGTGGGCTTCGAGCACCCGGTAGCCGCGAAGCACGATGCTCTGGACGTTGTCCAACGCGATGGTGGTGGCCATGGTCATGCCAGCAGGCTCTGGTTGCGGTGGATGAATCGCTCGACGTGCCGCACCAGTCGTTCGCCGCCCGAGGGCGCCTCCCTCGTGAACCAGATCAGCTTCTTGCCCAGCGCGAGAGACTTCTGGATCTCCTTCACCGTCTGGTTCGAGTACGACATGTAGAAGTAGTCGCGCGGCAACCGGCGCTCTTCGAGAAATTCCGCCAATGCAGGTGCATCCGCGGCTCCGCCCGCGGGGTAGCCCTTGGCCCCCCCCCACACCAGGTCGAGCTTCTTGGGGATGTGCACCGCGAAGTCGCTGATGTACTGCTCCCACTCGCCGTCGTACACCGACTCGAAGAGGATCTTCGTGCGCGTGATCTTGGCGAACCGGGCGTAGTGCACGGTGGGGATCTGACGGAGTGGATGGATGTTGAGGTGGTCGAGAAACCACTCACCATCCTTGAGCGTCTTGTCGAGTCGCTTGACCCAATCCTCGTGGATGTCGAACACCATGGTGAACGGGTTCTGACGCTCCGGGGCGCTCAGCGCCGCCGCAGAGAGCTCATCCGCCGCGCCTTCACTATGGGTGTCGATGCGAACGTGGTTGTCCTTGAGGAACGTGGCGTACGACGCCCGTGCCGCCCCGGGGTGCCGCTGCACCGCCTTCACGAACTCCAGGAACTCGAGCCGCAGCGGCGTCGCCTCTCGTACAGCCGGCTCACTCGCCCGGTCGAATGCCGAATAGAGCATCAATGTCGGGGACTCGTGCAACTTCAAGAACGTCCGCATGGCGGCCGTGTCCGAAGCACCTCCGGCTGGATACCCCTGCGTCAGACACAAGACCGGGTCGAGCCGGGTCGCATTCTCGGCCATGAGGTTGAGCAGCGCGTTGAGGTCGGCATCGAAGACGGCCGAGACCAACAGCGTCGTGTCATTGATGGGAAGCATCCGCAGGTAGTGAACTTCACCCACCGGATGCTCGAACACATGCTTCTCGAGCTGGGCGTGGAGGGCCGCTTTGTGCCCGGCCTTGATCGGAAGCAGTACGGCGATCGTCTCCGGAACGACCTTCTCGCCGATGTCCGGGGGGATCACCGGGGGGCGTGGTTTGCAAGCCAACAGAGCGGACGACGCGGCACCAAGACACAGCGTGCGTCGCCTCAGATGGAGGCGGTCAGAAGCTGCCACAGGCGCGCAGCGTATCACCGGCCTGCCCGATCGGTCGTCGGCCGCAAGCTGCACGCAGTGCACGGAAACGAACGCAGCGTCTGCTTTGCGTTCCGACGCTCGGCCGCGAGACACTGCACACTCGGCATGAAGACAACGCGCAGGACACTACTTGGGCACGCGACCGCGGCACCGCTCGGACTCCTGCTGCCAGGCAGCGCACTCGCATGTGCGACGAGCCCAACGGGCAGCACGAAGCAACCCCAGCGCGTCGCCCCGCAAACCTCGGCGATGACCACGTTCACGCCTGCTCCCCTTCCCTTCGACCCCACGAGCCTTCCTGGGCTGTCGGAGAAGCTCCTGCGATCACACCACGAGAACAACTACGCAGGCGCGGTCAAGAAGCTCAATGCCGCGCGCACTCAGCTGAACGCCCTTCCCGCGGATGCACCGGGGTTTGTCTTAGGCGGGCTGGCAAAGAGCGAGCTTGCGTTCAAACACTCCGTCGCGCTTCACGAGCTGTACTTCGGCAACCTCACCGGCGGCGGCTCCGAAGGCTCGACCACGCGAGCTCTTGTGGCAGATCACTTCGGCGGAGACGCGGCCTGGGAGGCCCGTTTTCGCGCGCTCGGCAAGTGCCTGGGCGGCGGCAGCGGCTGGGCGATCCTGGAGTTCGATCTGCAGGAGATGGCCCCGCGCATGTACATCGCCGGGGACCACACCCAAGGCCTGTCCACCGGAATCCCGCTGCTCGTGCTGGACATGTACGAGCACAGCTACCACATGGACTACGGCACGGCCGCGGCCCGCTACATCGATGCATTCTTCGCAAACGTGCACTGGGAAGAGGTCGACAGGCGGACCGAGCAGGCTCAACAAATCGCCACCCTGCTGCGCTGAGGGAGGACCGAGATGTCGACTCCCATCCCCGTCACCGTCGTCACCGGATTTCTCGGCGCCGGCAAGTCGACCCTGCTCGACCAATGGCTGCGCGAGCTCCCGCCCAAGAGCACCGCCGTGCTGATCAACGAGCAGGGCCGCATCGGTATCGATGCCGAACTGCTCGCCGAGCGCGTCTCACGGATCCGAGAGATCACCGGCGGCTGCATCTGCTGTCAGGCCCAGGCCGAACTCGACGCCGCATTGGCGGAGTTCGCAGCCTCCACGCCGACACCGACCCGCATCCTGGTCGAGACCTCGGGTGCAGCCTCCCCAGCCGGCGTCATCCGGGCGCTGACGTGGGGCTCGGCCCGCGAGTCCCTCCGGCTCGACGGCGTGGTCACTGTGCTCGACGCTTCCGCCGCCGACAAAGCGCTGGCCTTCGACCTGACCATCGAGCAGCTCGGATTCGCCGACGTGGTCGTTCTATCTCATGTCGACGCCTGCGACGACGACGAGCTCACTGCGCTCGAACACAGACTCGGTCGCTACGCCCCGGGTGCCGCGTTCGCACGCGGGCGGCACGGACGGCTCGAAGGCGACGAGCACGGCACGCTGCTCGAGCTGCTGGACGCTCGCTCCGAGGTTCTTCGAACAGTGCCTTCGGAGTCGGGCGCCGACGGCCGTCACGGGATCGATGCCGTCTCGCTCAGCCACGACGGCGAACTCGACGGGGATCGGTTCTCCGCGTGGGTGGAGGGGGCACTCGGCTCCGTACAGGCGAGGATCCTCCGAGTGAAGGGCATCCTCGCGGTCGAAGGGGTCGAGGAACGCGTGATCGTCCAAGGCGTGGGCGAGGCGGTGGAAGTGACGCTCGGGCCGCCGTGGGGGGATGGAGCCCGGACGAGCCGCCTGGTGATTCTCGGGCTCGAACTCGATGACCCGTCACTACGCGAAGGCTTTGGCTCGTGCACGATCGCCCCGACATGATGACCAGCGTCCTCATCGTCGGGGGTGGCGTGTGCGGGGTCCGGCTCGCAGGGCTGCTCCGAGCACGCGGCGTCTCCTGCATCTTGGCGGAGTCGCGCAGCACACTTGGCGGCCGCGTTCGCACGGAACGATACGAAACGCCGAGCGCGTACGCCGACCTCGGACCCGCCTGGGTCTGGCCGCATCAACCCCGGGTTCTCTCCCTGCTGCGCGAGCGGTCGCTCCCGACCTTCGAGCAACACACCGCGGGGCAGCTGGTCTTCCAGGACGAGCACGGCGCGACCCGGAGATTCGATATGGCCACGATGGGAGGGTCCCTTCGCATCCAAGGCGGGATGCTCCGCTTGGTCGAGTCACTCGCCGAGGACCTCGAGGCGAAGCACCTCTGGCTGGACGCTCACCTTCAGCGACTGGAGTGCACCGACGCGGGTGTCCGAGCCTCGTTCCGCGACGGCCGCACACTCGACGTTGCACAGGTCGTGCTCACGGTCCCGCCCCGCGTGCTCGCGGCCACGGTCTCGTTCGAGCCCGAGCTACCCAGCCCGCTGCGCAACGCGATGCTTGGCGTGCCCACCTGGATGGCCGGCCACGCCAAGGCGGTGGCGATCTACGACACGCCGTTTTGGCGCGAGGGCGGACTCAATGGCGACGCGGTCAGCCACTGCGGCCCGCTGGGCGAGCTGCACGATGCCTCCCCGCACGACACCTCGGCCGGTGCCCTGTTTGGATTCTTCGGCAAACCGGCGGCCTGGCGACGCGCACACGCGGCGACGCTGCAGGACGAGGTCCGCGCGCAACTGGCAGCATTGTTTGGCGATGCGGCAGGACGTCCTCGGACGCTGAGCATCGTCGACTGGGCCCAGGACCCCCTCGTGGCCACGCCCGCGGACGATGCGATGCTGCGAGAGCACCCCCGCTATGGGCCGCTCCCGCCCGCGGACGGACGATGGTCGAACATCCTGCTCTTCTCGGGAACGGAGCTCGCTCCGACCGAGGGCGGGTACATCGAGGGTGCGCTGACCGCTGCAGAACGCGCCGACAACGAACTCGCCGAGCGCCGGCGCTGAAGCTCAGCCCGACGCAGCTGCGAGCCAAGTCTCGATCGCCTCGCGCTGATCGGCTCGGGCCCGGCCACGCAACAGCGCGGCGGCCTCGTTGGCCAGCGTGAGCGCTCGCTCCGGAGTCTCTTGGGGGTTGGTCTCACGCAGCGCCCGAGCGACGAGGAACTTGGCGCGAGCAATGGTGGGGACCTTCGTGCGCGCCTCCACCACCCGCGCCAGCCCGCGCTCGGCATGTTCAAGCGCCTGCGCCGGGTCGCCATCCGCGAGGGACAGCTCGGCCAGCCCAAGCCATGCCCGGACGCCGTGCCGCGATGCCTGTTCCTCCGCCCGCTCGAGGATCGCCAGCGCCTCCACATAGGCCTGTCGTGCCACCCGTGGATTCCCCATCTTCGCCTCGATGCCCCCAAGAATCGCGGTTCCATCCGCCTCGGCCATCGTGTCGACCCCATTGGATTTCCCGCCGTCGATCAACGCCTGAGCCTGCTCTTTCGCATCGCCGAAACGGTGGAGTTCGGCGAGCAGGAGAGCCCGCATGCGATAGGTCTGCAACGTGTCGTCGTGCGTGGGGCCGGCCTCTTCGATCATGATGTCTGCACCTTGCTCGGCGAGCGAGGCAGCCCGTTCGAGCTCCCCCTTGGCCTGCGCCACCATGGCGAGGTTCAGCAGACCTCTGGCGACGAGCGGGTGTCGTTCGCCGTACGTCGCCTTCGCAATCGTCAGCGTTCGGTCGTGCAGGGCTTCGGCTTCGGCGAGACGATGCTGCCGGTAGTACAAGACCGCGAGGTTGTTGGTATGCGCTGCCACCTTCGGGTGCGCACGACCGTAGGCGTCGTCTACGATCTCGATCGCGCGCAGCAGGGCGACCTCTGAGGCCTCGACGTCGTTGGTATCTCGAAGGAAGGCGCCGAGGTTGCCGAGTGCAGCCGCGGTGTTCGGGTGCTCGGGGCCCCAAGCCCGTTCCGTTGCGGCAAGGGCACGACGCTGCAGCTCGACCGCCCGATCCAGGTCGCCCTGCTTTCGGGCAATCGCGGCCAAGTTGTTCTGGGTGCTGATCGCCTTGGGGTGGTCCGGCCCGAGTTCGGCTTGTTGAAGCGACAGCGCTTGGGTCATGAGGGCTTCCGCCTCTGCATACTTCCCTGCATTCAGCATCACCGCTCCGCGCTGGCTCGCCCAAACCGCCGTCCACTGGCCAGGTTCGGCTTCCATCCTCTCGACGTAGACGCCCTGTGCGGCCGACCAGACCAGCCCTTCACCCGAACGCGCCCCCAAGTACCCAACGATGTACGTGAGGGCTGAAGCGGCCCTGGCTGCCGTCTCGAGTTCATCGATCACCCCGGCCTCGGAGAACGTCGTCCGTAGCGTCGCTTCCGCGTCGTCGTAGTCCCCTTGGCGGAACATGACCTCTCCCAGGGCGAGTCGAGCCCGCGCGAGGTAGGCTGGGTTGCCGAGTTCTTCGGCGTGACTCACAACCTGTACCGCCGCCTCCTTTGCCTCCTCGAGTCGCATCGTCACACGCAGAGCCTCGACCCGCGAGAGTTCTCGACGAAGCGCCCGAAGCGACTCCCGCTGGGCAGGCGTCTCGGCGGGCCATCGACGGAGGGCTTCCGGGTCGGCACACGCCTCGATGCGGGGAAGACGAGCCGACACCGCGACGAGTTCGCGAACCACCGACGCATCGACGTCCACGAGGTTCTCCAGCAAGAGCTCGAGCTGGAACCGCCGGTCCTCAAAGCACTCCGCCCCACGTTCAGCGAGGGCGGGCTCCGCGTCTGCGCGGACACGGTCCGCCTTGCAGCTCTCTTCGCGGTACGCGGTCCACTTCGCCGCCCACTGGTCGAGTTGAGACACGGTGCGCGCCGCGGTGTCGGCCGCGTAGCTCACCTCGACCGCCTGTACACTCGCGGTCAACGAGGCCCGGGCCTCCGGCGACCAAGTCTGCAAGATTTCACGCCCCGCCTCCGCACAGTCCGCCACTCGTTGCTGAGCGCTGGCGCGGTCGAGCACCATGCCCCCGGCACCCACGATCGCCAAAGCCCCAACCCCTGCCCAGAGCGGGCGTCTCCGAGTCCGTCTCAGGCCACGATTCACCGCCTCGCACAGTGCGTCCATCGACTCGAAGCGTGCGGAAGCGTCCCGGCACAGCCCACGTTCGAGCAGCACCCGAAGCCACGCAGGGACCGATGTTGCCCCCGGATCGAGCACGTCTCCCTTGATCACCCGCAGCGCCAAGTCGATGCGCGAGTCACCGCCAAAGGGATGTTGACCGTACACCGCCTGCCACAGCGCGACGCAGAACGAAAACTGGTCGGCCGCAGGGCCAACCTCCTCGCGCATGTGCTGCTCCGGAGCCATGTACGCAGGGGTCCCCATCAAACTGCCCGCCTCCGTGAGCGGCGTCCCCAACTCGCGCCGACCGGATGAAGACTCGCTGAAGACCTCGGCGGGCTCGCTGTCATCCCTGTCGACTTCACGGGCCAGGCCGAAGTCCATGACCCGTACCCTCCCGTCCACGCCCACCATCACGTTGTCCGGCTTGAAGTCGCGGTGGATCAGCCCTTTGTTGTGCGCGGCCGACAGCCCCGCAGCGGCATCCACAAAGCGTTGCAGGACCGCCCGCCATTGCGGACGCTCGCGCGCCAACCAGGCCGCAAGCGTCTCACCGTCGATGAACTCCATGGCAACGTAGACGCCGCCGGAGAACTCCCCGACGTCGTGGACCGAGACCACGTTGATGTGGTCCAACCGCGCCATCGCCTGGGCTTCCCGGAGCAGCCGACGTTGCGCGGAATCGGCGGTGCTGTCGAAGCTCCCACGCTGGTGCTCGTGCAGCAGTTTGATCGCGACCTTGCGGTCGAGCTCCGGATCGTAGGCCGCGTACACAACCCCCATGCCTCCGGCGCCCAAGCGCTCGACGATGATGTAGCGACCCACGATGCCGCCACTGGGGAGGTCCACAGCGCGGGGCGACGGAGGGAAATCTCGTTCCACGGTCGTCGTCGGCGCCTCATCCGGTACAAGATCCGACGGCAAGGCATCCTAGAATAGCGCAGCGCCCAGCGCTCGTGTCGGCCGAGAATGGAGGCCGCCCCGTGCCCTTCAGGGACATACCTCCCGGCACACTGCCCCACGGCATCGCCTCAGGGCAGGTCGTAGCGCGCCACTGACGCTGGCGCTCCTCAGGCCGATGCGGGCATCTGAATGATGCCGAACGTCAAGCCTGCCGGGTCTTGCGCGATCGCCATCCGACCGACGCCCTCGGCATCCCAGGCGGGCGCGACGACCTTACCGCCCTTCTCCTCGATGCTCGAGGCGATCGAGTCCACAGACTCCACCTTCACCCACGCGAGCCACATCGAGGGCGCGTGCTCGTTCATGCCTTTCATCGCCCCCGCACGGGTCCCAGTCTCGGGCGAGAGCATCACGTACTTTCCGTTGGGCATGTCTCGGCTCTGTTGAACAAAGCCCAGCCCGTCCAGCGCCTTGAGGTCGGCGTCGAGGTCCTTGGAGTGCAGGTCGACCCAACAGATGTGGCCGAGGTCGGCGGGGTTGTCCGTGTCGTCCGAGTTCGCCTCGCGGTACAGGCTGAAGTGCGCACCGCTGGGCATCTTCACCGTCGAAAAACGCCCCGGTGGAATGTCCGTAGGCGGGACCAAGACCTCGCCGCCGTGCTTCGTCAGCGTCGCGACGGCAGCGTCGACATCCGCAACCCGAAGGTAGTTGTTCCACCACGTCGGCTCGCCTTCTTCGGGCTGCCGCAAATGTGCAAACTGCTTGCCCTCGTGCGCAAGCATGGTCATTGGGCCGTCGCCCATGTCGATCTCTTCTCGGGTCCATCCGAACACGCCGGTCAGGAAGCCCACGGACTTCGCAGCGTCGGGGGTCACGAGGCCGTTCCAGCAGAAGGTGTTGTTGCTCAGTGCCATGTCGACCCGAAGACGAACGGTCTCGGCGGGAATCGACAGCGCCCTGGTATTTTTTTTCGGGTTTCGTCGACGGGCCCGCGGGATTCCCGCTGGTCTGGATGCGCTCCATTCATGAATGCATGAGTCAGCCTCGGATTCGGCCGTTTCCGGGCCCCAGGCGGGGCGCTACACCGAGGCCAGAGGCTCAGACATGAAGATCTGCATCATCGGCGCATCCGGGAAACTCGGCCAGTACATGACCCAACACGCCCTCGACCGCGGGTATGAGGTCGTCGGCGTGTGCAGAACGCAGAGCGTGCCCAAGCTGGAGCGCTTTGCCGAACGGATCACCATCGTCCCGGGCCCGACGAACGACCCGGAGGTGATCGCTCAGGCCGTTCGCGGCTGCGATGGCGTGCTCACCGTTCTGGCGCCCTGGGGTATGGACGACTACGCGTCGGGCACCGCGCAGGCGGTTCTCGATCACGCTGAGCCCCGGGCTCGGCTGGTGTTCTCCTGTGGCTGGCACATCACCCGCGACGGGAAGGACGTCTACTCCATCAAGCTCAAGGCCTTGGTCAAGATCGGGGGGTTCTTCGCCCGGCTCGCCCGCGTGGTCGACCTCGACGACCAGGTCGAGGCCTGCAACCGCATCTTCGCCAGCGACTCACGCTGGACCGTCGTTCGCGGCAGCGACCTCGAAGAAGGTCCGAGCGAAGGCGTTCCGGTCTGGAGCCGTCACGTCGGTGACCCCATCCTCCAGAGCAATCGCACCCGACGAACCGACTTCGCGTTGTTCATGGTCGATGCGGTCACCAACGACGCGCTGGTCCAGGAGGCGCCCGCGATCGTCAGCCGCACCAGTCCCTCGGCGCAGCGGCACGCCAGCTAACCCTCGGTGACCGCGAGAATGTCGGCCGCGTTCCAGTCCAACGCGTCGTCGGCCAGATCACGGAGCAGGGCCTCGAACGTTGCGGCGTCGGCGGGGGCCGCGGCTTCCCGCCACTGCCGCGACTGCGCGAGCCGGCCCCGCAACGCCGCGGAGAACAGGTCCAACCACGTCGGTGCGCTGAAGGTGAAGTTGAGCGACAGCGCGTCGGTGTTCGCGTGGGTGGCGTGCCAGATCCCCCGCGGCACAAAGAGGACGGACCCTGGCTCGAGCACGATCTCGGTGTGGTCATCCGGCAGCCCGCTGGGCATCGGAAGCCGGGCGTACGACTCGAGCTCGGGATCGAGCGGCTGACCCAGCCGGTGACGGGTCATCGGCCGACTGACGTTGTCATTGGGCGCGAGAAACCACCGTTTGGAACCGCTGAGCTGCAGTACGAAGTTCTCGTTCTGGTCGAAGTGCGTTGCGGTGCCCGTTCCGGCCGGTGTGGCATAGGCGAGACAACGCGCTTCGGTGAGTGCAGACAGACCGAGGTCCGCCCGCATCGTCTCGAGCCAGGGGAGCAGTTGCGGCGCGCATCGCTGCACCTCGCTGAACAGCAGCGTCATCCCATCCGCGAACCGCGTCCGCGCCTCGTCGGCGTCGACCATGCTCGAGCTCGCCTCGTCCGCAACCTCGGGGTGGAAGACCTCGACCGGGTCCGGCCAGGATGCGAGCAAGGTGTCGAGCGACCCAAGAAGCGGGAGCGAGCGCAGCTCGGCGGTGGACGCCGGAGCCCCGTGCACGACGAACGGCTCGCCGTCCCGCATGCGTTCGCGCAGCTCCTCGATAGAATGCGGATGGATCAACGCTTCGATGCCAGGGCTCATGGTCCGTTCCGACTCGCGCCAACATCCCACAGCGAGGAGACCAGGGACACCGCCGAGTTCATCGGTCGCAACGGGACCCAGCGTGAGCGTCGTCGATTCACGACCACCGGCGTGATCGAAAGCCGCCCCCACGGCACTACCCCGGCGAGACTTCCCATGCACGAGCGCCGCATCCTCGCCCTCGCCACCATCCTCGCCGCCTGCGGACCCCAAGTCGAACCGGTCGAATCCGAAGACACCGAGGCTCAGGACGCGAGTTCCGAGTCCGGCTCGACCGGTCGCGCCACCTCCGACGCGACCGCTCCCAGCGCCTCAGGCTCGACCGCCCCGGGCACCACGGACGCCTCCTCATCCACGACTTCCACGGGCCCGGACTCAACCTCGGGCCCCGAGAGCACGAGCGACGGGGAGACCACCGAAGGCCTCGCGGTCTCGTGCGAGTGCCTCATCGAGGACGGGCCATTCCTCTACCCCGGCTGCGACCTCGACGAGCTTTGCGACCCGATCGTCGTCGGCTGCGAGCTCGAGGAGCCCTCGGAGTGCGCGTTCGAAGACCTCACCGTCCTCGACCCCGCGGTCCTCGAGTGCCACCGAGACGCTCTCTTGGCCGGCGAAGCTGGCATGCTTCGCTGGGAACTGCCCTACCCGCCCGACGCCGGTGCGGCGGGACAGCGCGGATGGGTGGTCCTCCCGGGCGAGGGCACCGCACTGTTCTGGCGGGAATCCTGGGGTGCGGGCAGCTATGCGTTCTCAGCCGTCGAAGGCGCGCCGTTGGACGATGCCGCGACCCTCGGCTGCGGCGCCTTGGGGACGCCCGAAGCGATGCTTCCGTGTCTGTACGCGCCGACGACCGACGACGTCGTGACCTGCAACGAGGCCTACGAGTTCCCGATCGGCTGAGCGCGACCCCGAGAGAGGCGACACGAACACCCCTAGGGGATCACCGCGCCCGCGTCGTCCTCGAGCTCCGGCTCATCCGGCACCGGCGGCGCCTCCATCAGCCGCGAGCGCGTACCGGGCAGCGAGCCCTCCTCGCGCTTCACCGCGAACGACTTACCATCGAACGTGATGGTGACCCTCGTGTACGCCACCGCGCGGCTCATGGCCTCGCCGGTCTGCCGCACCGCGAGTTCGGGTAGCCCGGTCGTGGGGGCCTGGAGCGCAAAGAGCCCCGTATCCCCGGCAATGAGCGGATCGCCCAAGTGGGTCCCCGTGCTCGGATCGGCATGGGTGAGGATGAGCTCGGCCTCCAGGTCCTCCCAAACCAGCAGGGTCCAGGTGGATGGGCCATCAAACAGCTGGAGCCGTCGCAGCTCCCGGACCACACTCTCCGCGGGAATGTCGGCCGAGCCATCCGCTTGGTCGAGAAGGCCCGCGAGGTAGGCCACGGCGTGCAGCCGGGCATACCGTCTCGGGTCGTTGGCGCCGGGGCGCCCCTCGCCCGCGGCGATCTTGCGAAGCGTCCGCAGGGCTTCGTCGGTCCGGCCCGTCCCTGCGGCTGCGCGTGCGAGCCGAATGCCCGCCAGCGCGTCGTCGTTCTGAAGCTCGACCAGGTCCTCGTACTGCCGATACGCGCCGTCGTACCAACCATGGCGCAGGAAAATGTCTCCCAGCAGCTTTCGGCTGGTGGCGCTCTTGGGATCGAACTCGACGATCTCGGAGAAGAGCCGCTGGGCTTCGTCGGTCTGCCCGTGCGCCACCATGACCTCGCCCAGCGATTGGGCCAACCCCGGTGTCATCAGTCCCTGCTCCCGCAACCGGCGGCCTCGCCCGACGGCTTCCTCCAGGCGGCCTCCGGCGACCAAGAGTTCCAGGAGCCTCAGCTCCCCCGCAGGGTCGCCCGGAGCCCGGGCGAGTGCGGCGCGAACCACATCGAGCTTGTCGTCCAACTCGACCTCCAAGATCACGCGTCGGTCCACGTCCGCCCAATCGACCACGGTGCCGAACATCGCGCCGTCGACCGAGGCGATGAGCGCGGGGTCGACCAACCGACGCAACAGCGCCCGCGCCACGTAGCGGGCGGCATCGGACTCATCGTGAAAGTGACTGAGCAGCAACTCGATGTCGGCTTCGCTGGCCGCGCCCGCCTGAAGCAGCCGCAAGAAAGTGCGCTGGTCTTTCCAACCGCGAATCTCGCAGCTTCCGGCCGCAGCTTCGTAGTTCTCGAGCGAGTCCGTCATGGTGACGGCGCTCGCCAGTCGTTTTCGCCACAGGATGCGGCGATGCGCGAGCCCGCGAGCGGACGCGTCACTGCACGGAAGCTTGCGCCCCCGCGTGACCGATGACACCACCCGCCGACGCTCCCGCTCCCGCTTCGCCTGCTCGTTGGCGCGCTTCTCATCGACGGCCCCCTTGTCCACAAGGCCTCGGCTCGCTCCGCCGCCGGGGGCATCCAAGCCCGACAGCGGGTCGGCTCCACTGCCCAGGTTGATCTTCTTCTTGCGCGGCTTTGTCACGGCTGGAGACGCAGCCGGTGGGGTCTTGGTGGCGGCCGCCGCAACCTCCGCGTCCCCAGCAGAAACGTCGGTGACCGGCGCGGGGTCTGCCGTCGGCGTATCGACGGCGGAGACGCGACTGCTGCCGGCCTTGCTTGCGGCGTTGCTCTGCGGCGGGATGCGCTTGGCGTCGTCCGCCGTCTGCATCACCGCCTCTTCCTTCGACGACGTGGAGTCGCACCCGAATGGCGCGCTGAAGAAGCCCACCAGAACCTGCTCCGCGAGGCTCGCGTCCTCATCGAACCTCGGCTTGATCGGGACCCGGTCCAGAAGGTTTGCCGTGAGACGAACGCCGCCGATCTGACGTTGCCTGCGCTGGATGCCGGCGCTGGCGTAGGCCTGCTCGCTCTCCAACGCCAGAATCGAGGTGTAGGGACTCATCAGTCCGTACTCCAGACCCAGCGAGAGGACCTTGCCGCGCACCGCGTCCGGGCCGCGGCTGTCGCCGAGCAGTCGCTCGATATAGGCCGCCGCCCACAGCCGCGGCACCACCTGCCCCAACACGCCCTTGGTGCGCTCGAGCTTGTGGACCTTCTCGAACGGTTCGCCGCCGAGCCGGCCACGCACCGTGACCTCCTTGGGGAGGTCGTGATGTGTGCGCGCGAGGACCACGAGTTCTTGGCCGCGCGAGAGTTTTCCGGAGGTGTTGATGAAGACGTCGTCGAGCCCCTCGCCCAGGTCGACCTCGAGGTCGGTGATCGTCGGCGTCTTGAGTGCCCCCGAGAGTTCGAGGGCGCGAACGATCGCTTGCTCGGGCGACTGCACCCGAAGATGCGAGCCGCCGCCGATCCGCGCGAGCGCGTGAAGCAGCGCCTCGTCGACCTCTTGACCCACACCCACGGTGAACAATCGCGCCCGGGATCCGGTCATGCTGCGGCGGAGACGTTCGGCCAACGCATCCCCCGCCCGCTCGCCGCTGGTAGCCATCCCATCACCGATGTAGACGACCGCCGGCTGGTCGAGGCCATGCACGCGCTCCAGCGCCTCCTCGAAGATCGCGCCCAGATCGGTCGCGCCTCCGGTGCCGTGCTCCGCGAGCCGCTCGAGTGCCGCCGAGACGGTGTCGGGACCGGCCTTGGCGAGTCCTGATTCGGGAAAGAGGACCTCCGCCCGAACATCGGCGCTGACGACCGCAAACTCATCGCCTGCGCTCAGGCTGCGCAAGAACGCTTCAGCCACCGCGAGCCGAGTTTGATACTCGGCGGGGTCGCCCGCCGCCGAGGTGTCCACGACCACGACGACTTGGCCCTGCGGCGTGGGGACCTCGTCGAAGTCGATGTCGGGGCTGTAGCGAACCATCGCGTAGCGAGCTTGGTCGCCCCCGGGTTCGAGCATGGACAAGCGAAGCGGCGGACGCTCCGTGCCGGGTCGCTGGCTGAGCTCCAGCTGAAAGTCGGCCCGAGGCGTGTATCCACTGCGCCGCATGGTGACGCGCTTGCCGTCCTCTTCGATGCGCGCCTCGGCGAGCGTTGCGATGTCGTAGTCCTCGGCAAGATCGCCCAACTCGACGGACAGCGCGAAGTCTTCGATGCTGGCGGTCTTCTTCTTTCCAGGCCCCGCCAGGGGGTAGCTGTAGCGAAGCTTGCCGTCGGACTCGGTCAGGAGTTGCTGGTAGCGGGCGACGATCCGGCGGCTGCCCAGCGCGGGAACCGGGAAGATCCGGGCCCGCACCGTGTGCTCATCGATCCACTCGAGCAATGCGGGGTCGTTCGCCTTCTGCACGGTTTCTTCGTAGGTGCGAGCGGCCTTCTTTCGCTCGACAACTTCGCCCTCCACGAGTTGTCCGTTGGTCTCCAACGCAAAGCTGACGAGCTGGCTTCCTTCGGGGATCGTGAACCAGTAGTAGCCCTCGACGTCGCGGCTGGACGGGTTGAAGAAGACCTGCTCGACCTTGGTCCTGTCTCTTATACACATCTCCGAGCCCACGAGACCTCTCTACAT
>OJGU01000829.1_pt1 | contig 14675 bp, 7 predicted proteins | sample 1594741 | NCBI WGS metagenome assembly OJGU01 (sample SAMN05416841, study PRJEB24817) | seawater metagenome | isolation source: Sea water | place: Canada:Atlantic | collected 2013-07
ATCTACACTAGATCGCTCGTCGGCAGCGTCAGATGTGTATAAGAGACAGGCCAAGAGAAGTACAATTTTCAAAAAATTCTTCAATCTGAGCTACAGAAAATTCCTGGTTATAGGTAAAATTGATATAGTTGGTTAAGAACAAGTCATAATTAGGGTCAGAGCTTAGGAAATCATAACTTCCTGAGGCATCGAAATCTGCTTTAATGGTTGCCATTTGTGAGCAGGAAAAACATTCTTCGCAAGCTAATGTTTCCATTACTACCATGTCTAAATTGGTTAAATAGGCTAATTCTACCGAGCCCCATGTAAAGGTTGGTGACCAGCTTCCACCATCGGCTTCGGCAGCATTGTTACACTCGCACACCAAGTTTTGGTAATTGAGCGGCACAAAACCGTAGGTATGGTTAAACAATTCTTCTGCGGTGGTCACCCCTGAAGGCAAAGGGCTTACATTTAAGAAATCATATTCGTTTTGCAATACTTTGTCGCAACCGCAATCGGCTAATTTTGGTGCATTATCTTCGGCATAAATAGGCATGGTAGGTTGGGGTTGCATTAACAACCAAGTATGGCACCCTACACTTGTTGGAGGATTAGCAGCAGCATAAAGACCGGAAATCCAGTAGTCTATTACTTCTTCTATGGTAGCATTGCCGTTGGCGGTAACCAAAGGAGGTACACTTGTGGGGTCGCATTGAATTTCGCAGAGTTCAATCAGTTCGGCTTTAAGGCTGGTTTCTGTACCTGAGCTCATGCCACAATCGGCTAATTGGTCTATCCAACCATCTGCATAATCGGCACAAGAAGCAGTACAAAAATCATCAATATCTTGCTGCATTTGTGTGTTTACAGTATCTCCACTTGGAGGGAAATTGGCAGGAGAATAATCATCATACACGGTTCCGAAAATTTTAATTTTATCGGCATAATTGGCGTAAGTAAGGTCGGAACAAGGTTGATATAAATTTACATTATGGTCTAAGGTGCCATCATATTTATCTTTATCGGCAGCACACTCAGGATTTTGATCCATAGGATAGCAATCAAAATCAAACGCTGTTTCATCAAAGGAGGCTGTACCTATACAACCGTTGTAGCAACCGTTTTCAATGGCATAGTTGGTCATTTCTATATCAAAAAACTCACTTTTTTTCGCAAGATAGAGTTTTCTGAACATTTGCCATACTTCATCTTTTCGGCAATCATCAAGACCAAAATAAGCAGCAGAATGAGTGCTAATGCAGCTAGTAACATCTGTAGTGCTAGTTAATGAACCGGGGCAATATACCAAGGCAAATGCCGCCTGCCATATATCTATGGTGCCATTAGCATCTGTAAAGTAGGAAGTTAGTGCATTTTTAAAATCAGTATCCTTTGCAGGATTCAACTGTGCCAAATAAGCAAGAAAAGGATCGCCAGAAGACACATAGGAAAGTGTTGGAGTTGTTGGTACAGCATTGTTCACAGGGTTTAAATAACCTGCTGTATCTGCATCATCATAGCGTTGCACGGCTAGCATGTCTTGGTCGTATAAGCCACTGTTATAAACATGCATTAATCCGTTCACATCATCTTGTGCATCACATAAGAAACCTAAGTAACAATATTCCGGATGATACGTTAACAGGGAATAAGCCCAAGAAGGTTTCCAATTGGCTAAGAAATCTTCTACATCATCCAATTCATCAGGATATACATACCATGCTCCCGCAGTTCCGGAAACAGTAACGCCCGACCTTACAGCAGGATCATAAACACCTCCTCCTAAATCTATTACGGGTATAATGGAAAGTGTAATTCCATCGGCATCTAAATAAGGTGAAGCAGGATTTGTCCAGTTAGCTCCTGTATCTGCTGTGGTGTTTCCGTAATTATCGGGTAGATCATTTTCAATGTTAAATACGGATAAAGGATAAATAGACGGATTTACCTCTTTGTTGGTAAAATCATAATACAAGCCGTATTGTCCTCCTTTACTCATATCCAGCATCATTTGATATTGATAGGCTTCACACTGAGATTTCGGGGCTTCACAATCTTCTATGCAACTATTAATTAATGTATTGTAATCGTTAATGGTTTGTGTTGGATTTGCCAGTAACCATTGTTCGGATGTTCCGTATTGTGATTGGCAAGAGAATAAACAAGGATCTACGTTACATCCTGAAAAATCTGTTGCTGCAATAAAGGCATCAAAAAAACTGTGGTAATCGTCTAAGCAAGTACTTTCGTTCATGTATTGATCCGCATAGTAATCTATAGCTGCCTGATTCACTTCTAATGTTTTAGTAATGATATAAGAGCCTATGGGTAATTCTACTTCCAACTCTCCGTTAGTGGGGCTGTTGTACAAGGTATTTTCACAGGTGTTATTTAAAGGATCATTACCACCTATGGTTACTACAAACGGCCCGTTGGTTATCATTTCTTGCATGGTATATACATCTTTTACACTGATAATCAAATCATACACACAATCATAACATACTCCTTGTGGCAGGCATTCGGTATAGGTTTCGGGGTCTAAGCTATAGGTAAATTCATGTAATCCGCCTGCTTTTGAAATATAAGCTTGTGTGGTAGTTAAAGAACCGTATCCATCCTGATAATCAACCGTATTATCTAAGATAGGTGCTGTAATTTGTTCTTTGGCTAAATGACTCGGAATTGCTTCTAAATTGTCAGGAGGATTTCCTGCAAGGTTGGTGATAATCACTCTTCCGGAGGCATCCATTACCGAAACAGAGGCTTGTCCGTTAGGGTCGATTACCATGGTTTCGCTATAGGCTCTGCTAAAACCAGCATCTGTACCAAATAGTGCGGTTAGTTTATATTGCAAAGGTTTACCGTAATAAAATGTAGATTCATGACCTGAACCTATAGTATGGTTGGCACCTAAGCCTCCCTGACTTTTTACTCTTCCTGTTAAATCGTTGGTATATAGTGTTCGTGTAAAAGGATATTCTTCTGCATCGGGAATGTAAGCATTTACTCCATCCTGATTGGGATTTAGAGGGGAATAATAATTAGATGCTCCGCTATTGGTACTCATTTCCGGATTGGTCGGATTATCTACATCGAAATCATCCGCAGTGTATTCCTGATTGCTACTGTTTTGGTTAAAAGCACTTCTGTATTTAAAGGTTCTTTCATCAATGGGTGTAGGTAACACGCTTACAGCAGGACGCCCTTGATAATCGTAAAAGGTTTCTTGAACCACTACTTTATCTTCGGTATTTAGTTTGGAGAGGTTTTGTCTATTTTTTAATGCTCCATCAAAATAAGAAACTCCCTCTCCACGGATACCATTTTCTGTAAAGAAGGATTGGTAGCCCCAATTAAAAGCATCCAACTCATGAGGGTTGGAGTAGTACTTTTCTGTATAATCGTTTACAGTAGAATAGGAATATGCACTGGAAGACCAAGCTCCTTCCACTCGTTGTTCAAAATCGGGAGATAACTTTCCTACTCCTCTTACTCTGTAAAGGATATAGCCTTTTTCATACACCAACGGTATTTCATAATAATTATTTGAAGTGGTAATTCTGGTTGCATTGTTCTTGAAATCAATTGGTTTGCTCAATGCCAACGAATTATAATCGTCTATAAATGTCCATTCTAAATCATATTCTTCTGCCCCCGGTACTACCGGCCATACAAATTGCATGGTTCTATCAATACTTCCATCTACATCAATTATGTTATGGCTGATAGTAGGTGTTGCTGTATGGTCAAAATTATAGTAACGCTCAAGGTCTATTTCACCTTCTAACATTACTCCATCAGGTATAGCATTTCCAAGTAAGTTGGTGGTTATTGATGTTAATGTAATGGTCATTTTATGAACATCTGAGAAATGATAGGTAGCTATATCAGTGGATGATACTCCTGAAGCAGGGTCATAATCGAGCTCAAGAGTGGTAGTAAAGTTATTATTAGACAAGGATTGATCTACATAAGTAACTGAAATATTAGCTGTAGCAGTAAAAGCAGGGTGGTCGGTTTTATGTGTGGGGTCTAACTTCAGTGTGATTTTACCTGTTGATGTTCCTTTTATTTTAAAGGAGTTTTGCCATGTAACCGGATTAGCAACCATAAAGTTATACTTATCATCTGACACGGAAAATGAAGCTCCATTTGTTAAATCACATGTCTCTATTTTATTCTTAAAACTTTCATTACCTGCAAAAACAGGTGTAAATAATGTAACTGTTATCATCAACATTACAAAGAATGTAAAAAATAGGTTTTTGTTTCCTGAATTCATATATCTTTATTTTTTAACTCACCCCCTGCCCCCTCTCTTTAAAGAGAGGGGGAATAGTTATCACAAGATAGCTTAGGCGATAATCATAATTTATCTTACTATTTTTATATTACTTCTTATTCTCAATCCCTGTGTCCCCTTCTTTTAAAAGAGAAGAATAGAACTGACACCTAATTGAAGTTGTTTCTATTTTGTTCTCGATACGCCCATACTTTGCTATCGCTACGTATAGCCTATTCGAACTGACAGTATTTTGATTATGCAACACTTACTTTAGTTATATCCTATATTATTTATCAGTTTGTATTCTTTATATTTTTCTGCTACTGTAATTTCTGAATTGGTGACTTTAATGTATTGGTATATGTTAAAATCTTTTTGTTCATCGGGTTGAAAAGTGGTGTTGTAATCGGTAATTAAAATTTCGACTTTAGAATAACTCTCTGCTTCATTTATACTAGCTGTATTCGGGTAATAAACAATTTTTTCAACATAAAAAGTTTCACTATTAAACCATAGTTCAGCTTTTAAATGGTCGCCTGATTTAAAATGAAAGGTATAACATCCTTGTTTGCCTAGTTTTTTAAAATCAATTTTAGAACTGCTGTTTTTAACTGCACTTATTCCTAATTTTAAACTTTCGTCTAGCTCATTTGCATCGTTTTCATCTAATAAAATGGTTTTTGAGTTATGATCTACCAACACAGACACTCCTTTTGTTACCATTGTTTCTACATTAAAAGCAGTTGAATAGTAATTGCTTCCATCTCTTTTTAGCTCAGATGTAACGGATTCTTCAGGCTTTTTATCAGCCACATTTTTATAGTAGTTTATCTGTTTATTGATGATGACTTTTTTATTGTTGTCGTAGATAGATTCGATTTTTTCTAAATCACTATCTACATTTTGAGCTGCTAAATTTGCTGTTACCATAAAAAAGAACAACAATGCCCACCAATTATATTTACTACTATGTTTCATGTGTTTATATTTATTTTATTAAATCGGTCACATGTAATTGTTCATTACATATTATTATTTTTTTAGTGAATTCACGAACTTGCGTTTCGCCAATAATCATTCTCCTGTGTGTTAAACTTTTTAGCATGGCTCGTTTCATGTTTATATTCTTTTGCGATGAGCTTACACTCAACGCTTTTAAATTACGCTCCTTTGGAGCTTTTTATTTCTTACTATTTTTGACTCACCCCCAAGTTATCTTACGATAACTTCTCCCCCCTCTCTTAAAAGAGAGGGGGCTATTTTATTCTTTAACAATGCTGCTTCTGGTTTCTTTGATGGTAACAATACCTTTTTCTGTTTCTTTCTTTATTCTTACTAAAGTTCCTTCTTCATCGTATTCAAAGAAAGTAGCGTAGTTCTGATTGTCTAATTCTGACATTAGCCTCAAATTAGCTCCATCATACACCATCGTTTTCATGGCAGATTTAAAAGGATGCATTCTTACATCATCAAAATAGACGTTCGTAAAAGTGATGGGAGAAGTATTTACCAACTCAATGATTATAAAAGCAGTATTAACATCCACTTCAAAAACACTTTCCATACGTTGCCAACCTTCAATAACAAAACCTGAGGGCGAGATAACTGTTGTTGGTGTTATTTCTGTGTTCGTAGCATCAAATTGTCTTATTTTTATTACAGCATCTAATACAGGAGTTCCGGGTATTGGAAAAATTTGTCTTGCCCAAGCACTCAACACATATTTTCCGGGAGTTGGAGAGAATTGATCTTCACAACTACAAGGTTGAAGTAAAAAACCTACTTGATCGGAAGGTTCATCATCATTTTCTTCACAGTTTTCTCGAATGGCTTTCCCCATATAATGCTTTGTTCCTTGTTCCACTCTTATGCTTTTCATTCCTGTATGGGCTTCATTACTATCAATTATTCCTCCTGAAGCATTATTGAAATTAAAATGTCCGGGTATGTTTAATTGGTTAGTAACAGCATCCAAGTATTCATAATCTTCAAATCCATCAGACATGATTTGTTTTTGTTCTGTGTTAGATGCAATTGCTACAGGAACATTTTTAAAGGTAGGACTGTAGCCATACAAGGTAGCAGCATGTCTGTCGAGTATGTCTTTTGTTTCTACTATATTACCATCTTTACCATAACGTGTTACTTCCGAGTTTACTTTCCAGTTTTCCAGATTGCCGGGAGTAGATGGATAAGTGGCATCATATATTGGCACTAACTCTCCTGAAGTATTAAAATCCCAGAAAGGCATAAATGAAGTGTAAGTTCCATCTTCTCTAATATCTGAGGCTGTAGAAGTTGAAGTTAACAACCTGCCTTGATTATAAGAGTAAGATTTTTTTAATCGCCATTTTCCTTTAACTCCAAGTGTGTATGGATTTACTTGATCCCATGGGTCTGGACGCAGAATATCTTCATTAGCATAAGGATAGCCTTGTATATCTATTGGAGTTGGTTGACATATTGTTGTCCAATCTTCAGAAAATTCTACGGCAGAACTTTGTATCACATTGGAGAACTGTAATGTTCCCGTAGTAATTGGATTAGAGAGTGACACTACTGTTCCTATAGGTAAATTCTGCATATTTTTTCTGCCTGACTCCATAATTTTTATAGCAATAGGATCTACAGTAAAAGGAATTAAGTTTCCATCTTCATCTATACAAGTAATGCTTTCAGCACTTGCTGTATTGTCAATTTCAAACACCCAAGCTTCTACAGTAGTTGGAGTACTACCGTAAGTAACTAGTAATTTATCTCCTTTGGTAAAATAATTAACTGATGTTGCATCGAGCGATATTCTACCATTGTATGAAAGATTAGCACTTAACCCAGATAAATATATGGCTGTATTTTTATACGCTTGTCCTAAATTATCGTAATGCCAATGTGCCGGATATTGAAAGTTATAAATTTCATCATCGTATTCATTGTTTATGGCAGTTAGTAGTATATTGCCCGTTTCTCCATCATAAGCAATGTTTCTTAATGTCTTTTTGGTACCTAGTTCTTCTGTTTCTACTCTATCAACCAATCCGTATTGATTGATTACTTTGGTTAACACCGTAGTATATAATCTTTTAGAAGAGTTGGTAACTGAAGATGACTTAATTTTGCCAAGCAGCCCGAATAAACTAAATAAAGAGTACTCTCTTCCTTTTGTATCTGAAGAAGAAGCATCTGTATCATAACTCTCTCTGTAAGCACTGAATACATCAATGTCTTTTCCTATCACTACTTCTTCTGTTGTTCCGTCTTTATTGATTATTGTAGCATTATTGTTTAACTTGTAGGTATTTCCATTAATCAAATCAGCTTTATAATGAATGGTTGATTTACTCAACAGGTTTTCGCCTTCGTTATACACTTCTGTACCTTTTTCTTTTCCATGCATGTCATTTTTAATGACTACAAAACCTTGCGAGGCAAAAGAAAAATTAAGTGTGGGAACTCCTTTGATTAAATCTTTATCGTTAGGACTTTGCATAATTTTCTTAACTGTTTTTATTGTTTTATCAATAATGGTAGGAAAATCTTTTGACGTATAAAATTTATGAATGGTATAACCCGTTGCATGTTCAGTTACACCTGTCTGTTCTATGTTACTGGTTTTTACTGATGAATAACCTACCACAGGACCGGGAAAATGACTTTCTCCAAAAGGAGTTTCCTGATATAAATAATCATTTGGGTAATTTGTATTACGTTTTATAAAAAATTCAGGGGTTTTCCACGGATTTTCTTCGTTACCAACATAAGGTTCGTAAGCAGCCACTCCCGAACTAATCATTCTACCGTTTTCTTCCACTTCATAATCATATATTTTACCATATTCTCCGGATGTACTTCCCCCCATGTTTTCCCAATTATCAGTAACCATCACTTTTTTAACCCTTGCTCCGCCTCCTATCTTTTTCTGAGTAGGATTAACTAATCTAATCCATGATTTATTTAAATCGATACTTTGTGCTAATGACCTTCTTTTATAGAGGTTATCGCTATTTGCAGTACCATTCATTACATAATTTAATGCTAAATAATCATAGCCCCAATTACTAAAACTTCTATACGCTCTTGGAACTTGAGTTCTCAACGCTTGCCATCCGGCTTTACTAATTGGATTAGTATTTGACTCCGGATTATGTCCATTATAGAAAGCAGGGTCTAATTTTATCCATCCGTACTGATATGGTGAACCACCTTCATCAACCACTCCAAAATCGTTAATTTTTGCGTAGCCCTCAACATATTCTTTAACCCCTGAATTCGGACTTAACTCCACCATGCTCTTAAAATACAAGTGCTGAATATCTTTAAAGTAATTAACTGCTAAAGAATCTTTCGCATCTGATAAGGAAAGTGTACCCGGTAAATTTTCTTGTAATTCAAAATAAATATAATCCTTACTATCATTAAATCCACTATATAAGGTGTTGTTACCTGCAAAAGTAGCATCACTTCCAACGCCTTTTATTTTAAACATTTGCATGGCTCTCTTGTTCTGAACATAGGCATAATCATTTGCTTCATAATAAATATCAATTTTTGCTCCTTCAGGGGTAATTATATTCGACAATCTCCAAGCTGCCGCATATTCATCTGCTTGAGGTCTGTTGTTTTGTGCTACAAAAGGATATTCTGAATTTAGTAATGAAGCATTATTCGGTTTGTAATCTCCCCAACGGTCTACGCTGTTTGGCGAATAAGAATAGTTGACATCCTGTGTTCCATCGTTATCAAAATCGGCATAGTTGAATTTATACTTACTATATTTTCCCTTATCAGAATTCCCATACGTAAAATAAACTTCTTTTAAGGTCAACTTTCCATCGGAAGGATTTGCAGGAATTCCTTGACATAATGTATAATCATACACAAAATGAACCGTTTTAATGGGCACAGCATCGGAACCATTTTTCATTCGGTCTTCCTTAGCAAACAATTTAATTTTATCTAACTTTTTTAAAGGTTTGGTCGGGTCATCCCCTCCGTTTTCATCAAGCACAGAAAAAGCATCCTCTCTATCTGAAAGGTAAAACTCTGCGATGTAGTTTTTAGATTCTATGGAATGTACATACCATATATCTTTTTTACCATAGGTATAAGAACCTTTATCATCATCATCATAAGCGTGATGTACCGTTGAGTAATTTGCTTTATTTTCTTCGTAAGGAGCTCTCCACCGATAATCATCATATGCCCTACTGTAATTAAATTTGGTGTAATTCCCATAATCATCTTCTGTTGGTCCATCTCCTTGTAAATCTATATAATCATCATTGATTATGGATGTTAAAAGAAATGAGGAGGCATATTGAGGTACTGATGTGCTGTGAAAATAGTTTTCGTAACCTCTAGTGTTTGACAAACTATTATCTCCAGCCCCATAGATTACCAACTCTTCTTCAGCAACAGGAACTGATCTATCTGTAACATTAAATGTAGCATTCTTTTCTTCGTAATTATAAACCGGTATGCCATAAACATATTTTCCTCCTTTATCGGTTTGTACCACAATTTCTGAAGTGTGATGATGAGGGTGTGTACTTCTGAGGATAGGCGTATTTTCTGTTATGGTTCCATCAGAACTTGGTGAATACATTTGATAACTTCTAATGTTTTCATCTACAAAATTTTCTTCTGTTTCTCCTGCTTTTTTCTCTATAAACAGGTCATTTCTGTACTCTCTTTTATCTTTTAAAGTTGATAAGCTTCTGCTGTCAGGTAAACTTATTTCTGAATAAGTGCCATCAGCATTTTTTACATCTAATTTTGCTTGAGTACCAACAGGAGGTTGAGGAACCGAAATGTTAAAATTAAAAGGAGAAGGTAAAGGTAAAGAAAAAGAATAACTATAAGGATGATACTTAAATTTAGCCTGTGCAGGTTGGTCTCCTCCGTACAAATCATAAAAATCTTCATTGTAACTTACTTTTTCTCCTATATTTTTAAAATAATACGGTTCATAATCCGGCATTCCCACACCCTCTGTAAATTTCATTTGTTTAGGTGCATCATTACCCGGATTTTCCCATTTAGCTACCCCTGATGTAGTTTCGTTTGTACTATTTGTTGTAGTTTTAGTGTAAGAGAGTAATATACTTTTTACTTTAGATTTTACTTTCCCAGTACCAGTCCCTTCACTTTTTAATAAAGGCACATCATAAGTTCCCACATCATTTCTAAAAGCTCTGAAATCAGCTACCATACCATCTCCTCTAACATGATACACATCATAAGTGGCATTCGTTACGGGTAAATTCTGCATGGTTTCATAAAACACACCATCATTTTCCCGATTCATATCGTTTAGGTTTAACGGGGATATTTGTGAATCGTACCACCAGTTAGAAGAATTCAAAAAACCTTTAGTCGGTAATTGTTTGGTGGTATTAATTACTGGTAAATTTGTGTTCTTTTTAGGTGTAAGTACCATTCCATTTGTATATATGATAAGGTTTTGTCCAAACCTTAATTGGTTCATCTCTGAATGTCTTAATGTTTCTATAGAAATAGCCGGAGTATAAGTTGGCGTACCCGTTGTTATTACAGAACCTCCATTACTGCTAAAAGACATACTTGGTTGTACCATAGATACTATATTCGCTACTTTAGAAACTTTACTGATTACAGAGCCGGCTTTTGCTATTGCTGTTCCTCCAAAAGACAGGATGGTTAAAGCTATATCCACAACAACCCCTGTAGCTCCCATAGAGAATTCAGAAGATGTTCCTACTCCACGATGCATGTGGGTTAATCCCGCATCAGAATTATAAAACAATGTTTTTGATTTTGTTGTAGCACTCATCATAGATGGGTACAAGGGAAAATCATTGTTTTTATTAAAAAATGTTTTTCTGTAGGAGTGTCCTTTTAGTGAATTAAATGTCCAAGCTTCTGTTTTACCATTCATGGAAAAATAATCGCCTGCCGTATTAGTCTCTGACCTAGTTCTTTCATAACCACCCTGAGGTTCATATAGGCTGGTTACACCATATAATTCTTTTTCTTTTGTCCAACTCCATGAAAGTCCAGTAAAAGGTATAAATGCCACCCATGTGTTATAAGTTCCATATCCTATCTTAGTTTCTTCTTCTGTTTTTACTTTCGTTTGTTGGGTGATTACATCATTATTAAAATCATCAGGTAAGCCTCTCTTTTCTCTATTAATAAATCCAGGGCTGCAACTCCAACCTAACCCCACCCAAGAAGCTTCTGTATCCATTCCTACATTTCCATCATAAGATAGTGTAATAGGATAACCTTCAATATCCAATAGTGGAATACTGTAATTTAAGTCTCCTGTAAATAAATTAACCATGTCCGAAGCTCCCGCAGGTATAAATGATTTATTTTCTGCTTGCCCGCTTCCACCTGATTGAGCAAATATTATTGTAGGAAAAAACAATTGGTAAACAAATACTATTGTTAATACTAAAGATGTAACTCTTATATGAAGTTTAGGAGTGCTTTTGTTCATAACAACCACTTTTTTTTAATTATATACTTTAAATTTTAAGATTTTTTTTTCATTTTTATCATTACTTACCTCTAGGGTATAGTACTCATTAATGGTTAGTGACAACGAAAAAAAATTAAGTCTGAATTTATTTTCACCAATATTGTTTGATAAAAGCTGAGAACCTGCTACCAATGGCACACTATTTATATCAACACCTCCTACCAAATTCTTATCTTTATCATAAATTTTATAAGCTAGTTTTTTATATAAGGTTGTTTCGTATTCTTCATCATATTGAAAACGTACTTCTTTATGAGAAGCATTATAATAAGCTCCATCTAGGGTTTGGTTTAATAACACATAAGAACCACAATCGGGAGAAATATATGCATGCATTCTTTCTCCTACATTAGGGGAGTAAGAAACTCCAGGTAAAAAAAGAATCTTTGAAGTAGCACAATAGTTTATACTGCCTATAATCGGTTGATCAACTATCACTATAACTTGTGCAAATGAAATTTTACAACTTATTATAATGATAAGCTTCATAAAAAGTAATTTCTTCATAATTATATTTTTAAAAAGGTTAGGAAATTATTTTTTCTCTTTGATTAATGTTTCTACTAATTTACTTTGCTCTTCAATTATTTTTTTCTGTTCATCAATTTGCTTTTGTTGAGCGATAGCATAAAGCGTTAATTCTTCTATTTTTTGTAGTAAAATAGCATCCATTTCTGCTATGTTAATTCCTTTTTCTGCTACTTCTTCGGCTGACGGTACATTGGGTAAATGACTATGTTTGTTAATATATTCTTCTACCTGAGCAAGTGTGTTTAATTCGTATGAAGTACTGAAAACAAAATCTGGCCATGGATCAGTTAACTGAATCAAAATTTCTTTAGCCCAAACTCTACCATTTAAGTTTATACTTCCTGTGTCTGTTACAGAAAGTTCAATATCAGCTCCTGAAACCTCATTTTTTAATGTTAAAGTTGTTGTAGATGGTGAAATATAACCAAACATTGATTTTCTACCTGAATCAAGACTAAGAGGATAAAAAGAAATAAAAGTATAATCAACTCCTTCAAGTAAAACAGAATTAGAATCTCCCAACACATGCAATGGTGCTGCTGGTAGAGAACTATAAATTGAGGCAGATCCTACTCTTAAATTTCCTGATAGAAAAGAATGACCAGAAACGCTCAAACGAAAAGATGTTGTGGCTTGATGACCGATACCAACACCTGCTTGACTATCAAAAAAAGTGTAATTTGAAGTAGAAGAAGGTCTTATATAATTATTACCATTAGAATATGGAAAATACACCTTACTACTAATCTGAACTGCATCTGTTGTATACATTGTTCCGCCTAAATCGGTCCACTGTGCATATGACATGGATCCTATTAACATTAAAAATGTTATTGTTATTAAATGTCTCATAATTTATTTTATATTTAATTAATTAATAAAAAAAAGATAGTATGCTATTAAATACTTATCAGACATAGGTTCTGAGGCATTAAATAATATAGAATTATCTGAGTTAAATACCATGTGACCAAATCTGACCTTAATAAGAATATTATTACTAGAATTTAATACTTCTATTTCTTCATTACTAATAATATTTTGTGTAGCTATTAATGAATTGGTATTATCTTTAAAATCATTCCCATCAATATATCCTATTTGTTGTCCTTGAGCATTTTTTATCTCTCCACTTGATGTTATTTCGCCAATAATTTGATTGGAATCATTAGTAATTATACCTAGATTCGAAATGTTAGCAATTGTATCACCATTTGAGGTAATTATATTTTGACCAAAGGATGAAAATCCAGAAAAAATTATTACTACTATTGTTAATGTTGTTTTGAGTGTTAATTTCATTTTTTCATTTTTTTATGTTAATAATTAATTGTTTTCAAAAACTCCACTCTTCTTCTTCTAGCAATATCTAATACAATGTTGCCTTGTAATAAAATTTGGTTGCGGTCTTTGTAGAGTGTTATAATATAATTTGGATTAATAATATGGCTTTTACTTATTCTAAAAAAATCGTGTCCTTTTAATAGGGTTTCAAATGTGTTTAATGGTTTGGCTACCGTAATCTTCTTGTCGTCTTTTAATTGAATATGTGTATAAACTTCATCTGCATGGCAACATATTATATCATCTACATTTACAAACTCTATTTTAGTGGCACTTTTAATAGTAATAATTTTTGATCTCTTAACAGAATGCTCTTCCTTTAAAATAGCTTCTAGCTGTTTGTTGTATTCAGCCTCATGATGAAGTTTTTTTTTAGTTTGAGCTAATAGCTTTTCTAATTCTACTAATTTTTTTTGTAGAACTATTGTTTCGTTATTTTCTTTAAATACTATCAAAAAATTATAAACAAAGTAGTGTTTAAAATAAAATCCAAACGTAAATGAATTGATTTGAAAAAAAAAGGAATGGTCAAACTACCTTACTAACGGTCAGTTTTTTACAACGAACGGTCGATTTTTTCCAACGAACGGTAATATCGTATAAACCATTTAATACAATTACAAAACCTAACACTAAGTATTTTTACTTAATTATTTGTGTATTTATACTTATTTTATTTTAAATAAAAACATTATATATTAGCACCCTGATGAATGAACAAATACAAAATATTAAAAACAAAAGGGTTCATCTCCAAAAAATGGAAAAAACATTAGTTCAATCTATGAACAAATTATGTTTTATTGAATCTCAAATGCGTGAACTCCTGGCTACTCAAAAACCTTCCATTATTCCAATTAAAGGCACTTCTAAAATCGATTTTATTCCTATTAATGAAATATACTACTGTAAAGCTATACAGTCATATACTGAGATAAAATCAGAAAGGCATGGTGTTATTACTGTCTCTTATACACATCTCCGAGCCCACGAGACCTCTCTACATCT